>Ga0208380_1000002_pt1 | contig 125219 bp, 151 predicted proteins | sample CryBogCBE27Jun07_FD_184570 | JGI IMG/M metagenome (GOLD analysis project Ga0208380, IMG submission 184570) | Freshwater microbial communities from Crystal Bog, Wisconsin, USA - CBE27Jun07 (SPAdes) | ecosystem: Environmental > Aquatic > Freshwater > Lake | place: Crystal Bog, Wisconsin, USA... | reverse complement strand
TTCGCCGTCAGTCCTCGACAACAATTCCTAGAATACTTGACAGGGGTTTAGTTATCTGCTAGGCGTGTGACATACACGATGCCTGTGACACGGCAACGCGCGCTCGTCTTTCGTGGTCGGAGTGCTTAGGTGGCAGAAGACCCACCCCCGCCGATATTGCGGGTGGGGGGCCTATTTTCCACAGGGGGCATCCCACCCCACAATGGTTGACAAAGAATCCCTAACTACTAAACCCCCATACGCTACAAATTGTGGAGTGTTAAGACTGCACTTTGAGAGAGTGTGTGTAGCGAGTGTGTATAGAGTGCACACACTCGCTACTTTGGAATCCGTGCACAAGCGCATACAGATAACGCTATCTGTGCACGGTTAGGTACAACGGCTACTTCTTGTAGTGGTTGTGGAGTTGGATAAGGGTATTTACAACGGCGCAGAGAGCGAGTAGGTAGGTCATACCCCTAGCGTGTCGCAATACTCCCAACGGCGCATACGCCCCTAGTCGGGTATAACCGTAAACCAATCATTCGGCAACGAGATGTGCGGGGCCATATCTTGCCAATCACCACGGTCTTTACGCCCAGCCCAAATAACTTCTGGCTTTAGGTCTGGCGTGACCTCTAGGTAGATAACTACCGTCTTGCCACCTTTGGGATATGACTGAACTATGTAGAACGGCTTACCCGATTCCTCGGAGAACTTCTTACCTGTGAGCCACTTAGAGAATGGGAATATCCAATCAGAGTAGAACCCTGTGCGTTCTTTCACCTCTAGCCACGCTTCGATAGTTCGGTCGTTCTTTACTACGGCGAAATCTAACTCGTAGAAGATTGGGAGTTTCTTTAGCCCCACCGACTTCCACCCTTGCCGTGACCAACCGAGGTGTCCGTTGAGAACACGGGCTAGGGCTATCTCGCCCTCTAGGTCTTGGGCTGCGGCGATTGTGTCATTACGGCGTGTCATAGGGGTAGTCAACTCTACTGCTCTGGGGTAGCCGAATAAAGAAAAGCCAAAAATAAAAAAATCGTTTTGAGAATCCCCCCAATTCCGGCGCACCCCCCTTAGAACCCCGCTTAGGTGACTGGGGTTTCCAAACTTTGCTGTATAGTGAGAGGCCCCCGGGCTCAATAGGAACAGGCCCCCCTTGTTTCTCAAAGTAGTGGGGGCGGCATTTTTTTACAAAGCGTGTGTGGAGATACTACACCCGTGTCTAGTTTGGAAAGGTAGTGCCAGATGGAATGCAAGATTTGTAATGGACCAGTAGTGCGTAGTCGCTTCGTGGTGAAGAGTTGGACTCACGTTAATCCCATAGCGGACATCTCACACCGAGCCGTTCCAAAAGCGTTTGTCGTAGAGCGCGAAAAAGTGAGCGCATAGCCCGACATAGGTAGCGGCGTTTAGCGTAGTATCCCTAGAGTGAAATCTCTAATCCTCATAGGCGATGCTCGCAAACGCCTTACCGAAATCCCTAGTGGGTCGGTAAGAACTTGCGTGACTTCACCACCCTACTTTGGACTTAGGGATTACGGCACGGGTTCGTGGATTGGTGGCGATGAAGAGTGCGACCACAAGGTAGGCAGAGCCACTAGGGGCGGTCTATCGGGAAAGCAAGCGAGCAACTCTGGTTCCTTTGGTGATGAGGCCGTAGGGGAATGCCCTCATTGTGGGGCGAAGCGTGAAGACGAACAAATTGGTTTGGAAGATACGCCAGATGCCTATGTTGCAGCGATGGTTGAGTTGTTTCGTGAAGTTTGGAGAGTCCTTGCTGATGATGGAACTCTATGGCTCAATATCGGAGACTCCTATATGGGTGGCAAAGGGAAATCAAACCAAGAAGACCCAGAGAAGCAAGCCGAGAGAGTCGAGAGTGGCAAGAGTATCAATCAGGCCTATCACCAGATAGCGGGGCAAGGTAAGACTCGCCCAACTGATGACCGAGCCAAGATGCGTGAGGCTGGTCTAAAGCCTAAAGACCTAATCGGTATCCCGTGGCGTTTGGCGTTTGCCCTACAAGCCGATGGTTGGTATTTGCGGTCGGACATTATTTGGGCCAAGCCCAACCCTATGCCAGAGAGCGTTCGTGACCGCCCGACTAAAAGCCACGAATACATTTTCCTACTAACCAAATCCCCCAAATACTTCTACGACCACGAAGCCATCAAGGAAGATGGTGTTATCCCTGCGGGAACGAAGTATGCCAAAGGTAGTGAGGAACGAGCCGCCCAATCGGGAGTCAATGCTCGCCCACCCGAATACAAAATTGCCGATGGCAAGAGGAACAAGCGAGATGTGTGGAACATCACCACCAAACCGTTTAGGGGCGCGCACTTTGCGACTTTCCCAGAAGCCCTTGTAGAGCCTTGTGTCCTAGCCGGAAGCGAAGAGGGCGACACAATCCTTGACCCCTTTATTGGTTCGGGAACAGTAGCCGTAGTAGCCAATAGGTTTGGAAGAAACTTCGTGGGAACGGAACTAAATCCTGACTATGGTGAAATTGCCCGAAAGCGAATTACGGAAGCGGCCCCATTACTAAACGAAGTGGAGATTAGATGACCAATCTTGACTGTCTCAACTGCGGAAAACCAATATCCCAAGCATACGCACCCCTAGATGGCTACTATTGGGTTCATCAGAACACCAACTCAACCGAGTGCCTAGTCGGGACAACCAAAGCAGAACCGAGGGAAAAATGAAATTAGTCAAAGAGTTTTCTGGCAAGAAGCGAGGGTATCGCTACGAGGGCTGGATAGAAGCAGCGATTGGCAACTTTGGACTCGGCTTCAGCACCCATTCGTATCGAGGCAGGATTAGTCAAGGAACTAACCTCAATATTTCTTTTATCTTCCTAGACATACACATCGAGTTTTGGAAGCCACGATGAGTGGTGATTTCTTTAAGGATTTCGACGACTTCGTTGATGAGAACGAAATCAAGTCAGACGAGATGGCTGCGGCTTTTGCGGCGTTCCTAAATAAAACGTCTGGCTGGGATGGAAAGTATGAGGAGGTGAAGAATGACGATTGATTTGATTGAGAAGACGGAACAAGTTGATGTGGAGACTTGCCACCACCAGTATTGGAACCTTGTTCGACTGACTTGCTGTATGAGATGTGGCGAAACCCGATGATTTGGGCCGGAATCACTTTTTACACTCTTTCATTGTGTATCTTGGGTATCACACAATGAAAGAGTGGTGAATGACACCGGCGGAACTCACGGAGATTAGAGAACGACACGCAAAGAAAGTCAATCAAACAAAAACTGGCTACTGCCGATTTTGTTATGATGATTTTCCCTGCGACGCAATCAAGTTATTACAAGTAGTAGAGGGAAACTAATGACCTACGCACAAAGACAAGAGTTGAGACAGAAGTGTGAGGCGGCCTTCGCCAAGCACTCACCAGAGTCGGATACTTACCAATGGGCAAAAAGGGTTGTCAAAGTCCTTGACTACCTTGACACGATTGAGCCAGCCCCTAGTGCTGAAATACCTATCAACTGGTTGGGTGGGAAGTAATGGCTAGGCGTGGTTGGAAGCCCAATGTTTTTTTTGTTAGAGAGCCGGGTTGTGACGGTATTGACCGCCATAGTTATCGCCTTTCTAATTTTGTTGTTCTCCTATGCGACCCAAACCACGCCACTCAATACAACGACAACCACGACAACAACCACTACGGTTCACCACACTCCCCTTGGCCCAGAGCCAGAGGTTGAGAACGGCGACCACTAGAGCGCGGCGTAGTCGAGGATAAATCTAGTCATCTGGGTTTTTTAGGGCCTCGGCTACGCCAGCAACAAAATAAAAATTACGGGGTATTGTAAATATTCCTATGACAGACATCCTCAACATTGACTTCACCAACGGCGCAGTAGCGAAGACCAAGGAGTTCACTCCTGAAGAGGCTCTCGCTTGCTCACTAGAGAACCCTGAATACTGCGAGGCTTGCCAGTAGTTATTGCGCCAGAGCGCAATTTTTAGACCTCAAGGCCGAAGCGTATCTTTTATGGTACGCCCACGCCTATTCGGGTATTATTTGCTGATGATGCACAAAACAAACTTTAAGGTTGACCTTGAGGCAATCCGCAGGGAAACCGAAAAGTCAATGTCGCCAGAAGAACTCAAGTATGCGGACAACCTCTGGCAAGCGGCCCTCGATGTAATCGGTGGCGGGCGAAAAAGAAAATCTAACCGATAGCCTTGACGACAATACCCTACAAGGGTAGAGTGGTGAAATGACTATTGGAAAATACGCCGTCATTTTTGCACTCGGTTGGTTGACCGGCGCGGCCTCGGCCTTTATTGGGAAGAGGAAGTAATGAGCACGACACAGATGATTATCTCGTTGGTTTGTATCTGGGCTTTGGCTGGTATGGCGATTACGAGTCGTCGCTAATGTCCATCACCAACCGACTTAGACGATTTGCGATTCGCCACCGAGCGCGCAAGGCTTCTATCCGTGCGTATCAAGACCGCCAAGAGTATCTCTACTCCCTTGAGGAAGCAATTGCCCGAAGCCTAAAATACAAAGGCTCTCGTGGCTAGATACCAAACGACCTAACTTGCCCGATTTGTGGGGAAGCCCGGTCACTAGGCTCGGACTACTGCCCAACTTGTGGTGAAATAGATTTATGAGCGAAGACATCAATCCAAATGAGTTGGAATACGCCGACATCGTTGTTTCGCTATGGGCGATTGACGATGGTTTGGCGAAGATGGAACGCGCTCTACAAGGGATATCCGACTCTATCGAAGAGTTCCGCAAGAACCTAAAGGAAGACTGCTGAAGTGGCTCTACAGTTCTCTAATTGGCTCGTAGAACACGATGCGTATGTTGAGGGTGCGTTTGAGAAGCATTATGTCGTGGCTCACAAGGAAGACCACGCTCTTTCTATCGTTCGTTCCAAAGCCCCCAACCTTGATTGGGAAAGCGGCCGATTCACAATTCGTATCACTTGGCTAGGTGTGGTGAAGTGAGCGAGAAGCCACTCGTTCTTGTCCACCTACTCGCCAAGAACAAAGCAAAGACACTCCCGCTCTATTTGGAAACTATGGATGCGTGGGATTATCCCAAAGACCGAATCGTTCTCTATGTCAAGACGAACAACAACGAAGACGGCACGGGAGAACTGCTGAAAGACTGGCTAGAGCCTCGCCAAGCAAACTACAACCGTGTAATTTTCGAGGACAACGACATACCTCGCCCAATCAACGGCACGGCAAATCACGATTGGACAACCGAGCGACTCAATGTGTTGCGAGGGCTACGAGACAAGGGCTTGCGAGTAGCCACCGAGTATGGGTGCGATTTCTACTTCGTGAGTGATGTAGATAACTATTTGCTTCCCCAAACTCTTTCCAAACTAGTTGATGCTGATATGCCCGTTATCGCCCCAATGCTTCACTTGGCGATAGACGGCACAGAGGTTTACGACAGCGACCATATAGCCTTGGCCGCCAACCCAGAGAACTACTCAAACTTCGATATCAATGTTGTGGATACTGGTGATACTCGCAACGGCGAGTTCCAACACTTGTTTGAGTCACACTACTACCAAATCTTTAGGCGAGAAACGACCGGAATCTTCCAAGTTCCGATTGTCCACTGCACCTACCTAATGCGCCGAGATGCTTTCACCAGAGCCTCGTTCCAAAATGGAGTTGATGGCTACGACTACATAATCCTTGCCTACAACTTACGGACATCGGGAATCCCACAGTTCATAGACAACCGAGAGGTTTATGGGTGTCTCACTTTGGCGGAGAACGCCGACGCTTGTAGGAAGTATTTAGAAGTTCACGCAAACTAACCCCTAGTTTCCAAACTAGGCGATAGCATTGACCCTATGAAGAACTTTATCCTTTTCGCAGAAGGCTTTGGGGTTGGCGTTGCGCTGATGCTCATTCTATCTTTCTTTCGCCACAGGTAAATGAACTCCACAATCCAAAAACTCCTTGCTTTGCCAAAGGCACAGCGCGAGGCGATTCTCAACTCCTTATCGCCCGAAGAACTCTACGCAGTCACGCAGGCGATTGAGGCCGAGGCGACCAAAATCCAACGGCATTGGTATTGCCCCCGTGAAACTTGCGATGGTGAACCACACGCCGGATTCCACTGGTGCGACCATCCGATTGACTCCGAAAACCACAAATCTTTTTGCAAACACGCCCGAACCAGCCAACGCCCACCGAAGCAAGACCCGATGAACCCTTGGACAGTTTGGATGTATATGGGCGGTAGAGGCACTGGGAAAACGAGAAGTGGTGCTGAATGGGTGCTTGACCTAGTTTGGAATCAGGGCTATCGCCGTATTGCCCTTATCGGTAGAACGCCAGCCGATGTGCGAGATGTAATGATTGGCGGAGACTCTGGGATTATGAATTGCTCTTCGCCCCACCCGAAGCCTCTCCACGAGCCCACGAAACGCCGACTCCTATTCGCCAACGGTGCTGAATGCTTTACATACTCGGCAGCGGCCCCCGACCAGTTGCGTGGTCCACAGCACGATGCCGCTTGGGGTGATGAGATTGCGGCGTGGAGTGATGCGTTCCGAGGCGATGCTTTGGACACTTCGTATAACAACTTGATGCTCGGTCTTCGTCTAGGCGAGAAGCCACAGGCTCTTTTCACCACAACCCCTAAGCGAGTCAAACTCGTAAAGGAGATTTTGGGTAGAAAAAACACGACTATCACAAACGGTACGACCTACGAAAACCTAAAGAACCTCGCCCCATCGTTCCGAGAGAGCGTTATTCAGGCGTATGAGGGAACTCGTATTGGTCAGCAGGAGTTGATGGGCGTGATGATGACTGATGTTGACGGTTCGCTATGGACTTTGGAAATGATTGATTCCTGTCGTGGACAGTTGGCTATCGTATGATTTCCGTAAGTGCTGATGACTTCCTACGAATCGTTGTAGGCGTTGACCCCGCTATGACGAGTGGCGAGAACTCTGACGAGACCGGGATTATCGTTGCCGCATCAGGGCCGCATCAGCCAGATACTTGTAGTTTGGAACATTGTAAAGTTCACGGCTACATCTTGGAAGATGCCACTATCCCTAGAGGGCAAAAGGCAACACCTGAAAAGTGGGCCACGAGAGTCGTAGAAGCCTTTGACGAGTGGAACGCTGGCGTTGTTGTTGTAGAAAGCAACGCTGGTCACGAACTCTTGGAAATGACCCTACGCACGATTCGCCCGACCTTGCCAGTATTGCGACCCAATGCGGGCGAGGGAAAGCGGGCTCGTGCTGAACCTATCGTGGCTCTTTACGAGCAGGGGCGAGTTCATCACATAGGCGACCCAACACAGTTCGCTACTTTGGAAGAGCAGATGACAACTTGGGTTCCTGAAGCGGGCAAGCACAATTCACCAGACCGGCTTGATGCCCTTGTATGGGCATTGACCGAACTCAACCTGTCTGGGCGTAAGCCACGCAGGGCTTTGCCTGATGTTATGCCCCTAGATATGCCCCAGCCTAATGTGTGGCGAGGTATGAGCCTCTAAACGAGCGCGTAGTGAGCCTGTGTGCCGTTTCCTGACCATCTAGACCAGACTTGGGAGTATCCGACTATCCGAATCTTTCCGTCGCTCTCAAGGCGGTCTAGAAGCCAAGTTAGGCTCGGCTCAAAGATGTTTGTATCGCTGCTGATTTCCTCAACCGACAATCCGTTGGGATTACGCTCTAGGTCGTTCAGAATCTTCTCTTGATTCGCTATGAACCACTCTGATTGGAGAGTATTCATAGTGGATTCCCATCAAAGTCCGTGACGGTAATTCTCAAGTAATCCTCGATATTGAGATTGGGAACGGTCACGCTCTTTTCGTAGGCGAGAAGCGTAGCGAGTTGCTCGTCTGTAAGACCAAGCGTTTCACCACCGAGGTTCGCGCCACCTGTGAAGATAACATTTCCGACCATAACATCAGTTGGGCCGTAGTTCTCTACCCAAAGGGCGGTAGCCATAGGGTTCTGAACAATCTCGCCAGCGTATTTACCCTCTTCGTTGACCCACATATCTATACCGAGCGATGGCAGGTGGACACGCTCAATAAATCCGCCTACGGCTTCGCTCAAAACATCTAGAGATATCGCTTTGCTGAAATCAACAACTTCACGCTTGTTATCGGTAGATACCTTTAGGGCTTTCATTAGTTGCCCTGCTTTACGAAAGTGAGCGCGTAGGTGGCAAATCGCTTGCGGGCTAGTGCCGTGTTTTCGATTCCGTGAAAGACCTCTTTGAGAGCCGGGTCGCCGTTGCTGAAATCAAAATCCATAGCGAGGGTCACGCCAGTCTCATCAAGATAAAGTTCCCCACGAAGCGTTGAGCCATCGCTACGAACGACCGATGACTCTAAGCACTTGATACCGGGAACCCATACTGGTTCGGTAATTGTTGTGTTTGGCATTTGTATCTCCTTTATTTGCCTAACCCTAGTTTAGTGTCTAGGAACACCTCAAAGCAAGGGCTATTCGCCGCCCTCTATCTTCTCTACAAAGAAACGGAGTTTGCCCGCCTCTAGAGAATCAACAACCATCTTGTTTAGTTGGTTTGTAGCGTTTTGTAGATTGGCATTGACCTCATCATTTAGGCGAGTGGTCTTATCCAGCAGCAAGGCCGCTTGCTCGGAGTAGTCAGCGAGACTAATTTCCCCATCTAGATACTTCTTGAGCAAGACCGCCCCAAGTGATGAGTGAGTCGCTAGGTTCTCGTGCTTTTTATCCTTTGCTCGTTGCTGAAATGAATACTCAACGGTCGCTACGAGATAGCCGAGTTTCTCGGCCTGATGCTCGATAGAGCCAAAGGTGGAAGAGTCGAACGAGTCGCTACTCACCGGCACTTTCGCCCTCTTCTGCCATACCAACGACACTCTCAAGGTCTTCTACATACTCCTTGATTCGTTGCTCTAGGAACTTCAGCACGAAGTTAAACGAGTTGATAGCACCGAACCTCTGTTGCCCCTCGGCGGTGTCTGTCGTGCCACCTGAAGTGACAACGGCATTGTGCTCGTCAGTCAGGTTATTGATATTGGCTACCAAGACATTGTGAATGAACATCAACTCTGCCCCAACCGCCGCTTCCTTGCTAGGCATAGCCTTAGCGGTTTCGGAGTTGGGGTAGGTGATATTCTCGTTAGTGGGTGCGTCGCTCATTCTTTGAGGCTATCGGCTTTGGGTAGAACGGTCAAGTTCGCCGGTTCCTTGTGGACTCCGAAAGCCCGGTTAAATAGTTCGTGGATGTCCATAGCCTCAACCTCGGCTGGTAAATCCTCGTCATCTGACTCGTAGTGAGCGCAAGTGTCATCGTGTTGCCAAGCGTAGAACTCCGTGTTGGGAGTGTTGCCGAGCCAACGGTCATCTTCGGGGGTCTTCGCCCAGTCCGCATAACTCTCGCAGCAATTCTCGTAGGCAACCAAGACCTCTGCTGAAACGGTCTTGTCGCTAGAACTAAGCAAGTAGTTGTAGTTCCAAGTGGATGGGTCGGTGTCGCTCTCAACTTCGAGAACAACCACATACTTCTTCTTATTGGTATCCATAGGTATCTCCTTTACTAAACCCTACTCTACTAGTGTATCAGGCCGCTGTGACAGTCGAGCGGATTTCCTCGCCTAGAACGACAGAATCCCCGTTATCAAAGGAAAGTGTCACGGGTCCGATTTCCTCGGCCAACTTCGTAAGGCGATTGGTGATTTCTCTTTCTAGTTCGCCCAAGAACTTCTTGTAGATAGTCAAGATAATTCGCCGGGAAGACTGAATCGCTTGCTCGAAGTCTGTTTCGATTAGGCAACCGTTGGGAAGCAACCGACTGATGTAGTCGTTGTTAGGGGTGCTGAAATGCTGGGCGGCCTTACTAAAAATTGTGTAGCGATGTGAGCCCAACTTGACCTTGTAGCGGGTATCCATTTCGCCGTTATTTCCAAATTGGATAAACGGAGTAATCGTCAACAAAGTAATGTCCATTCGAGGAACGCCAACGAGGACTAACTCGCCGCTAGTAGATGGCTCGACCACTACCCCTTGCTGATTTATTTTCTCAATGTGCCAAACAATTTTGTTGTAGTCAGCCACGAGGGTATCAACGCTTTCCGTAGGGAACACTCCGTATCCGCCACTACTACCAGTCATAAGCCGAGTAGCGGGGAGAATCGTGCTATTGACCCGATTGGCGCGAAAAGATGCGATTGCTTCTTCCATATCTTTTAAGAACCGAGTCAGGGCTCGCCTTACAACTGGTGAAGCGTTCTGCTTTTCTCTAAGGGCATCTTCTTTGGCTGCCACGACATCATCAACGAGCAAGAAAGTCTTACCGCCCCGATAGGACTGCTCGCAGTCGTAGTCAAGAACATCAGCAACGGTGTATCCGCTACCAGCGGGCATACAAACCTTGATTGGGGGCAAAACCCCAGAGGCTTCATCTCGCTCGGCCTTTTGCCGACCATACGCCGTAATCTGTCTGATTATTGGGTTTAGGTCTTTTGTGATTTGGATTCCATTTGGAAAATTAGTCATTGTTCTCAATCTCCTTTTGGTGAAATGACTCGTAAAAATCTCTGGCTTCTGTGAGCACATCAGGCAAGGGCTTGCCAGTCACGCTCAACCTAATAACGCCATACTCGGCTAGACCGATAAGGAACTCTTCTTCGGTTAGGTCGGGGTCAATGATTACTCCATACTGAACCCACACCCGATAGGCGATTCCCCGCTTGGGATACTTGGCGTCGGCGGGCGAATACGAACGCTCACCGATAATCGCTAGAACATCGAAAGCCGATGGGGCAGTGATAGTTTCACCACCCCATACGACTTTCCAAGTGGCTTCCTTACGCATTAGGCAATCGCTTTCAGACTCTCGCCAATCTTGCGAACATCAAGAATATTGCCGTTGCGGATTCGCATATAGGTATAAGGCTTGATATTTTCTATCCACTCCAACTTCACGCCAGCATCCTCGCAAGCGTTCACTAGCAAGGGGATAGTGGAAGCGAATACCAACGAACCCTTTGGGGTCACGCCGATAGCAAGTGGTGAATCGGTCACACGGGCAAGGTGTAGGTCACGCTTATCCTTGGCATCGAACCACGCTAAGGCGGCCCGACCCTTGAGAGACTTCAGAACCTTGTTAGGGGCGTGAATCGTGTTGGCAAGCAAGGCAAACGCCGCTTCGCTATCCACTTCACCATAACGCTCGCAGCGTAGGGTGTCGAAGATTGCGTTGTCATTCGCCAAGTGTCCGTTGTGAACCCCCACGACCCGGCCCGAAACAATCGGGTGGTTGTTGAGGTTGTCCTGTGGTGAACCCTGCGTAGCGTAGCGAGTGTGAAGGATAGCCCTACGAGTATCCGTAGGCATCTCCGCCAAGTATGGCTCAAACTCCCAAGCGGGGACAGGGGCCTTACTAACAGCGATAGAAGCCTTTTTGTTGCCATCCTTGAATACCCACGCCGCACCGGTGGCGTGTTCACCACGCTCAACGATTTGATTTAGTAGGCACTCGGATAGAAGTTGGGCATCTATCTTTTCGTTTTGCGTGAAGCAAAATCCAGCAATTCCACACATTGTTATCTCCTTTAGTTAGATGTTGCTCGTGCGCGGGCTTCGTCACGGCTACGCTCTAAGCGCTCGGCGCGACGGGTGAGGAAAGTGCGAGTCTCCGAGTGGAGTGGCAAGCCGTTCAGCAATCCGTCAAGGGAAGTGAGGTCGGTTGCTGTGTCCATAGTGACTGACTTCTCAACCATAGCCATAAGGAACTTGACCCACGAAGTCACCTTTTCGCCGTTAAGCGTTCCTTGGTGCTGACGGAACTCAACGGTTCCATACTTGGCGTAGGAAGCAAGGTTGACAGCGTGGTAGCGGTCGTAGTGGCTAAGCGTTGGGCGCAAACGGCGGGTGTCACCCACGCTGTCGGCGTTCTCGAAGTTCACTACGGTAGTGCTGTTGCGAGTGTAGCGGTCCATCGGCTGGCAGTAGATATTGGTCCAACGACTACGAGCAATCAACTTGTTGATGTGCTCTTGGTTGGCCGAGTAGAGGTCAAGGGTCTTGACAATCTGCTTCCCGGTCAAACCGTCCATACCGATATGAATGTGTAAGCCACAAGTTTTGTCGGTCTTACCACCGGCGTTCTGTAGGGCGTTGACCGCTTTGGCAGCGAGAACCAATCCCTCTTCACCTCGTAGGACTGGCGAAACCAATTCCATACCACGACCAAGACCCGTGCCACGACCGTTAACGCTCTGGTCGTAAACCAACTTCCAACCGCTAACGGTGTTAGTCGAGACATCGTGGTTGTAGCCAACATAAGGGGCGGTGATTCCGATAGCGGCGAGAGCGGCCGTTGCTTCGGTAGGTGTGATACCGAAGAACTCCGCCTCGAAACCGAAAGTGCGGTTCGAGGGAAGCATAGGGAACTCACCGTTAGCCACCGAGTAGTCGGTAGTGGTGCTGTTGCCAAGTGCCATACGGCGGGCTACCGCACGAACGGCCTCGGCTGCTGATTGTGCCTTTGGATTGCCGAGCGCGTCAACATAACCGAGTTGGCGGGCAATCTCAATGTATGACACTCCGTTTTGGCGAAGCGTGTAGGCCGCTTCTTGGCGCAAGCGAGTTGCTGCGCGTGAGCGGTCAATGTTCGACCAGTTGTAATTGTTAGGCCGGTTCTGTGGCATCGGTGTCTCCTTTTTCCTTTTGTTTATCCGACAACTAAACCTTACTATAGTTTGGAAACCAATGTCAAGTCAATTTGGAAAAAACTTCTAAAGCCTTATAAATAAAGGGCTTTGGGGCTTTACCAACTTTTCCAAACAATCCTTGACCCCCGAACCCCACTCTAGTATTATGGATTCTGTCGGATACAACAAAGGAGACACTATGCGACAGGTATCACCAAACAAAAGGAAGCGCGGCAACGAGTGGACTAGCACGATTTGGGGCTGGTCGGCGTTCTTGGGCTTCTTGGAATTGCGAATTGCGATGCACTTCTACAAGTCAATCAACCTCAACACCTTTGGTGCTGAAGCCCGGCTCGCAGTTGTGTATGGCGGGCTCACGGCTCTGACGGCAATCGTTATCGCCGGGATTTGCTCGGAGGCTCGTATCGTTCGCCGCCGTGCCGAGCAAAAGATTTTGGCGAAAGCCAACAAAACTTTAATCAAGTAGGTATCACCTAGTAGCCCCCTACATACTAAAGTGGGGGGCTATGGGTGAAACCACAATAGGCATAGCATCATTTGAGGAACGGCAGGCTACCGAAGCCCGCGCGTTGCCTATTATCAGGCGATACATCAACTCGCTTGACTTCACCCTCGACCTAGAAGATGTAGATGTCGAAACGCAAAAATCTGACGACATAGATTTCTATTGGATTCGCTCTAACAAGGGCAAACACGAAACAATCACTATTGAGGTCAAAGCGGATACGAAAATAGCCGGGAGTGGGAACTTTGCTTTCGAGACAATCAGCAACGAGATAAAGTTCACGCAAGGTTGCTTTATGCGAAGCAAGGCCGACTACTTCTACTACTTCGCTCTCGAAACTAATGAACTTTGGATTTTCCCGCTTGATGTAGTTCGCCAGTGGTTTATTCGTGAGATGAGTAGCCGACCCAATCGCTTTCCACAATTTAGGACTCATACACGGATTGCTTACAATAAGTTCTACACGGCTCGTGGCTACCTAGTTCCTATCGTAGAACTCCAACAGGCCTTTGGAACGGAACTTCGGTATCGTGACCTAAGTGCGTTCGCAACCGTGCCATCACCAGAAGAAACGATTGTGTCCGTATTCGGCTCTAGTGCGAAAGTAGTCGAGGAATAATGAAACTCTCCGAACTACAGGAACTCGCTCTAATCACCACTCTCTATCCTTGGGAGAACGAAGCGGCTATCGCCGTAGGCAAGGGCAGAACCCAGCAAAATCTAACCAAGAGCAATCGCCACTCCTACGATGAATCAAAGTTGATGGCGGATAACGAGTTGGCGAATATCCACTCGGCCGCTGCTGAAATCGGTTCGTTCCGTTTGATAGGCGGATATTGCTTCAATGGAATCTGGCTCAAGGAAGACCACGCCAAGTATCGGGAACTACCTGACGGCTTGCTAGGTGCTACCGAGGTGGAAATCAAGTGGCGTAGGAACGCCCATTCAATGCCGGTTGACCTAAAGGACTCCGAGCGCAACCGACTAGTTCTATGGGCCGAGAGTCGCATAGCGGGCTGTGTCTGCGAGGTATGTGCTGATTACCCACCGCGCCCGGCAACGAAAGTTCGCCTACTAGGTGGGGGCTGGGCTCGAGAACTCTACCCACTCGGAACGGCATACAACGGCGACCCAAAGCGAGTAAAAGTCTCCGTTAACGAATTAACCCCTATCTCACTACTTCTTTCTAACGAGGTGAAAGTATGAAACTCTCCCTAGCGATGATTGTCCGGGATAACGAAAGTGTCTTGGGCCAGACTTTGGAATCAGTCCAGCCCTTTGTTGATGAAATCATTATCGTTGACACGGGCTCACTAGACAATACGAAAGCCGTTGCTGAATCGTATGGGGCAAAGGTCTATGACTTCGAGTGGATAGACGACTTCGCCGCAGCGAGAAACTTCTCGTTCGAGAAAGCCACGAATGATTGGGTTATGTGGCTAGATAGTGGTGATATCGTTCCGCCCAACTCCGCCAAGATAATTATCTCGGAGTTTAAGAACAACCCTTTCTTCAATAATCCAAATACGGATGCTGAGGGCGCGATGTTCCGTATGAATCGCCTAATCACTGACGAGGGCGAAGTAATTAGTTGGTATATGATTTGCCGAATCGCTCGCAAATCAGCAGGGGCTAAGTGGGTAGAACCAATCCACGAAACCCTAGCGACCGACAACAATCGCTTCTACGGCATCGACACGGCCTATGTAAATGACCCGCTCGCTATCCATCAGGGCGTATCAGACCGAAACCTCAATATCTTGCTACGCCTACGCGCTCAAGAAGAGGTATCCACCAGAACCCACTACTACTTGGGTCAAGAACTCGTAGCCCATCAGCGACTTGACGAGGCTATCCCAGAGTTCCTATCGGTTTTGGAAAAGCAGGACTACACCTACCAACGCTATGTCTCACTAATGAACCTAGCGATGATTTACTTCGCCAAGCAGGACTTCGGCAAGTATGTGGAGTATCTCCTACAGGCGGCGTTCTTCGATTCTTCCAAACCTGATGCCTTTATCAACTTAGGTGATGTGTTCTTTAACAACAACGATTGGCTCAAGGCTATGCCGTTCTACAAAGCCACTATCGGTATGAAGCCGATTAGCGATGGCTCGCAAGCCAACGAACACTTCTACGGCTACTACCCACACGGCAAGTTGGGCTTCTGCTATCTCGGCTTAGGTGATAACAAGCAAGCGCTCTACCACTTTAAGGAAGCGGCCCGAACCTCGGCGGGGGAAATCAAAGATAAATATATGAAACTCGTTAGAGATATCACCTTAGAGAGAAAGAACAAAAAGAAATGAGACTTTTACTAGAGGTAGATAAGAATGTCGGCAAGATTCGACTGGCTCGTGCCAACGAAGAGGGCTTTTTAGTTAGTCAGCGCGATATCGCCACTATCGAGAACTCCGATACAGATGCGAACCGAGTAGCGGCACTCAAGGTAGCGAAAGTCTATGGCTGGACTCAAGCCGATGAGTGGGGAACTAACGAAGACGGAACTATCAACTGGTGCTATGTAGAACCGGCCCCAATCAAGATTTCGTTTGTCGGTGCTGATATCCCAAACGAACTCGCACTCGCCTACGCTAAGGCCGCCGATTACAAGGTCACATCAGTTATTGACCGAGAGCCGTTGCCTGACGAGGGCAAGATTGCCTTTACCTTTACGATTAACGAACCGCACGGCTGGTCATACGAGTCGTTCACAACCAACGAACCTTTCGATGTATAACATCTACGAAAGGGCTATGCGGGATTGTTTTGTCACCGCACTCCAATCGCCAGACCGTTCGACCCAGAACGCTTCGGTGCTGATACGCAACGACTGGATTCTTCGCCCGACCTACGCCTACAACGACTTCCCAAAGGGCCTTAGAACGCCCCCAGAGCGCCTAGAACCCCCGACTAAGTATCTCTATACCGAACACGCCGAGAGGAACTCTCTCTACGCCGCAGCGAGGGCTGGTATCAGCACGGCGGGCTTGACGATGGTGGCTATCTGGGCTTCCTGTGCGGATTGTGCTCGAGGGATTATCCAAAGTGGAGTCACGACTCTGGTTCGCTACAAGATTGATACCCCCGAACGCTGGGGGGAATCTATCGAGGCTGGTGAAATAATGCTTCGGGAAGCGGGCGTGGAAATAGTAGGGATTTCCAAACTATTTCCTGATGTAAAACCCCTTCTTCGTAGTGGGGAATACTGGATACCAAATAAATAATCCTTGCTTTGTCACTCAACCCTGCTATAGTGGGTATATGGCATATAAAACCATAAGAGAGATTGATGACGCAGACCTTGAGGGCGTAGTGGCTTGCTACTGCGGTTGCAAGTACTGGGAGAACTTACGCTGTGTTTCTTGCGGCGACCGAGTTGAGCCCGAACTGCTGATTCAACTAAAGGAGACAATGTAATGAGCAACAAAGAGGAAATCATCAAGGGTCTTGAGAAGTTCCGCCCGCTTGAGTTGGGCGACGACCCTATGGCTTGGCGACAGAGCGATACTCTAGACCGAGTAATCGCCTATCTGAACGAGGTGCTGAACTAATGTCAGACCTTATGATTCAGGCCACGCCGCCAGAGAACCGGGGGCGTAAGCAAAGTGCCAAAGTCGGGGTTCGCCGTGAGCAACTTCACCAAAACCCCGACACTTGGTTCTTATGGCAAGACAATGCCAAGAACCACTCATACTCTCGCAAGACAGCGTTGCAACTGCTGGGATTAAAGCAGGGCGACAAAATCAAGATGAAGCAAATCCCATACGAGTTCCGTTCAATAAAGAACGAGAACGACTCGTGCTACACCCTGTATGTACGATACATTCCAACGAAAGGGCAACAATGATTGTTTGGATAGACACCGAAACCACAGGGCTTGACTACAAGAAAGAAGCATTGTTGGAAATCGCCGTGCTGATTACCGATGACGAACTCAATGAGGTCGGCTCATACTCCACGATTATCAAGACCCCTAAGCGTAAGTTGCGCCGTATGGACAACTATGTGACAGAGATGCACACTCGTTCGGGCTTGCTTGACGACCTCGAGCACTTCGGCGGTCGTAATATCAAGGTTGCTGAAATGGAAATCTTGGCACTCCTTGACCAGCACGGTCTAGGCAAGGGCTTGCTACTCGGCGGCAATAGCGTTCACTTTGACCGCCGTATGCTTGAGACTCGTATGCCACGCCTTATGGCTCGATTCACTCATCAGAACCTTGACGTGTCATCTATCGGGCTCACAATCAAGCGTTGGGCTCCGCACGTCTACGATTTGGTGAAACTAGAGAGCAAGGGGCGCGAACACGCCAACCCCCACCGGGCGTTATCCGACTTGATTGACTGCGTTCATTCGCTTAGGCGATACCGCCACTTGACCTTTACAACGGCTTCAGAAGAGTATCTGATTGCCACTAGAGGCTATGCCGAAGACACAACAGGAGAGGTGAACTAATGGACCCGAATGAATTGGACAAACTTTACAAGAAGCGTGAAAAGGACACCCTACGCGCTATTCGACAGACTCGCTGGCGTCGTAAGACCACCGCTCAAAAGTTTGCCGATATTTGGCTACGGATTATCGGCTGGGCTATGTTTACCGCTTGCGCAACGGTGCTTCTCGGAATCCTCGTAATCTTTGCGGCTGATTCCAAAATCCCCCTAGTCTCAAAACTTCTAGTCGGCTTGATTATCGTGATACTCGGTGTCTCGGTCTGGGCTCTAGAGAACCAATAGAAAGGAACACAATGGGAAAGAAAATTGACGAGGCGTTCTATCGCCTAAGCGTAGAGGCCAATCACCACATACGCCTATCACAAACAAAGCAGGAAGACTACGAAAACGGTTTCGCACAGGGATTCGTAGAGGCTCTCCGTATCGTTGGGAATATTAGGAATCAAAAGGTTCCGACCAAGACACGAAACTTGTTCCCAGAGGGAATGCTTATCGTTCGCCACACGGACACGAAGCCTCGCCGTTTCAGCAAAAAGAAGTAGGCGTGTCAAAGCGAGTGCCTAAATACAGAGCCAAAGTTCCCGGCGTATTCCAAACGGATTTCGATATCCGAGCGGATAAGACTACCGATTACTGGTTCTGTTATGGCAGCAACACTTTCGTAGGCACATACACATACCGAGGCAAGACCCTAGATATCTATTGCTGTGGTGAAATGCGTATGACCCACAAGGGCGATATTTGGCGATACTCCGATGACATAAACATCAGACCCAAGAATGATGCGAAGTTGGCCGAACTAATCCAAAGCGGTCAAATCCAGCAACTTGATAACTGCTGGTTCGAGGTCTTCTACAAAGATGACGAAGAGTGGGGCGATGACACAACCAACATCATTGGCGAGAGCCTAGATGAAGTTCTGTCATACGCCCACAAACTTCTATCGGCGGGCTGATTCCTCGCCCTTGAGGGCATCAATCGCTGTGCTTATCCAAGCGTTGCGTGGGCGATAGGTGGCATCGGCCTGAATCTTGCCGAGGACGCGGTCGATTGCTTCCTGCCAAGAGTCGCCATCCTTTCCCACTTTGGTAGTGGTGCGACCCTTTGCGAGCGAGAGGAAGAAAGCCATCTGCTTGTCGCTGGCGGGCTTGTCGGCAATCTTGCGCTGTGCTTCAGCACGGCGAGTTAGTCGCTGCTCGACTTCCCACTCGTAGCGAAGTTCCGCGCTTTTGTCTGCCTTTGTATAACTCATAGTGTCTCCTTATCACTAAACCCTACTCTATTACTTTACCAAAGGGGTGTGACATTAGCAAGGACCGCCCAAACCCATTGTTATTGTTGGGCTATGGAACCCGACCTATTTGACGAGCAATCATTTCTGACCCAATTCAGCAAAGAGGAAATCCGCTTCGGAATTGACCAGTTCGCAGAAGTCAAACTCGGTATGACCGGGGAAGTATTTATTTCCAAAGTTCGTGCTGGCGAGCCCGTTCACCAACTCCATAAAAGAGCCCAAGAGGTAGCAAATCTGGTATCCCTGTTGGATAACTAGCGTGTAGTGTTCTACCTATGAACCGACTCACTATCAGAGAGCGACTCGCCCTTTGGTTGGTAAGGAAACGCCCGATTGATGACGGATTCTTACCCGATGGCTTACAGATGCGCATCGCCAAAGACGAGGCTCTGGTTTCTGCCGTTAGCCTTGCCGTGATTCAGCAAGGTCTTCTACACAATCTAGTTATGTCTCTCAACGAGATGGGGATTGTGATAGCGACCGACAGCGATATTCACGAAGAGATAACTCGGTTGGTGGAATCGCTACACGCTTCGCAAAATGTGATGGCAGAAGTAGCCGGAATAAAAGACCTCAAGACGGAGACAGTATGACAGACGAAAACGCAACCACACCAGAGCCCAACGAGGCTGCTGAAACCAATTTGGATTTCGAGGGACTCGACCCCGGCAAGATTGCGGTCAAGTTAGGTCTTGAGCAAGTTCTTCGCATCCACGAGATTGAGCGCACAATGCTTTCGCGCGCTATCCAAGTAATCCACGAATTGACCAAGCAGAGTGCTGAAGAGATTATCGCCAAGTTGTCAAAGGGTCTAAACGGAGAATATGACGAGGCCGTAGAAACGGCTAAGACCGCAACCCAAGTTGCCAAGTTGTATATCCCACAGAAGAAGATTATCAACCCGGGTCTTTAGTTTTCCTTTAGCCACTCTTCGGGGATAGTCAAATCCTTTGGAACAACGCCACATACGACTGGAACCGAACTCTTGCTGAAATAGGTGGCCGCTGCGCCATAGAACGCCGAGATAACGGCGTAGTAATCAATACCCGTTTCATTACTAAAGGCAGTGCAAAGGAATTGGAAGTAAGCGATAGTCTCGCTCTCGTTTGGGTCAAGGGTTTCGCCCGCCTCTTCCAAACTATTTTTCATAGCCTTACGCATATAGATATCTAGAACCGAAAGATTCGGGGTTTCCCTAGTTTCTTTGGCGAAGAAAGCGGCGAGGCTTCCGAGTGCGATACCCGCAGCAAACGAATCAACGAGTGCGGATTCTTCTGGTGAAAACTGAAGTTCGTCTGACATTACTTGATAATCACAAAGTAGTGAGGAACTGGCTTCTTAGCCTTAGCCGTGAGGCCTGTTCCCAACTTGTTCCGACCTCTTGGCTTCGTGGCAAGTGCCTTACGGAGTGGCGTAGGTGGAGAGTATTTGCTGAAAGTGCTTGTCCAAAGGTCTTGCTCTTCCTCGACCGTTGAGCCGAAAGTCTCAATCAGGTCATCAAACCGTTCGTTGATGGAGAAGTCATCTTCATACTCAAAGTTTTCAGCAAAGCCGTCTAGGAGAGCCATAAACTCGGCATCTTCGCTCAACTCGTTCATACGAGCATCACCGAAGAGGTAGTAAGGCAAGTCTTCGGGGGTGCAATCAAAGAAGTCGAACCACTCGACATCTTTCATACCCCGAACTTGGTTCACATCCATACCGAATTGACTAGAGCAATAGTCGCAATCTTCTTCGTTCATAAATTGTGAAAACTGATTCTTTGGCATTATCGCCACCACTCTTTCCTCTCGACCGAACACCAGTCGTTGTTCGGAACTTCATCTCCGACTTCATATTGCCAAGTGCAAACGGTAGCCTCTAGCAACTCGCCGCTAGGAGTCTCCACACTTGCCTCGTTAATTGTGTAGCCCGCACCCGACTCCATTCGCAACATAGCGATTGTGTCATCGTTGAGGGCGAGTTCATACAATTCACCTACGGCCTTGTCAGCGATAGACCCACTCCACCGAAGAACCGGGTAAGAGCGATGACCACGCTGGTAGTAAAGTTTCGCCCCCTTGATTACAATCGGGCCGAGGTCGTTAATAATTGACTGCTCAATCCAGTTGTGTAAGGGCTCGCCTTTGCGTAGCGTTCCGTAGGCAACGAACAGGATTGTTTCCTGCGTTGGTGCTGATTCTTTTTCTTGTTGGTCTAATGACATAACCCTAGTTTAGTCGGCGGCCACAACCAAAGTCAAGAATGCTCTGAATACTTGACTAGGGTTTAGTTTGGAACTATAATCTATTCATCAGACAAAGGAGACAAGATGACTAATTTCACCAACCACGAAACCGAAGAAGAGATGGCCGTGCGACTTGGCTTTGACAAGTTCAATGCTTTGCTTGCCGGGCAATACAAAGACGAGGAATAATGTTCTTCGCTTCTATTGCGCTGTTCGTCACGGTCGTTGCCGTTCTAGCGGGATACGACGAGTAGGTTCTTGACAAGAGTGGTGCGCTCGCACTAGTGTCTCCGACAACATCAACAAAAGGAGAACAACTATGGGTAGCCCCACAGATAATGTCGTCGTATTTTCGCTTCCGCCGAATAACGACCCCTACAAACTTTATGTAGGAAAGGGCGACCAACGAGTTGCCGATATGGTCCACCTTTGGACCGCGCCGGGTGCGCCAGAGTTCACGCCAGAATTGGTTGCTGAAATCGAAGACCACCTTTTCACGAAGCACAACATTGTTGTTGTATCCCCTTGGGAGTCTGAAGAGATTGAGTATCGCGTCGCCTATTACGACCACGCCTAGTGACTGTCGTAAGGCGAACTATCTATCGCCGTATCAACCCCAATAGAAGTATTGGTGGAGTGGCAGATGGCTACCTCGTAGAACGATACAAGGGAGTATTAGCGGGGCGCATCACGCCGCTCGGCTACATACCCACCGACAAAGAAGACTTTGCTGAAATGCTTTATGAGAACAACAACTTGACCCCCTCTGGCTCTTGGTCGGAAACAAAGGTTGAGGGATTACAAAAGATTCGTTGCGTTATTAGCAGCGACTTTTCCCAAGACTAGGAGAACTGGTGGCTAAATACACCAATGATGATATTCGTAATTGGTCAGAAAAAAGGAGTTGCGTAGGAATCGGCCCAAGTGCTTTCTATCCAATTAGGGAACAAGAAATCTCTATAGATATTCTCCAACTCTGTGATACTTGCCCTGTAAACGAGAAGTGTGCTGAACAAGCAATAGCGACCGAAGAGCCATCTGGCTATTGGGGTGGATTAAATATGAGCGAGCGCAATCGCATTATGGCGGCGCGTAGACACTTAGCAGCGAACCCAAACTTCGAGCCCGAAGAACCACCGTGCCGAAACAAAATCAAGGTGCGTGGAAATGGATTTAAGTTGCACATCGACTTAGGTGAAGTTCCGTGTAGAGCGTGTCGCATTGTTTATAGAGAAAAGCAAATCGCTAAACGAGCATCTATTCAGAAATCACTTTTGGCGAAGATGGCGAACTAGGATTTTCCAAACCTCATTGTAAATTGTGAGGTATGGCGCACCCCTTAAAACACTTATCTGTATTTGTCGTATGGCTACTGTTATCAGCATCGCTAGTTATGGGGTTTGGAGATACTGCCTATGGCACTCCAAGTGTCTGTGCCAAAGCGAATTGGGTGAGCATTATCGATGTCTCATCAAACAATGTTCACCCGATTGGCTGGGGCAAACTCCTAGTCGCTGGCGTGGCTGGTGCTTACATCAAAAACTCCGAGGGCTACCACTACATCAACCCTTATTGGGCTGCTGATACCAAAGCCGCTACCAAAGCCGGTATCCCTTACGGCAACTACTACTTCGCCCAACCTAAGACCACCGACCCCACCCTTGCAGCCAACTTTTTCGTCAAGAGTGGTGGGGCGAGCGGTCAGTTGCCACCGGCCCTAGACCTTGAGGTTGAGGGTAAATCACCAGCAGCGACCGCACAATGGGCCGTCACTTGGCTCAACCGAGTTCGCTACCTAACCAATCGCACCCCAATCATCTACACGGGGGCTTTCCAGCCTTGGTCATCATCTCTGCTATTCAAGGGTTGGACCCTCTGGCTTCCGGCCTATCCGCTCGGCTACAAAAAGGTCACGAGTGTCTGCACCCTGCCCCTGCCCGTTCTCCCTGCCGCTTGGCGTGGCGTTGGCTGGTCTATGTGGCAATACACGAGCGTTGCCCGACTCCCCGGCACGAAGAACCCAAATGATGTGAGCGTGGCTGTGGCCGCTTGGTTCGCTCGTTGGACTGGTGCTGGTGTTCAGCCCCCACAACCCGGCATAAACAAAATACCAACCCCGCTTTACACGAGTGGTTCGTATGGTGTGAAAGTTGTAGCGATTCAGAAAGTCTTGATTACTGCTGGCCTGCTTCCCGCTGGCTCTGCTGATGGCTACTTTGGAAGAACCACGAAAATTGCCCTTGAGAAGTGGCAAAAGACTATTGGCGTAAAGGCTGACGGTGAATGGTCCGCCGCAACCCAAACCGCAAGTTCGTTCTATCTAAGCCACGGCTTTACACTTACCCAAGCAACAAATATGGCGGCTATGGGTGCTGTCCTTAAGGCGAATCAATACAAGGTGGTCTTCTAATGTTCGGTCTAGTAGTCAATCAGAACACATACAACATTTGGCAAACGGTTCTTGCCTTTGTGCTGATGTTTGGCGCGCTCATTGGCGGGTTTTCCAAACTAAACAAGAACCTTGCCAAGAAAGAAGACATTGACAAACTCCGTGAGCAGTTGGCCGAAGTCAAAGAGGGCAACACCAAAGAAAACACTCGGATTATCGCAATCGTTGAGGATATCAAGGAAGATATCCAAAATAGCGAACGCCGCCTAGACCGACACATTGACTTAGGCGGTCACGGAAAAGTCAAGCGAAACCCCTTAGACGGTGCTGATGAGTAATCACGAGCCCACGCCCGCCCATATCCAAAAGGTCACGCACAACTACGCAATCCGCTTCCCTGAACACGAAGCGCGCGAAGATGACCCAAACTATGTAGATTTCAACCACATCCGCCGAGAGTGGCAGAAAGACCCCGTGAAGTGGCAGTGCCACATTGGAATCGTTCGTGGTGATTTCTCCGAGTGCTCGCTAGACAAGCCCCTAGAACTCCACCACGCCCACATCGAGTTCGCCATTATGAACTCCGTTGACCTTGGTTGGCTAGAACGCCAATACCCGGGCGTATCCGACCCCGACAAGTTGGGTGCTTGGGTTGAGAGTGCTGAAAACCTATTGGTCCTATGCGAGTTCCACCACCGAGGTCACGCCGGTATCCACGTTGCCTCTTCGAGTGACTATGAGGGATTAAAATTCGTGCGTAATCTGATAGTCTAACGAAATGACCAGAGGAATACGAGTCGTAGGGTGTTCGGTAGATAACTGCGATAGCAAACACTACGCTTTTGGTTTATGTAATAAGCACTACTTGACAAATCGGAAGTATGGCGACCCAACTTATATTCACCCCAAGTTTAGGAAGAAAATCTGTTTGGTGAGTGATTGCCAACGCCAAATGATGAGTCGTGGTTATTGCAAACTTCACTATCGCCCATTTAGTCTTTATGGCGACCCACTTGCTAGAAAAATTGCAAATAAGGGAGAGGGCTCTATCAATAGTGAGGGTTATAGGGTCGTTGTCGCAAAAGGACACCCAAACGCTATGAACAAAAACGGTTTGATTTTGGAACACAGACTTGTTATGTCTGAATATTTGGGCCGACCACTAACCAAAACGGAGAATGTTCACCACATAAACGGTGATAGGGCAGACAACAGAATAGAAAACCTAGAACTTTGGGTAGTATCTCAACCAGCGGGTAAACGCCCAGCGGATTTAGTTGCGTATGCGAAAGAGATTCTCAACACATATAGCGAAGAGGTCGAGAGAGGTATCATATGAAAATTGCCCTAATCACATTCTTCTGTTTTATCTTTTCCAATATCGCCTCTACGCTGATGGTTCAGGCCGAGAGCCGCAACCGAGCAATCTTGAGCGGTATGTTCGAGGCTATCTACGCCCTATTTTGGATTTACGCCGCCAAGTATGCGCTCTCAACATCACCAATCGAAATCGGTGCTTTGATTGGTGGCAACTTTCTTGGTGCGGTCGTGGGAGTCAAGTTTGGCGAGAAGTGGGTAGCCGACCACGATGATTTGGAAACCAAGCAGCGACTTGCTGAAACGGAAGCGGCACTCTTGCTCGCACATCAGTCCCTAGAAGAACTCAACGATGAAGTTGAGATGCACCACGAACTAGACGAAGAGAACCACACCCACTAAAGCAAAAAGCCCACCCAATCGGGCGGGCTAAGTGCTGATTTGGAAAATCTACTTCGTTTCGGTGTCCTCAACAAAAATGAAGCCAGCGTCGTTGCCCTCTTCGTCTGAACTTGGAATCAAGGCCTTGCCGTTGTCCAAGAAGATGACGAAAGGAACTGCGCCGAAGCGTGAATCCCAACCGTAGGCTTCGGTTTCAGCATCAGTGAGCGGGCGAACATTTGTAATCTTCGCCCCCACGAGTGAGCCGAACTCTGCCTTGATGTATTCCTGTGGTGTAGCCATCTATGTCTCCTTTGTAAATACCTACATAAATATCTTATACCCATACTAAACCCTAGTCAAGTATCTAGATTATCCTTGTAAATCAGCCAAAATCGGGCGGATTCTCAAGAAATCTAGGGAAATCCTTGCTTATGTCACTACACCCCTGTATAGTGGATTATGTAGAAACAAGTAAAGGAGACACTATGACTACAACGATGAATGAAGTAAAGGCGACTGACAAGCAGATTGCCTACATCAACGACTTGCTCAACTCACGAGTTGCGCCAGCCGAACTACAGGCGTTGACTATCGACTTGCTTTCTCGCGCGGATGCGAGCCAAGTCATCGAGACTCTCTTGGCTTCACCACGCAAGTCTGTCTCTGGCCGCACCGAGAACACGAATGTTCTCCCCAACACCGCACCAATCAACAAGATTCCAGTTGGCATCTACACGGTAGAACACGGTGACGGAACCCACACCACCCTCAAGTTCAGCGAAGAGGCTTGGGCCGACAACAAGATTATCGTTGCCGTTCTCACCGGCCCTAACAACGAACTAAACTACACCAAGTTCGGTTTCTTGACCGAGCAAGGCGTAAAGAAGTGGGCGAGCAAGCAAGTGAGCGAGAAGACCCTCGCTGCTGTTCAGTATCTCTTGACCGGTGGCGTTGACAAGGCTCGTGAGACTTTCCTCGCACAAGCCGAGGCTCACGCTTTCGAGTCGGGCAACTGCTTGGCTTGCCTCAAGACCTTGACTGTCCCCGCCTCACGGCACAGGGGTTTGGGTCCAGTATGCGCGAAGCGATTGGGGGTGCTGTAATGAGTAGCGAATACTCCGTAATAGTTATGGGTAGGTATGCTCAATTAGTGCCTGCCTATGACTACCAAGTTGTTCGTATCGTTGATGGCTCTATTGCCGCAACCGTAGATGAATCGTTCACCCCGGTTGGACCAATAGACGGACTTGAGCAATACAAGTATCTAGACGAAAGACTAGAACAGATAGGCTTCGAGCGCGTAGGTGATTTCCAAGCGTTCGGCCCATACGACAAGTCATACATTTGCCAAATCAAGAAGAAAGAAGAGAGCGATGCCTAATTGGTGCTACAACACCGTTGGAATTACTGGCGACAAGGAAAAGATAGAAGCCTTGCGTGACAAACTCGGCAAGCCCTACGAGATTAAGGGAGAAACCGTAGAATCACCACTCTCTTTTTGGAACATAGTCGCACCGACCGACCTCGTGGCTTACAACGAGGTCGTAGGATTCCCCGGTCGTGAGATGGATGACGAACTCGGTTGGTATGGGTGGAACATCAAGAATTGGGGTTGTAAATGGGACGCGATAGATGCCACCCTTGAGGAACTCCCACAAATCGATGGGCGTATCCACCTCTCGTATCACTTCCAAACTCCTTGGAGTCCACCAGAGAAGATTATGGAATGGCTATTTCAGCACGGCAAGGAAAACGGCTTTACCGTCTGTTGGCACTACGAGGAAGAACAAGGCTGGGGCGGAGAAAGAGAACTCCGAGATGGTGAACTCACCGAAGAGACTTGGGATATTCCAAGTAGCCACGCCGAGTATGTGGCGAGGAATCAGGAGTGCTTCTGTGAGTGGGCCGCACCTGAAGATGCCTTTCCCGACTGTCCAAAGCCCGAAGAAGCCAACGCCTAATTGGATTTGGGCCTCGCTAGAGGCTAGGCTTACGCCATAGATTTGTAATAGTTATAAAGGAGAGAAGTGCTTACTCAAGGTGAAGTTCAGGAACGGATTGAGAAGTTAGAGGAACACATTGAGGCATTGACAGACGAGATTCGGGCCGCTGGTCACGACGCTGCGATTGCTGAAACTGATTACGAAACGGCTTACGCCCAACAACGATTGCTCGCACGATTTAATGCGAACGAAGAGGGTAAGAAAATAACCGCCCCCGCCGTTGATGACACTGCTGTTGTAGCAACTAGCGAACTTCGACGCGCGGCGTTGCTTGCTCGCAACAACCTATCCACCTTGCGTGAGGCTCTAGCGGCTGCCAAAACTAATATGGACGGGCTAAGAACTCTTGCGGCTTCTCACCGAAGCGTTGCCCCATAAATAACTTGCTTTCGGCGGTAGTTTTTCCAAACTAGCGTGTTATCGTCAGTGGTGAAGACCACTATGGAAAAGCCACCAATAACCGAGCAAGATATCAAGTTAATTGCCTTAGAAGAGGGTCTTCGCTCGGCTATCACTTTGGATAACCTACGCTTGGATATGCTGAATCGAGCCGTTCAATGGCTTGAGGAAGAAACTGGTTTGGAAACCTACGAAATCCGGCAAGAAATAATTTCCCAAAAGGCTGGACAAGTGAAGCGCTCTCTTGATACAATTAAAGCCGTTCGTCATTTACTTCAAGATGACGGGCGAAACTAAACGCATTACCTATTAGAGAGAGAGGACTTTCAATGTCCAACGGTGCAAACACCACAGTAGTAGGCAACCTAGTTGCTGACCCAGAAATCAAGTTCTTCACGAGCGGAGATGCTTACTGCAACATCACAGTTGCCGTATCCAGCCGCAAGAAGGACGACGCAGGAAACTGGGTTGACGGAGAAGTGTCATATTTTGACGCAACTCTCGTTGGCTCGCTTGCTGAAAACTTTGTCAACTCGTTGTCAAAGGGAACTCGTGTCTTCGTGACCGGAACCCAGACTCAACGCCACTGGGAAGACAAGGACGGCAACAAGCGCAGTTCCTACGGCATCAAGGTTGACTCGGCAGGCCCAGACCTTCGTTGGTCAACTGCTTCTGTCACAAAGGTCGTTCGTGGCGAGGGTGGTGCTTCCAAGCCCGCTTCAGCACCGGCCGCCACTGCCCAGAGTTCCTTTGACGAGGAGCCCTTTTAAGGCACAAGGTTGATGGCGGATTCCGTTTGGGAAGCCTCGGCTGACCCTAAGAATCGCTAATCAAAGAGTTTCCCCTAGACCTAGCGAGTTTCTGGTTTTACCCCTTTTTACCAGAGAACAAGCGAACACACGAAGCCTTTTGTCTTCTTTTGGCGAGTGAATCGGTCTAGGGGATTTCTCACATAAAAAGTCAATTTCACAACATTTCAGCAAAAAGATGCTGTAGTGTTTCCAAACGTGACCTTTCCAAACCACGGCGACAATAAAGAAGACGAGTTCGGCTTTACGCCCGACTTCGACTTCCCTGAAACGCCGATTTACCTTGAGTTTGATTTATTCAAGGCTTTCTTTGGGTCAGTTTGGAAACAAGATGCTTTATGTAAGACCCCTAACGCCGAGCACTTGGATAAGTTCTATCCCGAAGCCGGGGTTCACGGTGGGAATCACCTCGCCGCGCCGAGAAAACTTTGTTTGGAATGCCCGGTCCGATACGAGTGTTTGGAAGAGGGAATCGATGAGCCTTTCGGAGTTTGGGGCGGACATTCGCCAAGTCAACGACGCCGGATTAGTTTAATGCTGAAAAAGGGTAGTAGCCTTATAGAAGCAAGCCAATTTATAGACCAACGGAGTAGAGATGCCCGACGACCAGAGTAAGGTAAATAATTACGCCGAACTCGGTGCTTCCGGTCTTTGGCGCACCGGTGGATTCGTCATTGACGATATCCTTCCTCAACTCCGAGGAAAACAAGCCCTTACTGCTTACCGTGATATGTCGGAGAACGACCCAATCGTGGGTGCGATGCTGTTCGCTATTGAGCGCATCATTCTCCAAGTTGACTGGCGTGTTGACCCTTACGATGATGCGACTGGCACAACACCAACTGATGAAGACCGTGCGATAGCGTTGTTTGTCCAAGAGTGTATGGATGATATGAGTCACTCGTGGCACGAGTTTATGATTGCCATTCTTTCGTTCTTGCCTTACGGCTTTTCTTTCTTCGAGATTGTTTACAAACAGCGCAAGGGGCCGAATCAGAAAGACCCATCACAGCGCTCTAAGTTCTCCGACAACAAAATCGGTTGGCGAAAGATTGTTATGCGCGCGCAAGACTCCTTGTGGCAGTGGCAATTCGATGAGAGCGGCGGAATCAAAGCGTTCATTCAGCGCGACCCCACTACTGGTCGCCTCAATGTAATCCCGATTGAAAAGGGTTTGCTGTTCCGCACGACTTCGGCTCGTGGAAACCCAGAGGGTCGTTCTATTCTTCGCAACGCCTTTAAGTCTTGGTATTACAAGCGTCGTATCGAAGAGTTCGAGGCGGTCGGAGTAGAGCGTGACCTCGCTGGTTTGCCAGTCGCCTATGTTCCCGCCGAGTGGCTAAGTTCCAACGCCACCCCTGCTGAAAAGATGGCACTACAAGCGATGCAGCAAATCGTTCGTAATGTCAAGCGCAACGAAACAGAGGGAATCGTTCTCCCTACCTTGTTTGATGAGAACGGCAAGCAACTAATCGACTTTAAGTTGCTGAATAGCGGTGGAAACCGTCAGTTCAATACCGACCAGATTATTTCTCGCTACAACCAGCAAATCTCAATGACCGTCTTGGCCGACTTTATTATGTTGGGTCACGAGAGCGTGGGCTCGTTCTCACTAGGAACTTCCAAAGTAGAACTCTTTATGGCCGCCGTTGAGTCGTGGGTTCGCCTAATTGCTGAAGTTATCAATAGCCACGCTATTCCTCGCCTAATGAACCTAAACGGATTCGACACCGAGCGTTGCCCCACCCTTTCTTATGGTCAGGTCACAGCCGTTGACCTACAGGAACTCGGCGGATTCTTGGGAACCCTTACCCAAAACAAGTTGATTACACCAGACAACAACTTGGAAGACTTCCTGCGAGAACTCGCTGGTCTGCCCGATTTTATGTCACAGCCAGATGGTATGGCCCAAAACCTACGCTACGGCGATGGTGGTCAGTTCGCTCAAGACCAAATTATGCAAGGGAAACACCCCTTTATTGGCGTAAAGGGCGACTCTTCAGGTGGCGACGACTCAACTGACGGACCAGTTCAGAACCCACAGGGCGGGGTCAACGACCAATCGGGCGGTAGCGGAATCCAATCGGAAATCAGCAGCCACGGCTATCCCGGTGAGACTGGACAAGTTCCACCATCGGCTAAGGGCAAGACCAAAGACGACAAGGGTATGAACGGCCCTCTAACCAACAATCAAGGCCCGACTTCGTAATGAAGCGAATTATGTTTATCAGTCCTAAGTTTGCTAAGAAGCGCAAAAGCGTATTGCGAGTTCAATCACCACTCAAGGCCGCTAGGCGACAACGCTCTAACTAAACAGAGATTTGGAAAGAGTGGGGTAAAGTAATGAACGAACTAACCACAAGGGAGTCGGCCGTGTCACAAGTGAGCATCTTTGATGTAGTTGCTGATATCGCTTTGGGCGACATTATTAAGAACCAGAACCTAAACGCAGATGTGCGTGAGGGTGCTGCCGACCTCTTACGAGAGGGCTACCTCACCGCAGATGTTATGGCTGTTTCTAAGGGCGAGGGCGAAATGTCCGTTGTTCTTATTCCCAACGAGGAAGTCAAAGACGAGTCGCCAGTTTGGAAAAAGTTGGCTGGCAAGGTATTTGGCGAAACCGAACTTTCGGCTGGTGCTGAACAGCGTTTGATTTCTCGCAATATCGCTAAGGGCTTGGCTTCCGTGTCACACCCCTTTGTTAAGAGCGCCAATGCCTTTGGCGGCGTTCACGCTTGCGTAGTCTGTGGCTCAACCGCCGAGACTGATGTATGTGAGCCGCTAGACAAGGCCGTAGGCTTCCCATTCTCCTTTGCCCCTAGCCCCGTAGAGCCAACTGCTGATATGAACGATGATGGCGCGGTCCAAGTCCAACTCGACCCACAGACAGTTGCCTCAATTATCGGTGCGGTTCAGACTCCCGACAACACCGATAACTCATCAAGCGAGAGCGAGAGTTCATCTTCATCAAGTAGCAGTAGTAGTTCCTCATCATCTTCTAGTAGCAGCGACTCCACCGAGGAATCATCTTCCTCAAGCAGTTCCTCTTCCTCATCATCAAGCAGTAGCAGTAGCGACAGCGAATACTCAAGTGCTGATGACTCATCAAGTAGTTCCTCTAGTTCGAGTAGTTCCTCATCTTCCTCAAGTTCGAGCAGTTCGTCTTCTTCGTCTAGCGATGATGCGATTCTTGGCGACAGTTGGAAAGACGGCCTTGACCCTTGGCAGGTAGAACTTGCTGAAAGCCTTGACGAAATCGTTGAGGATATCGGTCGTATCCCTACTACCGAGGCTAACTACACCGATGTCTCTCCATACCAAGCATCCGGCCAGAACTGTAAGAACTGTATTGCTTACGATGGCGGTTGTGACTGGGTAGCCGTTCAGCCAGCCGAGGGCGGATGGTGCAAGTTCAATATTGTTCCAGTCCTTATCAAGTCTTCTGCTGAAACCGAAGCCTTTATGAAGAACCCATCGGTTTCCAAAGTAGAGAGTATGGCTTACGGCGACTTGCCAGAGGACTCAAGCGATTCAGAAGACGAATCCTCAAACCCTTTTGGAATGAGCATTAACGCCGATGGCACTTACGGCGCGCCCATTACCGACCCCAACTCTGCCCCTAGCCGTGACTCACTCGCTAGTGGCCCGATGCTGAAATCGCAGCCAAGTTCGGGCTCGGTTCACGTTGACTCAACTTCTTGGAACGGCAAATACGAGCCAGAGATGCCAGAGAATATGACTATTCTTGACGAGCAGATGCCAGAGCCACTCAACGAGTTTGGTGAAGTCGCAGAAGACGAAGACGACAGTATTCCCGGCACTATCCGTAAGGATGCCGACCTGCGCTACACGCTCGGCCCTTGGTATGTTCCATACTCATCAGATGCACACGGCGAATGGACCGACCCATCAGAACTTCAGCAAGCCCTTTGGGGTTATGTCCGTTCAGGCGACCGTGATATCCGACTCCAACACAATGTAGATATCGTTGCTGGTGAGTGGGTAGAGGCTATGACTTGGCCTTACGAAGTGACCTTGCCAATGGTTCAGGCCGGGACTGGTGCTGTTTCCAATACTAAGTTCCCCGCTGGAACCGTTTTCCTCGGCGTTCTTTGGAAGCCTTGGGCTTGGGAATTGGTGAAGCAAGGAAAGATTGGTGGCTACTCAATGGGTGGCACAGGCGCGGGCGTAGAAGTTGATATGCCAGCCCCAACCGATATTCCGACTTTCCCTGCTGTTAACAACTAATCCCCCTATCTACGACTAGGGTTTTCCAAAGTAGGGGATAGTATCTACCCAGAAACTTCCCCACTTGGAGGCCGCCGTGTCAGAAAACATCTTCTCGCAGATTGAGTCTTGGATTCGCATCGTTAAAGATGCCAACGAGTCGTTGGCTACCGTTATGCGCCACGACCAAGACCACGACGACTGGCACAGGATGCACGGTGACGAGCCTTGCACCTCAGAGGCAGATTGCGCCCAAAAGCGAGCCAAATACGCCGAGGTGAAAGACGAGCAGGAAGTCACTAAGGGTGACGTTGAGGGTCACGAGTTTCACGGAAATCAGTACACCGGTGCTGTCAAAATCGGTGAGGTTCAGGGCGCTACGGGTCACACTATCCACGTTCAGGTTCTCCCCACAGGTGGAAAGTATGGTCTAGACAAAAAACTTACCAACACTGGTAAGCCAATGGTTGAGTTCTACGACAAGACCTACGCTGGAAAGTCTGGCTTCGACCCAGAGGGTCAGTTCATCACACGCTACAACGCAGACACCCTCGCCGGAAGACAGGGCGGCCTCATCTTGCACGGCGGCGAACCTGCGTGGTCGGTTCCTGCTAACGAAATGGCAAAGATTCAGCCCGCTATTGATGCTGTTGGCAGCAACGTTGAATCACAGACCGCCCAAATCACTAGTGACTCAAAAACCAAGCCGACCGTAAGCAACCCAGCAGCAAACCTCGCTAGGACTCACACCAGCATCAACAATGCACTAAAGGCTGCGGTATCAGCAAACGGCGACCTCAAAGACTTGATTCGTACTTCTAAGTCATCAAAGACACGGGGCTACTACGGAACCGTTGGTGATGACGACCTTATGTGGGGAACACACCTAGACCTCAAGGATGCCCACGAAAAGTTGGCCGCCTTGCACACACGCGCCGCAACACAGGCAACCAAAGTTGGCGACACGGAACTAGCAAACGCTCATATTCAGGCGGCCAATGCTCACCGTTTGGCTGCTGAAACGGCAAACGACCGCCGTAATCGTGGTGGCGACACCACCCCTAGCCAAGCAGAAGTCAAGGAAGCACAAGACACCGCTAGAAAGAGCGCTCGTGCTATTTCGGCCTCGCAGAAAATCCTAGATGGCTCGAAGACCGCTCAAATCACCAGCGATTCGCAAACTAGAAGCGGAACATCCAATGTAAAGTTTGGACCATCTGAAACAAGCAAGATGCGTAGCGAGGCTGCTCGCCTTTCCAACCAAGTTCTTCACAAAGAAGACGCAGAGACAGATGCGCACGTTGCTCACATCGAACTCGCTAATAGCCACGCTAACGCCGCTAGGAGTGCTAGGGAAGATGGGCTAAACAAATTAGCCAACGCTCACCAGAACGCTGCGAACGCTCACGCTAATGCTGCTGTTGCCGCTACTTTGGGTGGCGACAACTACACCAAACTCGCTCAAGCCGCTGGTGTTGCGACTGCTAAGGCCGACAACATCAACTACGAGCGCCCTATCAATGACGGAATTGCTGGTGGCATTATCGCTAGTGACTTTGCTAAGGCCGACCAAATGGGCCACGAGTTCCGAGGCAACCAATATTCACAAGGACAGGGTGGCGGTTCATCACCAGCGCGCCGTGTAGATGAGGGTCGTTGGAATCCCGGCGACTGGAATCCCGGCGACCACCCGGTTTTGCCACTACACCCCGACTTCCCCGAACACCGAGTAGGAAGTCCGTTCCAAACTAATCAGTGGGAGCCGCCAATACACAGAACGCCGGATGCGCCCTACACCACTAGGCCAACTATTTCACCAGACGGCCATCAAGAACCCGAAGCAGGCAATCCTTTCCGCTCTAACCAATGGCACCCAGATGGAACTCGCCTACACGGAATGCCAGAAATCACACAACCAGAACAAGGGCCATCTACTCATCAAGAGGGTGGCGTGGGAAACCGATTCAACCCCACTAGCCCAAGCAAAGTTCTAGATTACTTGCGCTCCAAGTATGGAGCCCGTGACAATGGCTAATGACTTCTTTGCTGAAATAGAGGCGTGGGTTCGTATTGCTAAGGCAAAGCCCGACTACACCGAGTTGATTTCAGACCGCAAAGGCGAGCCTGACAACCAGAAGTTATACGACCAAGTAAAGGCCGATGCCCAGAAGAAGTTTGATGTCTATCCATCAGCAGTGGCAAACGGCTGGGTCGTTCAGGAATACAAGCGTCGTGGCGGAACATACTCCAAGCCAGTAGCCAAAGGCGACTTACCGGGTCACGAGTTCCGTGGAAATCAATACACCGAGGGAACTGGAAAACTATCTGGCCGTGCTGATGATGTTGCCGATAGAGCAAATGACGAGGGTGCTAGCAAGTCAATCGCTGCGGAACACAAGAGCATCGCTGAAGGACACAAGAGTATCGCTATGGAACTCGCTGACCAAGCAGCCGAAATGCCACTAACACAAGCGGAAAAACCACTTGTGGCAAAAGCCGCTATTGACAACTTCAAGGCTTTTATTGCTCACGCTAACGCCGCAGACGCACACGAAGAAGCGGCAAAAGCACTTGCGAACGACCCACACTCGGAGAGTGCGCTAGATGCTGTGGAAGCAGCACAGCGCACTAGCGATGATGCCGCAACTGCGAGCGCCGAGGCTCACGGGGGAACCTCGATTGCCGCCAATTTGATGTCAGCAGACGCAGCAGCAGCCGAGGAAGAGACAAACAAACTGCCACAGACAGCAGGCTCTAGAGCGGCTCAAATCACTAGCGAGGCCCAGACAGCACCACTAAACGCTGCTGGTGCTGCGAAAGACCTCGCTACTAAGGCAAACGACCTTTACGAGAAGAACCAGATTGACAAGTTCGACAAGACTATGCCCGCTAGTGTCGCTTCCAAGATTGGAAAAGACCATTGGGATATGGCTATCGAACACCAAAAAGAAGCAGAGCGTTTGTCAAACGAAGACGAGACTCACCTCAACTCTGAAATCGGTCACGCCGACGCTTCTGATGAGCACTACAACGCCGCTAAACGGTGGGGCGTAGTTGCCGGTATGCTGAATGGCTCATACGGCCCAAGTCAACTCAATGTTGATAGCGCTATCGCTGCGGCCAAAGAAGCATCTGGCTCTGCTACTGATGCCTCTTCTAACATTATCCCAGAAGCGGCTCACGAAGACACTATTGCTCAAAACGGCGGTCCAAATGTCGCTAAGCCACTATACGGTTTTAGTGTCAAAAACGCAGGAAACATCAAGAGCGATGTCGAGGCGAGTTATATCGCTTCTGCCCTCCACGAACACCTAGTAATGGGTGCTGGACACCCAGACGACACAGAAGTTCGCACACCAGCGGATTACAAAGTGGGTGCGAGTCAGCACTATCAGTTGGCCCAGTATTACGCAGGGAAAGCACAAAGCGGCCCACAGAAAGCCGAATACCGAAAGGCTGCTGATGCTCATATTGCTGCGTATAAAGCCTGTGAAAAAGCGGCTAGTGCTGGAACGAAAGAGCCATCAAAGGCAAGCGTGGCTGCCGTTGCTGACGCAGCGAGGGTTGCCGATAGGGCATCGTTTAATCTGGGCGAAACCTATATGAACAATAGAAAGTAAAACAATGGCTAGGGATTTCTTTGCTGAAGTAGAATCGTGGATTCGTGTTGCCAAGGGCGATGTGGTTGGCCACGAGTTCCACGGAAACCAGTATCAGTCGGCTAGCGGGACGACACAAATCACTAGTGACTCGCAGGCTATCGCTGCTTGGCGAAGCGCTTCAGAAATCGCTGCTAGGGCTAACGCACTAGTTGATGGTATCTGGCACGACCCGGGTTCACCAGTATTACGAGATGAACACTCTGAAATAGCAGATGAACACTTTGAGGAAGCCAATAGGGTTCGTTCTACCAACCCAGCGTTGGCTGACGCCCACGTAGAGGCCGGCAACGCTCACGAGGATGCCCACAACGCTCACTCAATGGCACACACTTACATTAGTGATGAGAACGATGACCGTGCTGAAGCCGCAACTAGTAGGGCTATTCGGGCTAGTAGGAATGTCGAAGCACTAGCCAACGGAACTGCCCCCGCCCCAAGTGCTACTCCAACACCTACCCCAAACCCCAATAAGTTCTCGCACCCTTATCAGACTCAATACAGCGCGCCAAACTACCTAGCGCAAGCGGCCAAGAATGTTGCTGATAGGCATCTAGATGTTGCGGTCGCTGGCGATAAGCCAGAAGACCTAAACGCCCTTGCTGACGAGCACCAAAAAATTGCCGAGGGTCTTCGTGATGTCGCTGACCAGAAAGCGATTGCTGCTAGAACTGCCCAGACACAGGCGGCATCATTGGGCCGCCAAGACCCTGATGAGGGTGAGAAACTCGGAACCGGGCGTGAAGCAACGGAACGACCAGCCAATGTGACTGCTGAATCGTTAGCCGACAAGTATTCCCCAGCGGGCGCATCAAACTCGGATGCGAACCGTAATCGGATTGCCGGTATGACTTCTAGCCGTTTGGAAGACCTAAAGTTGGCCTCAAACTCAATGTCCAAACTTGCTGATATGAGTCACGGCTACGCATCTAGCCGAGTTCGTGGCGAATTGGGAAGTATCCGAGAGGCTATCCAAAGCCGAATCACAGACCTCAAGAACGAGGCAAAAGCCGGTGGCTCTAAGTTCGTTCAGGGTCAAGGAAACCAGCCAACTCGCACTTCTGTTGATTACAAGAACCTGATTTCCAAACTAACTAGTGCTTCTAAGTCCGTTTCTGAACTACGCACTGCTATTCGTAGAACGGCTCAAAGCACGAACCACTACTACCACTCTGGTCAATTTGCCAAGGATGCCCCAGCCGTAGCCGATAAGGTGGCGGACGCTACACAGGCCTACAACGATTTCTATCGTGGAACTGATGGCAAGGATACGGGCTACTTCGCAAATGACCGATTTAAGAAGTCGGTTGGCTGAAAAGTCACAACCCTGTGAAAGAATAGAACTATGGAAAACCTTGCTGCTGAAATCGAATCTTGGGTCCGAATCGCTAAGGGCGGGCCGGGCTCGGGAGATACCCCCGGTCACGAGTTCAATGGAAACCAATACACCGACGCGAGTGGTGCTATCGCGGGCATTTCCAAACTTCGTGGGCTTTCAGGAGAACTCAAGTCAATAGTTGATGAACTAAATGGCAAGTTTTACCCACAGGGATTTACGCTGCGAGCCAAACCAGCAGATAAGTACGACAAAGACAGAATGTATGGGGAAAACTCATATAGTTCTTTTGCGCGCTATGTCACCCCAGAGAAACTAAAAGAAACACAGAGCAAACTTGAGGGGTTGGCCGACCAAGTGGATTCTCTAGTTGCTGGAGTTCGCCGTTCAGCAGCCGTTCACTCGGACACATCACCCACGCAAGACAAGTTTGGTGGAGGCGAGTGGAAACTCGGACAAGACGAAGTTGGTAAGCACTTTTTAGAAGCCTCTAAGTCGCTTGAGGCTTTATCAGACAACTTGCGTGGTGCGGCATCCATAATGAGCCACTCGGCAAACAAGGCGGTTTCAGTCAAATCACCTCGCCCAATGGCGGATGATGGCTATCCTGCTTTCGGCTCTTCCGAACCAAAAGCCTTTGACGCCGTTAAAGGCGAGGATGTTCTATCAACGAAGTTGGCGATTTCACGCTATTCGGGTCACGAAAGCAGTTTGGGAGAACAAGTTGATGCGATTTCCAAACTCTTTGACAAGTCGGAACTATCGCTTTCTCGTGCGGCTATCGCTATAGCGAAAGACCCCTCAAAAGAACCTAACGAGGCAAAGGCCGCTTCTGATTCAGCCAAGTTCGAGTCGAAGTCAAAGGAGTACACTGCTTCTGCTGATGCTATGGAAAAAGACATTGAGGCTAAGTACGATGTGGTCAAAAAAGACTATGACCTCGATGAAGACGGTAGGCCTATTCGTTATGGCCTCCAACGCTCGGAAGAACTAGATGAATACGAAGAGGCAAAAGACAAGCAAGATGTCGTTCTCTCACGCGCCAAAGTAGCGGCGGTATCGGCTAGTAATGCCTACTCTGTAATGGCTCACTTTGCTTCGCAGCGTGGCGACACCGAAGCCGCCAAGCAAGCGCAAGAAAAAGCCAGTGAAATGCTGAAAGTGGCGCGCTATAGCGAATCTCGCTGGCCAGATGCGGTCAATCATTACGATGACTACGATGGCGAATAACAACAAATGTCATCTATCCAAGATGTCCGAAAGTTCCTTGTTAGAGAACGGTTTGTGGTCCTCAAGGGCGACTATGTTGGCCACCCCTTTCGTGGAAACCAATACTCCGACTTAGGCTCTGCTGAACACCTACAAGAAGCGAATAGAGCCGCTAGAGAAACGGATTCGCTCAAAAGCGAGGGCCGTCGTAGGTATGGTCGTTCTCACGGATATTCCCTTGATGGCGACCTAGCAAAAGCATCGCTCGATGCCCTTGACCACGTGGCATCAGCAAAAGCAAAAGTAGGCGTTCTTAAAACAACAATATCTGAACTAGAAGAAAAGATTAAGAGAAACGGTGGCGACCCCAAAACTCCGATAGACCGATTCCACGACTCCGTTGAGGTGCGACAACTCAAAGACAACTTACAGCGTTCCCAAGAACAGTTAAGCCATATAACTAGCGGGAATATGAAGTTCCGTATTTCTTGGAACAAGTCACTAACTGGCGAGCAAATAAGCAAGCAGGCCGCCTCCGCGCTGAATCGTGGATACAAGGAAGTTCTCAACAAATTATCTGCGATGCCCGGCGTGACTATGCCGAAAGCCAAGTCGCTTCTTGACAACAAGAACAACCCTCGCCCAGAGGCTCTAAAGGTTCTTCAGAACGATGTCAAGCAGATAGACTCAATCGCCAAGAAAGATGCCAAAACAGCGCAAGACGAAAGTGCGAGCCCAGAAGATAGGTATAACGCAACTGTCGGCTGGCGAAACTTATCGAAGAACGCCCTCTCTGCCCACACCTTTCTTGAGCAGGTCTATCGGATTAGTGGAGACACTACTAACCAAGATGCTGAATCAAAAATCGTTGAGAAAGCAAAAGCGTCTATTGGGAAAGCGGAAGAACACTACACAAATAATTTCGCTCAAATAACACTTTCATACGCCAAAGAGAGCATCGATAAGGCTAGTAAGACGATTGACCTAAGTGGAGTCAACCTATTCAGCATCAGCCCGGAACAGAAACAAACGATTTCCGATGCAAAAAGTCTTTACTCGAACGCCTACAGAATACTTAGTGATGCCAGACTAGGCAATACTGATGAGGCTAGGTTGGCAAGAGACAATTCTCGCCAAGCAAACGCACTCCTAAATACTGCTAGGGCTAACGAACTAAAGGCGACCCTAGACGAGTCAATGAAGAACATAGGTAAGGCAACTGCTGATAAGGATGCCTATGAGAATACCCAAAAGGCAGAGCGCGATTATCGCACTTACCAATCGGCGGTTGGCGAGGCTAGGGCGAATTGGAACGACCTAAAATCTAACTACGGTGGTGCTTCATCACCAGAGTTAAAAGCAAAAGCACAGAGCAACAATGACGGATTAGAGAGCCAACTAGAACTCGTGCAAAAGACCGTTGGTTTGGCTATCGGTAAGGAATACCTAAAAACGGCTGGTGACTCCCTGAAGTTCGTTCGTGAAAACCTCGGAAACACAGACCCAGCCGTGGCGGAAAAGGCCGACAAACTTATTACCGAAGCCTCAAGTGCGGCAAATACAGCAAGAGGGCTATTCTCAAAAGAATCTCGCTACTATTCAGGAACCGCAACAGCGATAAGTGGTTTGGAAAACGAGTGGAATCAGGCATCTAGGTTTGAGAAAGAATGCACCGCCTACGCCAATGCTGTTCGTGGAACTTCTCTTTTGGAAAAAGGTCTAGCGGAAACAAGGAGTATGCCCGAAAAGGTGGATATGAGTGACATCGGCCAAGATGACCCCAATAGTTATGTATCCCTAAAGGCTAAAGCCGCGGGAACTTTGGATGACTCGTTCGGCTACCTAATGCGCGGAGTTGAAACAATCGAATTCTCCGACCTTTTCAGCAAAGACGAAAAACAAGAACTTATTGGCAAACTTAAGGACCAAGCCACCCAAGCGGGTAAGGAACTTGCCGATATCAACTTTAAGTTCTATAGAGATGGTCTTGACTCTATGGTTGTCAACGGTAGTAAGGAATTGGAAAAATCCAAAGACACCAATGACGATAACCCTATGTATGCCTCTACTAAGGCAGAAAAACTATTGGTGCAGGCTACCTATCTTGCTGATTCTATAGAAAACAGTATCGCTCACAAGGAACTTAGTGGTTCGCTACTAGTTGGTCACTTCCAAGACAAGACCCCGCTACAACTCAATTCCGAGCAAGTAAAGCAACTCAAGGAAACCCTCGCCAAGCATAGTGTTGCTGAAATCCAGCAAAAAGCCGATGAAGCGAAGCAAGGCCAGCGCGCTTTCTATCGCCTACGCCAATACGCCCTGTAATTTATCAACTATGGTCTATTATCTATAACGAACGCAAGGGAGTTGCCTATGTCTGATGAAATCCTCAACGCCGCATCCGAATGGATTGGCTCTGTGAACAAGGGTCTTTACGGCGCACTCTTTAACGAGTCGCTCACCTTTGGTCAGGACAATGCCGCTAAGGCCGAGTCACTCTACGCAGTTGCCCTCACTGCTGAAATGGCTGGCGACAAGGCTAAGGCGACTAACGCCCTTATGACTGCTTCGCAACTCCACCTCACTTCTGCCGACTACTACTTACGCGCCTCTTCTTACGGAACGATTGAGCGCACCCAACTACTCGCCCTCTCACAAGAACAAAAGGCACTCGCACAAAAGGCGATTGAGGCAGTTCATCTTCTTGAGAACACTCCTGCTGAATCAACTACCGATGCTGGTCTTGATGGCGTGACCGTTGATGAGGCCGACACTTACCCTATTGATACTGCGAACAACCTAGATGCCCGTGACCACGCACCCGACCTGCCAGATATGTATAAGTCAGTTGGCGGGTTTGCTGAAATCGCAGAAGACGGCGTAGAGGTTTGGAACTTCGACATCTCAAAGGGTGACACACCCGGCCACGAGTTCCACGGTAATCAATACGCTAGTGCTGGCGAAATCGCAAATGCTGTTCGCCAACTACAGGCAAAAAGCGATAAGTATGACGGCAACGGTTTTGCCGATGACGCACAGCACCATTCAGAAATGGCACAAGGACACCGTGCGATTGCTGAAATGCTAAGGCAACGAGCCGCCGGTCTTGTATCCGAGGGCAAAGTTGCTGGAGGCCAAGTTTTGCGAGGCCTTGCCCGTGACCACGAAGAGGCTGCTAGTAAGCACGATTACGCTGCAGAAGCCGCAAGAGAGTTTAACGGTATGGGAAGCGGACCTAAGCCAATGGAGGATTACACCCCACATATCGCCACAGAAGACTCCGAGGATACCAATGAGGCAACTCTAGATGCACTAAATCCAGAGACTCGACAATTACCACAAAGTGCAAATAGTTCTAGTGTTCCCGGCGAAACTCTTGCTGAAAAGGCTGCGACATTACACGCTGACTCTATTAGTGGCGGGGAACACGGAGACTTTATCCCAGACGCAGAGCACAACAAATTAGCGAGCGACCACGCTGCTATTGCCGCTAACTTACGTGACCGAGCGGCGCAAATAACTGGTTCACCAAAGGCTAAGGCCGCCTACCTAGAGGGTGCTGCAGCACACGACAAGGCTTCTGCGGCCCACCAACAGGCCGCTCTTGCCGCAAAACTCGCTATTAAAACCGCAAACCGACCAGAGGGAGAGGCGACTCAAGAACTTTGGTTTGACAGAAGTGAAGAGGCCGCTAAAGCATCTGCCGATGCTGAAAAGGTTGCCCCAACAAGCACTAGTGGCACGACTACCCAAGTCACTAGCGAGGCTCGTAGCAACCCCTCAAGCGTTAAGTACATCAAGCCAGTCAACCTTACGGCCGCTAACACCTTGCGTGAAAGGGCCGCAAGTCTCGCTTTGGAAACAGGGCGCACCGTGCCAAACCAAGCCTTCGTGCAAGAACACACTCAAATCGCTAAGGAACACACGAAACTTGCAAAGGCAAATGACAAGGCTGGAAATAGCGATATTGCCGAGGCCCACCGAGATGCCGCTCACGCACACGAGGTTGCCGCTGCTTTTACTAAGGATGCTATTGGGGTTTCACCAGACGGAACCGACCAAAAGGCTATTGATGCCGAGCAGAAGAGCCAAGAGGCCTTTACCGCTAGTGGTGAGGCCGCTCGTCTTGAGAGAGCCAATATTTTCCCCGACACTAGTTCTTACTGATACTAGAAAATCCGTGCGAAACCCCTTTGAGATAGAGGAACTCCTAAAATCCCCGCTTTACAAGCAGGTAGTTGACGGAGTGGTGAAACAGCCTCGCTATATGCCTTTGGCCGAGCAACGCAAACACCCACAGGATTTCGGCTGGCTAGATGATGCCGTGCCAGATGACTATGTATTCCCAGAGGAAGACTCCGAAGACCCTATGGGCGAATCACCTCTAGGGTAGGTAAGCAATAGCGATTTGGAAATCGTAGTGTAGCCTTTCTCGTAGAGCGAAAGGAACTCCTTTTATGAATATTGGCGACCGATTCAAGCCGGTTTACACCCCACGCAACCAAGCATCTATTGATGCCGAGATTGCCAGCAAGCAGATTGCTAAGGCTGCTCGTAGTGAGGTTGAGGCTATGTCATTACTAGACAACGCTAACTTCCGTCTTCGTAAGGCTACAGAGTCTTTGAGCGAAGCACAGGTGGCTTACTTTGCCGCCGTTGAGAAGTCAGCAAGCAACGCTACTGAACTCCGTGCTGTCTACAACAACGCACTTGCCGGATTCCGTGACAGCGAGAAAATCGCCGCTATCGCTGCTGATGAGGTTCGCAAGGCTAAGGCCGCTCTCGCAGGTCTTCGCAAGAAGGCTTCTATGGAAGATGACTATGAGGATGACTCATCAGACGATGACTCATCAGAGTACGATGAGGATGAGAAGAAGAAGTCTTTTGGTGGCTCTAGCGACCAAGAAGATGCTGCTGATGCTATGGCTGGCGATGACCCAGAGGGCGCAGTAAAGGTTCTTGACTCACTTGCCGACACCCACGAGCGCCTCGCAGGTATGGCTCGTAAGACTGGCAATATGGATGCTCACTCGGCTCACGCTGCTGAAGCCGGTCGCATTCGCTCAAAGATTGTTTCTCTTCGTGGCAAGGCCAACAACAAGGAAGTTGTAAAGTCTGCTTCAGATTTCATCACTAAGCGTGAGTTCTCTGACACCAAGCGCGCTCAACTCGCTGATTTGCTTGAAGACTGGAAAGTTTCTAAGGCTGCAATGTTGATTGTTTGCCCATCTTGTATGGGTGACGGTGGCTCGTGCTGTGAAAACGGAATGATTAGCCCCGATGACCTTTCAGACCACGTTCAGTTGGCAGACGAGATGCCAGTTGCTATGAGTGCTTTCAGCACCTCTTCGCTTCTGACCCGTGACTTCCAAAAGTCGGCCGCTTACCAAGAGTATGTCTTGGCTAAGGGTGATGTTGATGGTCACGAGTTCCACGGAAACCAGTACACCGCAGGTGGTGGCGGAAAGACTGCTCAAGTCGCTAGCAACTCGCAGACCGCACCAAAGACCGATGCCGAGCGTTTGGGTAATGTCCCGGGCGCTAGCAAGGCACTACTCACTCAAGATGCGATAGACAAGTTCCAAAGTGGCAAGATTGACCACAAGGCTTTGGCAAAGGCTCACGATGCTCTTGCTGCTGCCCACCTTTCTGCCGCTAAAGAGGCACGGCTAGTTGGTGACAAGAAAGGTATCGCCCTCCACATCGCCGCCGCCAACGCTCACCTTTCTGCCGCTACTGCCCACCTAACTGCAGACGGAGAGGGCTACGAGCCCTATGTTGACAAAAACGGTAATGAGGTCAAGACCGAGGGTATGTCATACGGCGAACTAGCCAACTTGCCAACCGCTTCAGACCGACTTTCAGCAAACGCCGCTGATGCTTCTAAGGCCGCAGACAAGCACGATGTAGAGCAGGAAACCGCTCAAATCACTAGCAACTCGCAGACAAAGCCAAGTTCGGGTATTGAGGGCAAGACTCTTGCTGAAAAGGCGGCCAATCTTGATGCTATGGCTACCAACCCGGATTCTGAACACGAGCCGGGAGAACTCCACCGAGACTTGGCCGATAGCCACCGTGCTAAGGCTGCGGAACTTACCGCCTCTGGTGACACGGGTGGTGCGGCTCTCCACACTATTGCTGCGAACGCCCACGACAAGTCTGCTGACCTTGCCGACAAGTCCATAGATGCTCAAATCGCTAACGCAGATGGCAAACTCAGCGATGATAAGGCAGAAAAGGCACAAGAAAAGTGGCTTGATGCTAGTTCACAAGCCGCTAGCAAGTCTGCAATTGCTGAAAAGGCCGCGCCCACTAATGCACAGACAAAAACTGCTCAAATCACTAGCGAAGCCCGCGCCGTTCCAGTCAAGCCCGGCCAAGCCGCACAGACCCGTGACCCCAACTGGAACCCACGCACTAGTGGCGCGTTGATAAATATGCCAAAGGCGGGAACCCAAAAGGGTTTTAACACCATCGTTGGTGGCTACGAAAAGAACATTCCAGTTCAACTTGGACTCGCTAAGCAAGCAGAGGAAGAATCAAAGAAAGCCGTTGCTGATGGCGACCTTGAGACTGCCACTGCGAAGATGGAAGAGGCTGTGAAGGCTTATGAGGCCGCCGCCGGAAACGCTCGTGGAATCTTTATGATGCACGAGAAGTTCCAAGGTCAGGTCAAGCAGGCAAACCCTGAAGACCCAAAGGTAGCCGCTTTCCGTGAACAGGCTCGTTCTATTCGTGCTAACGAAAAGGCTTCGGCACAGGAAAAGGCTGCTGAACTTGGAAAGAAGTTTAAGGAACAAGAGGCCGCCAAAATCGCCGCTGCTAAGGATGCCCAGAAAATCGTAGGCGAGTAAGAGCCTTAGTGTTCTAAGGTTTACTCGTGAACTACAAAGATATTCTCTCTATCCTTAAGGCTGGCGTTGCTGGTCAATCTGGTGATAAAGACGGTCACGACTTTCGTGGCAATCAATGGACTGTTATGGGCCCTTGGGGTCAACCAGTTCCACGACCCCGTGACCCAGCGACTAACAAGCCCCTAAAGGGCGCAGCGTTGGCTGCTGAATTGGCACGACTCTATCCGAGCCCGAACACGCCTATTCCAAACGCCCCTAAAACGACTGCCAAACCAGCCCCACCAAAGGTATCTGGCTCGACCCCTAAATCACCAAAAGCCCCCAAAGCACCAAAGGCTACGCCAGCACCCGCACCAACCCCTACACCGGTCGCTACAACCCCTACAACGCCCCCTAAGCCCGTTGATGAAGCACCAAAGGCCGAAGCCCCAAAGGTAGAGGAAGTCAAGCCAGAAGAGCCTAAAAAGGTCGAGGATAACCGAGTTATCACGGAAGAGGGTCAGAAGTCTATTCAGGAACGAATTGCCGATGCTGAAAAGTGGGAACCCAAAACTGATTTGGAAAAGCGGGCTTCCGAAGCCGCCTCGAAAATCGCCGCCGCAATCCTCGTTCCAAAAGAACGCCGACCCCTATTCGTAAAGAATCTCACTACGGTTCTCACCCAGCCAAAGGCTTTTAGAGATGCCGTTGCACAAGCCAAAACCGTAGAAGTCAACGACCGTGTTAGAGACAACGCAGCGATGCTGAAAATGATTGGCTTTACGGGTCTTCCAAAGGTCGTATCGGAAGCAGAGTTTAAGGCCACACCCGGCAAGGTTGCCTACTCTGGTCTTTCGTACACTCGGAGTTCTACCCAAACACTTCAGCAGAAGTTAGCGACGCTTTACAACGGGGAGTTCCCACGCTACGGCGGTCCTATGTTCGGTGCGGCGTTCTACACATCCGAGAGCAAAGATGTGCCGGTTTCATACGCCCAAAAGAATGGGGCTAGTGGAACAAATACCTGTATCTTTCGCAACAAGTTAGTTGACCCCAACAATGTCTATAACGCATCTGGCAACGGCCCAATGATTAAATTGGATGTCTTATCAGCAACGGCTAGGGAAGACCACGGCAAGTATTCGGCTATGGACCACCCTGACTACAATCTCCGAGAAATTATGTCGGATGCTGGATACACCGATGACGAAATCAACCGAATTGATGGCAAGGGAAGCCAGCAAGGTATCTTTAGTGGCGACAACAACTGTAAGAGTATCGGCCCAGCCCTAGCGGGATACGACGCGCTGAAAGATGTCAACCACAACTACACAATGGTTCTGAATCGTGGGGCTATGGTTCTTCCTGACACCTACGCAACCAATATCCAACATCAAGGTTCGTTTGGGCCAGAGGGAGCAGCAAATGTGGCTGACAATGTTCCTGTGGATTCGGCTTACGCAATCTCCGTGCCTACGCCAAAAGCACCCGAAGATGATGAGCAAGATGTCGCTAAAGGTGAATCTGATGGACACCCTTATCGTGGCAACCAATATGGGCCGGGCAAGAGTGATGGCACTCCTGAAAAGCCAAAGCCACTACCCGGGTCTGAAGAAGAAACGGAAGAGGTAGTAAAGAAACTCACCGAGGATATGAAGTTGCCTCCTGCTGTTATCCGTATGGGTATCCAAGTAGCCCGACCACTTCTCGCAGAAGCCGCTAAATACGAACCGGCTATCACCAAAGCGATTTCTCAATCCGTAAAAGAGAGTGGCGGAACTCGAAAGCGCGCTCAATCTGCCGTAAAGTCACTCTCTAGTGCTACCGAAAAGGCGGTTAGGGATACCGCCGATTCTGTCCAAAAGGGCTTGACTGCTGAAATCACATCTAACTCCCTTTCCAAAGAAGCCGGAGAAATCCACGACCTCGTTCGCTACACGGTTATCTGGCCACAAAAGGAAATGGCAAGCGGCGTAAACAAGATGATACAAAGCCTTTCCAATAGGGGCTTCGTTCCATACAAAGACGAGAACGGCACGGAAATGGTGAAAAACTACTTCCACGACAGGCCGGGAAACTCCTACCGAGGCATCAACGCAAACTTCGTTGACCCCAAGAGTGGAATGGTATTTGAGGTTCAGTTCCACACACTCCAAAGCCTTGATACTGCTGAAAAGATGCACAAAATATATGACAGTATTCGCAAACTAGATAAGACCGACCCAGCCTACGAAAAGGGGCAGGAAAAGATGCGAGCGGGCTTCGCACAGGTCAAAATCCCACCGGGAATTGACTCGGTTGGAAATGTCTGGTTCAAGAAGGCTATAATTTAGGTATGGATTGGATTTACTACGAACGCCGATACAAAGACGGCTCTTTGGCCGCTGGGTATCGCTATGACAACGAGCATCGTGGTGAAATCCTTACGGCTAACGGCTGGCAACACTCCGACAACTTCTTCCACAAACTAATCACGGGCGACAACGCCCTACGCCAATTAGGGGCAATCCCCGGTTGGGCCTATAACGAACAGGGAAACTTGATTCAGTAGGGTAAAGTATCGGGAATCCTAGTTTGGAAAGGCCCGTTATGACTTCGGACATCAATGCTGAAATCTTGGCGTGGGTCCGACTAGCAAAGGCTGGCGATACCAAAGGTCACGCTTTTCACGGCAATCAGTATCAAGAGGGCGAGAGTGGTGGCGAAGCCCCAGCCCGACAGGTAGATTCGAGTCGCTATCAGGCAAACGGTCGCTACGGAACTGCTGAAACCACCGAATCAATCAAGCCGACAGTTGCCGAAAAGCCAAAGCCCGCCGAACTTCCAAACCACGACACCCGCATAAAGAGCGACCCAGCCGATACTTCTCCAAAGGGCATAAAGAATTGGGCTCGAGAAATCCACTTCGCGCTCACTCGTGGCGAGCAACCCATTATCTCCGCCCAGCACTTCCCCGCCTTGATTGCTGAAATGGCCCGAACTAACTCAAAGGGCAACGACATAACCAACATCCGTATTGACGGAACTCGCCTTATGGGATTAGACGGAAAGGGCTACTCCCGCAGCAAAATGCCCCAAATTGACGAGAGCGAACGCCCCCAATTCCTAAAGGATATTGAGAAGTCAGACGGAATCACCGTAAAGCCAATGTCCGTTGACCCCACGACCCTAAAGCCAATCCAAAAGGAAATCAACGGCGACAAGTCTGGGGCGATTATGAAGAAGAACCCAGATGGTATTCCCGACAATATGCGAATCTTGGTTTCCAAAGATGGTTATGTAGTGGATGGACACCACACTTGGGCCGCTGCCGTTGCGCTGAAATTGGCAGGAAAGTCGGCTCAATTCCCGGTCTATCAACTCTCCTGTGACTGGAAGAAAGCGATGGATGTCGGCCTCGCTTGGGATAAGGAACACAATGTTCCCCTACAAGGATTTGATACCAAGCCACCGGTTTTATCAAAATCCGTGAAATAATAGGATTATGACGAACGCATCAGATTTCAGCAGAGGCAATTTGCTTGGCCCAGATGGGGTTTATCGTGAGTTCATCAAGGGTGATTTCTCTGGCCACGTCTTTCGTGGCAACCAGCACTCGGTCGGTGGCGTAGGTCACTTCGACCCTTGGCGCGCAACCCTAATGACTATCTGTGCTTCGGGCCACCAGAACACCATCGGCGTTCCCCCAACTTGGATTGAGCGTGATGCTCAAGGTAAGCCAACTGGTCAGTTCACGGCGGGAACCCAGAGCCGTATGTGCGCTACTTGTTCCAAACCTCTACCTAACCGTTGGAAGTTGATAAACGGACAGAAGTTTATTCAGCCCGACAAGCAACCCGTGACGAGCGCAAACCAATGGCTTTACGGTGGAGTAAAGAACTATGTCAAGTAGTTTGGAAAAGCAAGTCTTCCAGCCGAACTTCGTAAAGTTCACCAACACGGAAATCGTTGACCGCAACCCTATTTCTGGCACGACTTTCTTTGGAAACCAGAACAACGGCTTCCAACTCGTTAAGTTTGCTGATGGCTCTAACGGAGTTGAGAAGCGACTCAAGCATTGGGTCGGGAACAAGACTGGTCGCCTCTATCGTGGCGAACTTCTCGGTGCGCAGGAATACCTAGCGGCTCGTGTGGGCGAAGTAATGAACGCCCCTGTCCGTGACTGCCACTTCACTAGCAAAGACGCACAGAGTATCGTTATGCCGTTTATTGATGGGCGCTCTGGTGCTGAAATGAACGATAAGGATATCCCCGACACTCCACAAGGAGTAGCCCTACGACTATTTGACTACCTAGTAGCCAACGCCGACCGACGCCCCAAGAATATTATGTTTGCTGATAACGGAAACATAGTGGGTATTGACCACGCCCTTTGTAATTTCCGGCCTCGTGAGCCTAAGCCAGAGTTGATTACTATCCTTTGGAACGGCGGAGTCACCCTAAGTAGTTTGGAAATCCTAAAGCCAAAACTACTTGCTCTCGGTGGTTTGTTTTCCCAAATGGGTATGACAGAACAGTTTGGAAACCTAATCGGCAACCTCGACCGATTGATTGCGGCTTTCACCAAAATCCAAAATATCGCGGTGGCTAAGGCCGCCTTTGACTCACAGACCCCACCACAAGCCGTTCAACAAGCAGCGAAACAGGCTTTGGAGTGGATAGCAGACGGCAAGGCTGGTAGGAACTTTACCTCGGTAGGTCGTAAAAGGGCTTCAGACCTCGCTCACGGACACCCAATATCCCTAGAAACCCTAAAGCGTATGAAAGCCTACTTTGATAGGCACGGCGTTGATAAGCAGACCCCACATTGGAACGAGCCAAGCCCCGGCAAGGTGGCGTGGTATGCGTGGGGTGGAGATGCTGGCTACTCGTGGGCTAAGAAGATGGTCGCTCGTGCTGAAAAGGCCGCAGAAGCGGTCCGTAAAGATGCCGACACCGATAGGAAAAAAGCGGACGCGAAACTAAAGGAAGCAGAAGCACTAGCGGCAGAAGCCTTTGATTTTCGCCGTAGGGAACACTTTGAGTCGGCCGCCAACGCTCACGCCAATGCCTCACGCTTATTCTTTGAGGCTTCCAAACTCTACGGAAATGACGAGAATGGTGATGCCGTAAGCGCACTCGCTAGGGGAAACTCGGAGAAAGACCTAGCCGAATCCGCCCGATTTACAGACCAGATGGGCGAACAACACAGTCCTGCTGAAATCCACGATGGAACTTGGGTGGATGGGGGTGCTTGGGCTGGCGGAACCGACCCGGTGGAAAAGGGAGATGTCGTAGGTCACGAGTTCCACGGCAATCAGTATGCGGCAGGTATCGTTTCCAAACTAGATGCTGGCGAGAGCCCCGAAATCGCTTCTGCTGATTTGCCCGGTCTGGTTTCTGGCATCCACGACTTAGGTTCTCGTGGTCACGGATACGACATTACGAACCTAAAAGTTGATGGAGAAAAGCCTTTCCAAACTGACCACGATGCTGATTTGCTTCGTGAGCATATGCCCCAAATACTCCCAAGCCAACGAGCAGAGTTCCTCAAGGATATTCAGAGCGAATACGGAATTGTAAGCAAGGCAGAAGAGGTCAACCCCAAAACCCTAAAGCCCTCACAAACAGAGATTGATGGTTGGAAGACGGGTGGCGTTTATAAGGAGTTTGCTGAAAAGGGCATACCCGCCGAGCGCGCTCCACTCGTTTCTAGCGACAACTACATTATTGACGGACACCACTATTGGTCGGCGGCAATCGCCCTAAAAGCCGCAAACCCCGACTACAAACTCCCTATTCGCCGTTTATCCTGCGACCTAGACACGGCACTAAAGGTTGCTAACCAATGGCACGACAAGGTTGGCAACCCACGCCTATCGCTGGGCGATACCCAAGTTTCCAAATCAGGAGTAGCCGGACAGTCTGGTGACAAAGAGGGCCACGCCTTTAGAGGCAACCAATGGTGGATGATGGGGCCAGACGGAGTTCCAGTTCCACGCCCTCGAGCGCCTAAAACCGATACGGGAGACAAGACACCAGCGGCCCCTAAAGCCCCAAGGGTATCAACCCCACGCGCTCCAAAAGCCACGCCAACTGCTGAAACGCCTAAGCCTATCTACCAAGAAGACCTCAAAGTTCCATACGGCAAGGGAGTTATTCCGCCGGGCTGGAAGAAAACTGGCACGACTTCGGTAGTTATCCCGTCTAGAGATTGGAGTAAGCCGCCGAAGATAGTTAATTGCACAACCTTTTCTTCAGCAAAGGGCAACACCGCTATTATCGGCACAAGAGCGCGTGGGTGGAAGATAGGCGACCGATACACCAATACCGTCTTGATGACGATTGACAGATTTGCTACGGGAAAGCAAGTTGAGTTTGTTCACACTCTAAGACAAGGCGCGAACACCCTTGCTTCTGTCTCTTTGGGAAATCCAAACTCCCTAATGATTGGCCGCTATGGAATTATTGGTAGAGACTTAAAGGCGGGCATAGAAAAGTATCGCCCCAACTACCAAACAGATGATATGACACCAGAGGCAATCAAGGCTCAAGCCGATTGGGATTCCCTAAAGGATACGGCAGTCGCACAGGCAAAGGGTGAAATCAACACCCAAGAGGGTCGTGATGCTTTGGATAAGGTCGAGGCAACGCTTCAGGCTGCTGATAATTCCAATTTGGCTAAGGGCTTTACGATTGACAAGTTGGGCCGAACTTGGAACACGGGCGACCTATTTATGTCCTCCCAACGCCGTATTGAGTCAACGATTATCCACGAACTAGGCCACTCCAACTTCTTTAGTGATGGCAAAAAAATAACCGATGTAATCCCAGAACTCCAAAAGTCTTTGGGTAGCAAAGTAGACCTTTCTAAAGAAAACGAGAGCGGCAAAAGGGATTTCGTAAGAAACATCAAGACCCCCGCACTCAATTTCGGTGGAAAGACAATAGTTCCTAGAGGTGAAGTTAAAGACTTTCTAGATAAACACGAGCCCGGCATCTACCCTCTCTCGTTGGATACAACGAAAGCCCTCAAAGCGATTGGTGGAACCAAATACGGAACGAGCAGTCTCCAAGAGTTAGGTGCTGAATCGTTCGCCCAATTCCAACTAGGGATAACCCAATCGCCCATAACCCAAGCCTTTGCTACCTCTCTCGGCTGGCAACAGGCTGGAACTACGGTAGCCAAGTCTGGTAGCGTTGCTGATATGAGTCAATCCCAATCCCCCAATGTTTACTACTCGCCAGAGTTCGGTGGGGAAGTCGCACGGGTATTCCTAGAGGATTCCCTTGATGGCCCACGCCTTGTGGTTGGTGATTCGGTGGAAAACTACGGCCACCCAGACCAGACTGACGACTCGACTGAAGACGAGGAATAAGAAACCCCCCAACCGAAGTTAGGGGGTTTCAGCGACTAGGCAGTATCCGGTTCCGAAAGCGACATCCGGCTAGGCTTGCGGACCGGTGGCTCTCGCCACGCAGCGTTCAAGGTTCGCCCCGTGTCCGTCCTTTCAGCGGCGGATACTACATAAGTAATACTATACCCCTATCTAGTGTTTGTCAAGTCTTTATCCCCACTATTTTCGGGCTCTCCAACGGCATAAATCCTTGTAAATAAAGGGATTTCAGCAGTTGCTTGCTTCGGATACCCCAACCGACTAGGATGGTTAAAACCCCCAATGGGCGACCAAAGGAGGCGTTGTGACAAGCAACCCTGTAGTAATGCGCAGTGTTATTCGTAGTATCTGGCAAGACTTATGTGATGGTGTCGAAGAGATGGGCGCGAAAGCGGCCTCGGCGGTGGCTATAGGCCTAGCGATTATCTTCGCCGTGAGCGGGCTACAACCGATAGCCCAAGCAAGCACCCCAACTAGGGAAATCACCCCCATAGTGATAAACGCTCAAGCGATATCTAGCCCCTATGCCCTCTACCCAACTACTATCGTGACCCCATCGGTTATGAAGAAGTGGCTCAAGGTAGCCCACTGCGAGACAAACGGCAACTGGAAAGCCAGAGGCCATATCTTTTCGGGCGGTCTAGGAATCACCAACTACAACTGGGCGTATTTCGGCGGTCGGGATTTCGCCCAAAACGCCTCTCAAGCCACCCCCGAACAACAGGTATTGATTGCCACCCATATCCAAACTTACGGTGGCTATAAGGACTATGTTCCCGACCAATACGGCTACTGCTCGGCTTGGTAGGTTGGCACGGCGTATTCCAAAGTCGCTATAGTGGATGCCGAAAGGCGTTCCTTTCCAAATCATCAGTATCAGCAAAAAGTCCTCACGAAAGGTTCGTGGGGATTTTTTGTTTATTGGCTTGATTTGCCCCACCACATCAGTTATCATTAGTCCTATGGCTAACGAAACCAAACAGATGACTGCGGTTTCACTATTTGCGGGCGTGGGCGGTTTCGACTTAGCACTAGAGCGCAACGGAGTGAATGTCGTAGCGGCAGTAGAAATTGACAAACACGCACAAGCAGTGTTGGCAAAGCAGTTCCCAAATACAAAACTATTTAACGATGTCACGGAGGTATCGGGTGAGCAACTTATTTCAGCAGGATTTGACCCAAGAAACGGAATCCTTGTCGGTGGATTCCCCTGCCAAGACCTTTCCGTTGCCGGAAGACGTGCAGGGCTGGCTGGAAAGAGAAGCGGCCTCTTCTACGAAGTCGCGCGCATCATCGAAGAACTCCAACCGGAGTGGTTCGTCCTCGAAAATGTCCCCGGCCTTTTATCAAGTCAACGGGGAGCAGATATGGGAGCAGTTGTCGGAACGCTGGTTGACCTCGGGTACGGCGTCAGTTGGCGGGTGTTGGATGCTCAATACTTCGGAGTTCCCCAGCGGCGGCGTCGTGTCTTCATCGTTGGCCGACGTTCTAGAGACTGGCGAAGTACCGCAGAAGTATTATTTGAGCGCGAAAGCGTGTGCGGGGATTCTGACCAGAGCCGAGCGACGGGGGAAGAAACTACCCGAACCGCTTTTACAAGCATTGAAAGCACAAGCGGCGGATTACAAGCCGGAGTAGCAAAGGGGGGAGTGTCCGTCACAGATGAGAACACGACCAACCCTTTTACAAGTCAGGATTTGCTGAATACTCAACAGGTGTAGGCACACTACGCGCCTCATCTTCGCAAGAAGACCACATTCTTGTTGAGCAAATCGGCTTTTCCGGTAGCAACTTTAACGGTTATGCTGAAACGCCCCAGATGGCTACCCTCGTGGCGACCGATAGCAAGAGAAGCGACAAGGTAGTTGTAGAGCGCCGAGTCAACTCTATGTATGGTGAAAAGATTGCCCCTACCCTCACGGCAAGTGGCAACGACTACATCGGGCTAGGCGTTCCTATGGTTTCCGTTGATACGCAAGAGCCAGTATTCGGTGCTTTTGAGGAACTATGAGCGAGAACGACCCAATCGTTATCCCAATCCAAGACGGTCGGGGTATGAATCAGAAGCAAAACGGATTTGGAGTTGGTGAAGAGGGCGACCCTGCTTACACACTCACAGCCGTTGGCGGTGCTTCGGTAGCCGTTGCCTTTGATGAATACAACTTCTCGATTAGCGATACTCACCACACACTTCGGGCCGGAACTCCACAATCCACTGGCGTTATCCAGCCTGTCGTATTTGAGCCGGGTGCTATGAGCCGTATTGAGGGTCACGACCCTGCTGAAATAGCCCCAACCCTACGAGCCCATATGGGAGACAATCAGTTGGCACTCTTTTACGAAGAAGAACTACCAACAACCCCTACGGGGAATCTAACCCCTTGGCCAGAGATGGGTCAGCCAAATATGGTTTATCGCACCGATACCGTGACTAGGACAGTCGATAACAATCGCCACCTAATCCTCACGCAAGCGGGGCAAGAAACGCCAACTGCTGAAAACAATTCAGAGACAGGTTGCCTAACCCCTTGGCCCGAAATGCCCCAGCCCTACAGAGTTTACGGAACAGAAACGGTGACAAGAACTGTGGACAACAACCGACACAACATACTTACGACTATTCCTATTGACATCAGAAACGCAACACGACCACCAGACGGAGAACAAGGTATGGGTATTGGCGACAACGGCGACCCCTCAACAACAATCACCACAGGCCGAGTGCCGGGTGTATTCGCAGAGGGCGAGGAATCATTCTCGGTCTATGAGAACCAGCGTTCAGAGGTTCGTGAGCAAACGGTATTTAACGCCCTAACGCTCGGTGGCGGAAAGCCCGGTCAGGGATACCCCACAATCAGAACTCGCTCGGTAGTTCGCCGCCTCACTCCTATCGAGTGCGAGCGCCTACAGGGATTCCCAGACGACCACACGCTTCTCCGTGCTGATAGCAAGGAACAAGCCAATGTCCATCGCTACAAGCAGATGGGTAATGCCGTTGCTGTTCCTGTTGTTGAGTGGGTAATCGCCGGAATCGTTGAGGTTCACGGATGACCACCCAAGCGTTCTCGATTGACTCGCAATCATCGAACTCAATGAAGAGTCGGAATCCTGTATCGGGATGCCGACTTATCAATCTCTCAAAAACGCTAGATACGGCCTGTCTCAACCCAACTTGTAATCAAGGCGGGGTGATTATTCTCCACAAAGGGGGTGCTGTCCGTCGCCTCACACCGTTAGAGAGCGAACGCTTACAGGGCTTTCCTGATAATTGGACAGAAATAGCGACAAACCCTAGCACTTCAAGATACAAACAAATAGGAAACGCTATTGCCGTTCCACTAGTGGAGTGGTTGATTGGCGGAATTATTGAAGTTCACAACAAAGATGAGTGAGAATAAAGACGAAATAGTGATGCCGACCCTATTGGCTGGTATGGGCGATTCTGCCGTAGGAACGACCCAAGATGCCTACATACTCAAGTATCTTGCCTATTCGATTAGGGAAGATGCCAAAGCAAATACCTTTAGCGCCACACCCGTAGATGTTGCTGGCACTATTTCAGCACATCAACCAAGCGTTCAGAGCCACCACGCTCAAGTGTTCGCTATCCACCCAAAGCCACGCCGTCTTCTACCCGAAGAGTGCGAGCAACTACAAGGCTTCCCTATCGGGTGGACAGACAACGGCCAAATTGACCGATACCGATTCAAGCAAATGGGCAACGCAGTCGCCGTGCCAGTCGTTGATTGGGTCATCAAAGGAATCGTAGATGTCCACAACCGATAACGACAGTCTTTATGTGACCAATCGTAGGACTGGCGCTGTAGATGAACACAAGGGCGTTTCACCAACCTTGTTGGCGTTTATGGGAACCGGTGGCGGAAATATTCCAATTCTCGGCGGCCAACACCCACACGCAGCCGTAGGAGAGGGCGTTTCACCAACTCTTACTGCCGCTTCAGGTGGCGGTGGCGGTCACACGCCAGTAATCGCTAGTGAACTATCGGTTCGCCGTTTGACACCAGAAGAGTGCGAAGCCCTACAAGGTTTTCCTCGTGGCTGGACAGAAATCAACTCCACCACCAACCGATACAAGGAAATGGGAAATGCCGTAGCCGTGCCTGTGGTGAATTGGATTATTGAGGGAATCGTAAAGGTTCACAATGAGCGTAAGTAGGAAAGTGGCGTTCTGGTCTGGTAGCGGCTTCTTTATCGAAACCTTTGCCGATGGTGATGGTGCGTTCAGACTAGTAATTCACACCCCAGACTTTGATACGCTAGAACAGGCTCAAAAGGCCGAGACTTATTTCCAAAACCTAGTGATGAAGAGAACCAATGGCTAAATGCGCAGGACACAAGTGGATGCTGAACTTGAGTATGAATCCCAATGTTTTCTGCTCTCTTTGCTATGTCCAATTTAAGCCAGAGAACCAGCAGATTCCTTATTACGGAGTAGTTCCAAACAAGTTTAAGGACAACCAAAATGGCTAGGGGCGATAAGCGTAGTTTGGAAAAACTTGCCGATGCGCTCGAGAAGCAAGCAGAGAACTCTTCGATTATGGCAAAGAGTCTCCAAGTAGCCAGTATCTCCAACCGTGCGCTAGCGGAGTCTTATGCTGAAATGGAAGCCGAGCGCGACCATTATCGGATGGCGTTTAACCTAGCCGTTGGGCGTTTGGCGGCCTATGCCCCTAACATTCCGTCACAGGCTCTCGTAGAGGGAATCTTGGGCGAAGCGTTTGCTGAAATCACGAACAGGCGTTCGGAAACTGTGCTATCCTCTTTAGATGACTTACCAGACACGAAACTACCTCACGCCAGAGGAATCCCACAATAGAGATGAGAAAGTAGTCCAATACATCATTTGGTATTGGGAGAAGTATGGCTTTCCACCCTCAATCCGTTCTATTGGCAAGGCCGTAGGAATCCCCGGTCCGGCTACCACTCACGAAGTCATCAACCGACTAGTTCGCCAGAAGCGAATCGTTCGTGACCCCGTAAACCACAAAATCCGTATCGTAAATAACGGAAAGAAAGAAACCTGCGTTCACGACTGGCGAGTGAAAAAGATAGTCAAGGGCATAGCCAAACTCATCTGTGCCGACTGTAAGCACACGACCGAGGCGGAATACGCCCCAGACGAAGACACGCCGTTAAAGGATTTGCTGAAATACCCCGGCAAAATCAACTAGGGTAGAAGCACACAAGGAGTAATAATGATTCTCAACTGGGAAGAACTAGATTTCAATCAAATCCGCGCCAAGAACGGCCCATACGAGTTCGTTCTTTGGACACCCGAAGACGAGGGCAAACTATCGGAACTTCGTATTATTCGTCGGGAGAACACGGGCGGAATGATTACGCCTATCCAAGACTTCTCACTCTTCGTTCGCAACCAAGAGGGCGGCAAGGAAGTTGCTGAAGCGATTATGGCTGTATTCCAAACTGTCTCGGAATACAACGAGTTCACGCCACTCCAATAAGCCCCTCACCCAATCGGGTATCCAAGTTATGTCACACCCTATTGAGTAAGATAGACCCTATGGAATCCACACCAGTCTCGCTCGGCCCCAAGCCCTACGGCGTATCACCAAGCCGAGTAAATCAGATTGAGACTTGCCCTCGCCAATACCAATACTCCACTATCCAACGCTTGCCCGAGCGCAAGAAGATGGAGACATACCGAGGAACGGTATTCCACGCAATCCTCGAAGAGATGTTCAATCGAACTGCTGAAACGCCAGAAGAGCGAACCCTTGACTACGCCCTTGCCTTGATGCGAGAGATTTTTCGTGGGCTCGTGACCCAAGAGTTTGCTGAAGAGATGGGAATAGACGAACAGGGTATCCAAGTGTTCGGTCGTGACCTAGCCAAATACATACGCACCTACTTCACTATGGAAGACCCAACCCAAGTGGTAAACGAGGGTATAGAGATAGAGATGAAAGCGGATATGGGCGGATGGATTCTTAAGGGAATCCTCGACCGCCTAGACCGAGATGACAAGGGCAACCTAATTATCGTGGACTACAAGACGGGCAAAGTGCCGGGCGACAAATACAAAGCATCAGCACTTCTGCCAGCCAAAATCTATGCCTACCTCTGTGAGACAGTTCTAGGTGAGCGGCCTACGGAAATCCGATTGCTCTATGTCCAGTTTGGAAAAACCCTCGTAGTAGAAGTGACCGATGAAGATGTCACCTACGCCGAGAAGCGAGTTCGTGAGGCTTGGGCCAAGATTGAGAATTGGTATGACCTACAGTTCTTCCCGCCAGTTCCAAACAACTTGTGCGAGAAATGGTGTTCCTTTAAGGAAATCTGTCCTGTCTTCGCCGTTCCTGAATATTCTCCTTTCTAAGTAATAATCCCCTTTTCAGCACTTGTTTGCGAGTAGAAACACGCCCCTAAGAGTTCAACCCTTGACGATTTGGAAAATGCCTCTACGCTTTTCATTGTCAAGACCTTTGGTATTCGCTAAAGGTGAAAGTTCTTAGGAGAAGATGTGGCACGAAAGTTAGTGCGACTCGCTATCAAGGAGACGTCGGGCGTTGACCGTCCGGCCCACCTACACGATGGTTGGGCTGTAATGAAGTCTGCCTCTCAATCCGACGTGACCGCCGTTCTTGACGAACTGCGCCCTGAAATCCCTTCCGTGATGGAAGCGGTTGAGGGGACCCCAGCCGAAGTTGAGAAATCAACGGAAGCAACGGTAGAGGCGACCGCCTCTGCTGAAATTATCCAGACTCCACAGGAGGACACTATGAGCGAACTGCTCAAGGCAACCCCAGAGGTTGTAGTAATCCCAGAGGCTGCGAGCGAGGAAGAGATTATCAAGGCGATGCCCGCCGTTATCAAGAAAATGCTTGATGACTCAAAGGCTGCTGCTGAAGAGGCTCTTCTAAAGGCTGCTGCGAACGAGCGCGCCCTTATCAACGAGCGTGAAGCCCGTGCTGATGAGGCCGCTGTAATCAAGGCTGCCGAATGGTCGCACCTCAACTCTGACCCATCAATCCTCGGACCGGCTCTTCGCCGTCTTGCCGAGACTGACGGCGCATTGGCTGACGAAGTTGTTAAGGCTTTGGACTCCGCTAACTCGCTGCTTGAGTCAAATGTTGTATTCACCGAAGTAGGTTCCAGCGAAGTTCCTGCTGCTGACGACGCTTTCGCAAAGATGGAAAACCTCGCTAAGGCTGCTGTTGCCTCTGGCGTTGCCCCATCATTCGAGGCTGCGCTCTTGTCAGTTGCACAGACCAACCCTGACCTCTACACCCAGTACTTGAACGAAAAGGCAGGTCGCTAATGGCTTGGGAACAGAATCCATACGCAATCAAAATCACTTGCTCACCCGACACCACCGGAATGACGCAGTTGGCCAACACGAACTTCTCTGCGCCTTTGGCACAGTTCTCGTTCGTGATTGTTTCAACTAACGCGAACCCAGCGGGCAACCCAGCATCACCTTTGGTGAATGTTGTGACCGCTTCAACGCAGCGTCCAATCGGTGTTCTTCAGAACGCACCAAAGGCCCGCTACTCGGCCGCTGGTACTCTTGAAGGCGTTGACGAGGCTGAAGTCACTATCGCAGGAATCACCAAGGCTATTGCCGGTGCTGCTATCTCTGCCGGTGCTGCTTTGTCAGTCAACACTTTGGGCCAAGTGGTTCCAGTCACCTTCCCATCTAGCGACACCACTGCTGACCCCTACTTCATCGTAGGAACGGCTTTGACTCCTGCCGCTGCACAGGGCGACTTAATCACCATTGTCACCGACTGCGCCGCTATCGGCCGCGCCGCTTAATAGAAAGGACTGACCAAAAATGGCACAGCCCAACGTAAACAACGTTCACATCGACGCAATCTTGACCAACATCTCGGTTGCTTACTTGCAGAACACCAACAACTTCATCGCTGACCGGGTTTTCCCAGTTGTCCCAGTGGACAAGAAGTCTGACTTGTACTTCAAGTACACCAAGGAAGACTGGTTCCGTGACGAAGCACAGCGCCGCGCTGACGGAACCGCCTCGGCTGGTTCTGGCTACGGTCTGCAGACGGACACCTACTCGGCCGACGTCTACGCTTTCCACAAGGACATTGGCGACCAGACCCGTGCGAACGCCGACAACCCCTTGAACCCCGATATGGAGGCGACTCAGTTCGTGACCCAGCGTTTGCTGCTCCGTAAGGAAGTTCAGTGGGCTTCGGACTACTTCGCCGCCGGCGTTTGGTCAGTGACCGTGACCGGAACCACCGCTACTGCTGTTGCAGGAACCGTTTGGTCCGACTACGTGAACAACCCAACTTCATACACCTCTGACCCAATCGCGCAGGTTGAGAACGCTAAGGCGTCAGTTCTGCAGACGACCGGATACGAGCCAAACACTTTCGTTCTTGGCTACAAGGTATTCCAGACTCTTAAGAACCACCCTCTCTTGATTGACCGCTACAAGTACACCCAAGCCGGTGCTATTGTCACCGAAGAGTTGCTCGCGCAACTGTTTGGCGTGGACCGTGTTCTTGTCGCTAAGGCAGTCGTAAACGCAGGCCCAGAAGGCTCGAACAGCCCCACCAACGACTCATTCTCGTTCGTGACCGGCAACTCGGCTCTTCTGTGCTACTCCGCACCTAACCCCGGTTTGCTGACCCCTTCGGCTGGCTATACCTTTATGTGGACTGGTGTTTCGGGTGGCCTCGGAACGACCGTTGGTGTTTCACGCTTCCGTATGGAAGAGTTGAAGGCCGACCGTGTTGAGGGCGAACTCGCTTTCGACAACAAGGTTGTTGCTGCCGACCTCGGCTACTTCTGGAACAGCATTATCTAAGTTCCAGCAGTTCCATAGCGAGAGCCCCTCACCGAAAGGTGGGGGGTTTTTGCTTTCTACGGTGATTTTTCCAAACTGGCTATACAAGGCTACAAATAGGGTGGTATCATCTCTTTATGGCATCTAAGCGATACACACACAGAGTTATTCGTGGCTTTCCATTGGATGGGGTCACGCTTGAGCGCGGTCAACTCGTTTCTTCAGACGACTGGACTTGGCAAGGCAAGATTTATGTAGAGGCTCGTGGCTGGGTTGAGAAACTAGAGCCTAGAGTCGTAGCCCACTATGCGGCACTAGCCGAGCGAGAGGCCGCTGAAATCGCTAAGGCAGTAGTTGAGAAGACGGAAGAGATTGTCCACGATGTCGTTGAGGCTATTTCTCCTAAGCCGATAGTAAAAAAGGCTCAAGGCAAGACTCTAGAGGCTGCTGAAAAGACTACGCCCGTGAAGAAGTCTGGCCCAGCCAAGAAGTCCACTACGGCCAAGAAGAAGACTTCTCCGACCAAAATCGCGCCCAAAAAAACGAGCGAAAAGTAGTTCTTTTTTACGAGAAGTGGTGATACCATTTCTCTATGTCACTCAAAGAAGCAGAGAAGCGTCTGTCGGAGCGCACCTGTCGTTTTGTGGATTTTATTGATTCACTAGACAAATCCGATAAAGAAACTATTGCAAAATGGTTTGAGGAACGCAAGCCCGTTGGTTGGATTGCTCGTGTTGCGACTGCTGATGGCAAGCGCACCAACGACAAGACTCTAGGTAGCCACCTAAAGGGTCAATGCCACTGCCCAGCAGGAACAGAGTTCAAGGGGCTTTATGTCGTTTGAGTCTGCTGAAAAGGAAGCCGAAAGGCGTGAGGCCGCTCGCCGTGCTTCTGTAGCAAAAGGTTATGAGCGAGAGATTCGTTGGGATGGCGAGAAAGGCTACATAGATAGCCCACCAACCGAAGCAGAACCCGACCAAGCACTTTGGGATATGGTGATTGAGGATTGGGGCTTAGACCCAAACCTAACCGAAATCGTTGATGGTTCGGTCCACATTAGAGCGTGGGATACCAATGTAGGCAACGGCGAAATCGCCAAGATGCGCTACTACCGAGCACAGATTAGGCGTCGTGGTGAAAAGGGCGACAGAGCCGATATTGAGGCTCTCTGTAAAGAGATTATGAAACGCCCCGCTGTCAAGAAGCCGAAGAAAAAGGCGACCAAAGATGCGCGCGCTTTTATGGCGTTTTTTTCTGACTGGCAGATAGGAAAATCGGAAGGGGGCGGTAGTGAAGCAACGGCCGCTCGTATCATCACTTCTCAAGATGAATCTATCGAGCGTATTCGTGAACTAATCACCATCGGTCGTGCGCCATCCGTTATCTATTGCTGCGGAATGGGAGATTTAGTAGAAAATTGCTCGAACCACTATGCGATGCAGACTTTCTCCGTTGATTTAGATTCGCGCGAACAGCAGAAAGTTGCTCGGCGTTTGATTCTTCGTTTCGTGGAACTCTGTGTTGAGAACTTCCCAGAGATTCCTCTCGTTGTTGCCGCCGTGCCGGGAAACCACGGAGAGAATAGGCTCAATGGGAAGGCTTATACAACTTGGACAGATAATATGGATTTGGCCGTCTTCGAGGGCGTCGCTGAAATCTGTGCCGCAAACCCAAGTCGTTTTGGAAATGTATCGTTCCCACAATTCGAGGGTTTGATTGAAGAAGACCTGACTATGACCCTCAATGTGTGTGGCAAGTTGGTCACTCTGGCTCACGGACACCAGTTCGGTAAGGGTTCGGGTGGCGGAACTATCGCCAAGATTGAGTCGTGGATTCTGGGGCAGATTAGAGGCCGCACAAAGGCTGCTGAATCGGATATCTATGTCAGCGGCCACTTCCACCACTACATAGCATCAGAGGGAACAGGTCGCACTTGCTTCCAATGCCCTGCTCAAGACGGTGGCTCTAAGTGGTTTACGGATACAAGCGGTAAGGGCTCTCCTGCCGGTATGTTGACTTTCTGTGTTGGCGACGCTTATGGCAAGCGTGGCTGGGGCGACTTGCTGATTATCTGATGAAGTTCTACCTTGCTGGCCCAATGACGGGTCTTCCCGAACACAACTACCCTGCTTTTGCCGAGGCGCGCGAGCGTATCCGCAAAGAGGGTCACGAAATCTTCTGCCCTGCTGAACACGCCTTATTAGATGGCTACGAGCCAACGACACCCGTGACGAAAGAGTGGGTTCAGGACAAGATGCGAGTCTTTCTTTCCACCATCCTTGATTCTGATGGAATCGTTGTATTGCCCGGTTGGGCTCGCTCGGAAGGTGCGAAAGTAGAGGTTGCTACGGCTGTGGCGACTGGAAAGAAAATCTTTCAGTATCACAAGCATCGCCCTATCTCCCTAGAGGAACTCAACGGAGTTCAGATTGTCACTCGTGCCGAGGTGCTGAAATGAACGAGATAGAAATCGATTGGACAGACGGCGTGGAGAGCGAAGCGTGGTTCGACCCCAATAACCCTTGGACACCGCTACCCGGCGTTCGCACAGGCTCGGAACTAACTCGTGGCGAAAAGGCCGCTGATGCCGTTAGAAACAAGATGGGTTCGTGGGGCTTTGTGACCCTATTCGTTATCTTTATGCTGATATGGGCCGGAGTCAATATCTTCTGGCTCAACAACAAGGGATTTGACCCCTATCCGTTTATCCTGCTCAACCTATTCCTTTCTATGTTGGCGGGCTTACAAGGGGCAATCCTGCTGATTGCGGCCAAACGAGCAGATGCCGTAGCCGCCGAGCAAGCCCTTTCTCACCTCACTATTTCCAAAACAAGCAGCGAGATTATTCGGCGTTTGGAAAAAGAACTCAAGGCAAATACAGAGGCTACAAAAGCCATTCACGAAGTCGTGGCTGAACTACACTCTCTACTAAATAGAGCAAAGGCTACAGATGACCCAAAACCAGAGGCTTAGAAGCGTTATGAATCACCCTAGTTTTAAGGAACTCACGCCCCGACTCGTATCGGTTTATGGCAAGGTCAAGAATGTGGCTACCACGCTAGATGACTCCGAGAGTTATGTCGTAAAGGGCTGCGACTGCGATGATTGCGAGTGCTGAAATGTTTAGCCTAAGACACTACCCAGATGCCGTTCTTGCTCTAGAGGCTAGAGAAGTCACGGACATTGACAAGGGTATTGCCCTGCTTGCTCAAACTATGGCCGAGGTGATGTATGCCAATAACGGCGTAGGTCTGGCGGCCAACCAGATTGGTATCACGAAGCGTGTCTTTGTCTATGACGAGGAACTATCGGGGAACTACTCGGTGGTCGTAAATCCCAAACTATCCCTCGGTGCTGAAATGGCTTTGGGTCTAGAGGGCTGTCTATCCGTTCCCAACAATCGTTCCCACGTAGAGCGCGCCATAAGTTGCCACCTCACGGGTTTGGACTTAAACGGAAACGACATAGAGATTGAGGCGACTGGTTTGCTGGCTCGAATCTTCCAGCACGAAGTTGACCATCTCAACGGTTTGCTGATTATCGATAGGGCGCAAGGCACAGATAGCCTTAAGGCTCGCTACGGTTTCTAACCCCTAGATTTTCCAAATCTGGGCGTAGAATGTCGCTATGGCCTACCCCTCTGCGACATCCAAACGCTCGGTTCCCGGTTCGGCAAAGCCTACATACATAACCACGAGCCTCTCTAGTTCCTACGCAGAAACAACTTTTACGCTCTTTTCAGCAACTAGTTGGCTAGAAGTAGGCACGAACGGCCAAGACACTAGCAATCCTTTGGGAACTAGCGGCGTTTTTACGGTCGTCGTGGACTTTGGATTATCCACCGAAGAGCACATTCTCTGCTCGGCGGTCAACCCCTCAACTGGCGTAGTCACGATTTGGACAGACGGAACGCTCAACGGTCGTGGCTGGGATGGCACTCCTATTTCAGCACACGCCCCAAACGGCGGCATCAACAACTGCTTCCCATTCATAGGTGGCACAGACTTCTCGGCTATCACTAGCGTTATCTCTACCCTTTTCCCGAACGGCGGAACGAGTCAGGCCTACAACTACTCATCAGTCACCCCGACCTCAAACCCCACTCTTACTGGTCAATACAACCAAGTAAATCCCACCGCTTCGGGTCAATCGGTCACGCTTCCACCTATCGCTGCGACCGGTCAATTTATCTATATTGACAACAACAACTCTTCGTATTCTCTTGCTGTTTATCCAAACCTTTCCACGCAGACTATTGACTTAGGCACGGCTGGCTCACCTATCTTCCTAGCCCCAAACGCATATTGGCTCGGAGTCGTTGAGGCCACAGGTTCAGCAGGCAACTGGGTATCGGTTATCCAGTCAATGCAAGGTTCAGACCCAATCAGCGTTTCGTATGGACACGGAACACTTACCTTTGCCCTTACTGGTATCGTGCCGACTTCTAGTGGTGGAACTGGTCTTAGTTCTATCGGAACAGCAGGCCAAGCACTCGTTGTAAATAACGCGGGAACGGCGCTCACCTACACAACCGTTGTCGGTCAGCAGGGATATCAGGGTTCGCAAGGATTTCAGGGAAGTCAAGGTAGCACCGGGTCGCAGGGAACGACAGGAAGCACCGGCCCTAAAGGTGATACCGGCCCACAAGGACCACAGGGCTATCAGGGGTCACAGGGAAGTCAAGGCGCACAGGGAAACCAAGGCTTTCAGGGCAATCAAGGCTTTCAGGGTCAAATTGGCAGTCAAGGAAGCACGGGTTCGCAGGGAAGTCAAGGTTATCAGGGCGTAGCCGGAACTGCCCCATCAGCAACTCTAAGAACGGCCTCTGGCACTATCTCTGTCTCGGCTGGCGAATACAGCATCCTCACCGGCAGCAATGTAATGACTATCCAGTTGCCGAACGCACCGGCAAACGGAACGACAAACATAGTTGCTAACTACACCACTGGCGGAAATAGAAATATCCAACGCGCTAGTGGAAGTAGCGATGTAATTAGTTTGGTTCAGGGTGGCATCGCCACCACCACCAACTCTATTACCGTCACCTCTGGTATGTCCGTGACACTCACCTACGAGAGCGGCACTTGGTATTCTTCCCCCTACCAAGAAACCGGAACTGGGGCTGTCGTATTATCCAATGCACCAAGTTTCGGCGGTCCATCATCAGCGACTTTTAATGCTGGAATTATAACCAACAATGGAGCCTCTGGGAACGCACTAACTTTCGTTGATGGCGCTGGAAACGGCTATAGCGCGAGTGTGGGTTTTAATAGTGGTTCCAACAACCAAACTTTCTACCTACCCGCTTCCACTACGGGAAGCGACACAATCGTATCCAATACGATTCCCGCAACACTAACTAACAAAACAATTTCTGGTGCGAACAACACAATCACCAATGTCTCCCTAACTACTGGGGTATCGGGAACTCTGCCAACTTCTAACGGCGGAACAGGCCTGAACACTATCGGAACGCAGGGCCAAGCCCTAGTGGTGAACTCCGCAGGAACTGGCCTAACATACACGACTGTTGTTGGTCAGCAAGGTTCGCAAGGATACCAAGGTAATCAAGGAACGGCTGGAACGAACGGCTCACAGGGAACACAGGGGTATCAGGGTTCGCAGGGTTCAGCAGGAACTAACGGAACTCAAGGTTCGCAGGGCTATCAAGGAAGTCAAGGAAATACTGGCTCACAGGGTTCCACTGGCGCACAGGGCAGTCAGGGGAATCAGGGGAACACCGGTGCTACGGGTTCACAGGGAAATCAGGGCTACCAAGGCACGCAAGGTCAAACAGGTAGTCAAGGCAGTCAAGGTAATCAGGGATACCAAGGTGTAATCGGTGCGACTGGTGCGCAAGGTGCTGTCGGGTCACAAGGCAGTCAGGGATACCAAGGCAACCAAGGTAATCAAGGCACGACAGGCGCACAGGGGTCACAGGGATACCAAGGTTCCACCGGAAGTCAAGGTGCGACAGGTTCTCAGGGCGCACAAGGCTATCAAGGTAGTCAAGGAAATACTGGAACAAACGGTTCACAAGGAGCGCAGGGTTTCCAAGGTTCCACGGGTAGCCAAGGGGCGCAAGGTTATCAAGGTGCTACGGGTAGCCAAGGCTCAACTGGCGCGCAAGGCTCAACTGGTGCTACTGGTTCTCAGGGTAGTCAGGGTTCGCAGGGCTTCCAAGGAAATCAAGGAACGCAAGGCTCAACGGGTAGTCAGGGAACACAAGGCTCTACAGGCTCACAAGGAACGCAAGGCAATCAGGGTTTCCAAGGTTCTACCGGCTCACAAGGTAGCCAAGGCTTTCAGGGCAACACAGGTTCGCAGGGAAGTCAAGGTAGTCAAGGAACGCAGGGGTTCCAAGGAACGCAGGGTGTTCAAGGGTCTACGGGCGCACAGGGAAGTACTGGTGCGCAAGGTTCCCAAGGCTCACAGGGTTATCAAGGCGCTACAGGTTCACAGGGCGCTACAGGAGCGCAAGGCTTTCAGGGCAATCAAGGTTTCCAAGGAGTTCAGGGAGCGCAAGGTACTCAAGGGAGCCAAGGCGCAACTGGCGCTCAAGGAACGCAGGGGTACCAAGGTTCTGGCTATGCAGGCGTCACCTCAACCTCGTCGGTGACGATTGGAACAGGCGCACTCACTTGGGCAGTATCTAATACTCAAGCATTTTCGGTTGGTACACGTGTCCGTGTTGCCAATAGCGCAAGCAACTGGGTTGAAGGAACAATCACCTCCGCCAATACATCAATAACAGTTAGTGTTGACACAACGTCTGGTTCTGGAACATTCACCTCTTGGACATTCGGGGTTGCTGGCGTTGTCGGCCCGCAAGGTAATCAAGGCGTACAGGGAACTCAGGGTACACAAGGTCTGACTGGCTCTCAGGGCGCTATTGGAGCAACTGGTAGTCAGGGTTTCCAAGGTGCCACAGGTGCACAAGGAAGCACTGGCGCACAAGGTTCTACAGGCTCACAGGGAAGTCAAGGCTTCCAAGGAGCAACAGGCTCGCAGGGTTCAACTGGTTCCCAAGGTGCGACTGGTTCCCAAGGAGCACAAGGTTATCAAGGTAATCAAGGAACGCAGGGCGCTACTAGCACAGCCAACGCTCACCCAGCAGTAAAGGTCGTCTATACCAACAACTTGCCCGCAACTTATGCGGCAGGTTCGGCGGATGCTGAAAACGGAACAGGTGTCGGTGCGACTATCACAGCAACGGCTAACGGTGCTTTGGGCGCTATTGATGGCGTGAGCCTCTCGGTTGGAGACAGAATCCTCTTTACAGGCCGCACAAACAATATCGAAAACGGAATCTACACGGTCACTAGCCTCGGTTCGCCAACAAGCAAGTATTCATTCACTCGTGCCACCGACTATGACAACCACATAGCCCTACAGGTGATTAGCGGCGACTACTCCTTTATTACAAACGGAACGCTTTACGGAAACACCACTTGGGTTCAGTATGGCAACGGCTCAAACCCAGACGCCTCTATTCGTATCGGGACCGATGCAATCACTTTTACCGAAACCGCAGGTATAGGTGCGCAGGGATATCAGGGAGTTCAGGGTGCTGGTGGAGTGGTCGCCCCTTACATTTCAGCATACGACACTACGACCCAAACCGCCTCATCAACTACAACCGCCTATGTAGTTGGCATAAACACCACAAGCGGAAACTACGGCATTTCTATCGTTAGTGGCAACCAAGTCACCTTTAGTTATGCTGGCACATACAACATCCAATACTCAATTCAGTTCACCAACTCGGATAGCAACTCGGACAATGTTGATGTGTGGCTACGCAAAAATGGTTCAGATGTCGCTGAAACAAACTCAATTTACAATGTTCCCGGCACAAGTCACGGTGGCTCTGGCGCACTTATCGCAGCCATCAACTACCTAGTCAATGTAAACGCTGGTGATTATGTTCAGTTGGCGTGGGCGGTATCAAGCACAACTATCGCTATCACCACAACCGCAGCACAAACAAGCCCAACGGTTCCAGCAACGCCGGGCGTAATCTTTACGGCACAACAAATCACATATCAAGGTCTTCAGGGGTATCAAGGATTTCAGGGTAGTCAGGGAACTCAAGGAACACAGGGTTTTCAGGGAGTTCTAGGCTCACAGGGATACCAAGGAAATCAGGGTTTTCAGGGTGTTGCTGGCACACAGGGAAATCAGGGGTATCAGGGGGCAACCGGTTCGCAAGGAAGCACGGGTTCACAGGGGTATCAGGGAACACAAGGTCAAACAGGTTCTCAAGGCTCCATTGGTTCGCAAGGGTCACAGGGGTATCAAGGTCAAACTGGCTCGCAGGGTTCGCAAGGAAGTACTGGTGCTCAAGGCTCGCAAGGGTATCAGGGAACGCAGGGTTCTATTGGCGCAACAGGTTCGCAGGGTTCTACAGGTGCTACCGGAAGTCAGGGCGCAACTGGTTCACAAGGACCGCAGGGCTTCCAAGGTCAGACTGGCTCGCAGGGCAACACGGGTGCGCAAGGTTCTACTGGTTCGCAAGGAAACCAAGGCGTGCAAGGCACTACAGGCTCACAGGGAAACCAAGGGTTCCAAGGGGCAACTGGTTCGCAAGGTAGCACTGGCGCACAAGGAAGTCAAGGGTATCAAGGCGTTCAGGGTTCTACCGGCGCTCAAGGAAGTCAAGGCTTCCAAGGAACAACGGGCTCGCAAGGGTATCAGGGTAATCAAGGAAATCAGGGAACAACGGGTTCTACTGGCGCAACAGGGTCACAAGGTTCTACGGGTGCTACAGGTGCGCAGGGTTCCACTGGTGCGCAGGGTGCGCAAGGAAACCAAGGTAATCAGGGTTCTACGGGGTCACAGGGTTCACAAGGTTTCCAAGGCACACAGGGTTCAACTGGCTCACAAGGTTCCACCGGCTCGCAGGGCGCTCAGGGCTATCAGGGTAATCAGGGAACTACAGGAAGTCAAGGTAATCAAGGATTCCAAGGCAACCAAGGAACGCAGGGAACAACGGGTTCTCAGGGCAACCAAGGTAATCAGGGTTTCCAAGGCACAGGCTATTCGGGTGTCACCTCATCTACCTCAACAACAATTGGAACAGGGTCGCTTACTTTTTCAGTAGCCGCTACTCAGGCGTTTGCCGTGGGTCTGCGTGTCCGTGTAGCAAACAGCGCAACCAACTGGCTTGAAGGAAACATCACCGCCCTAACGCCCAACTCGTCTATCACGGTTCTCGTAGATACGACAAGCGGAACAGGAACTTTCACCTCTTGGACTTTTGGAATTGCCGGTGTTGTCGGACCACAGGGTTTTCAGGGAAACCAAGGAACGCAAGGCACTCAAGGAAATCAAGGCAACCAAGGAAGCACAGGCTCTCAGGGTTCACAGGGCTATCAGGGAACGACAGGTTCGCAAGGTTCTCAGGGGTTCCAAGGTAATCAGGGCGCAACTGGTAGTCAAGGCTCACAAGGATTTCAAGGTTCACAAGGAAACCAAGGAACAATGGGTGCTACGGGTTCGCAAGGTAATCAAGGATTTCAGGGAACGACTGGTTCTCAAGGAACACAAGGAAACCAAGGTGCGACTGGCTCTACTGGTAGTCAGGGCGCTCAAGGTTATCAAGGCAACCAAGGAACGCAAGGAACACAGGGAACACAAGGCAACCAAGGTTCGCAAGGAACACAAGGAACTACCGGAAGTCAAGGAGTTCAGGGATACCAAGGAAGTCAAGGAACGCAGGGAACGCAAGGTGGCTTGCTCACGGCTAGTCAGTATGTCACGGTTGGTGCTTTGGCGGCCAACCAGACAATCACACAAGGTTCTGACCAGACTATTCAGTTTACGGCTACAGCCGACCCTCAAGGTTGGTGGAACGGTTCACCAAACTATCGCTTTCAGCCGACTATCCCCGGCTACTACCTTATTGATGTTTCTATCGAGTGGCAGACGGGAACAGCAGGCCAAACAGGTCAGAACAATATTCAGTTGCACACCGTTGGTGGTGGAACATTCCTTATTATCGGTTCGACTATTGATAGCAACAACCAACGCACCGTTAACGGCTCTAAGGCTATCTACCTCAACGGCTCAACCGACTATGTGTATTTCACCGCCTACACCTCAAACACGACTAGCCAGCAGTTAGTTGGTAGTGGCGCATACCAAAACAGTATGTTCACCGCCACGCTTCTCACCACAGGAAACGGCGCACAGGGTTCGCAGGGCAATCAGGGTGCTCAAGGAAATCAGGGAAGTCAAGGTTTCCAAGGTAATCAAGGAAACCAAGGCGCGCAATCTGCCGTTCAGGGGCCACAAGGGTATCAAGGGTATCAAGGTGTAAGCGGCGCGCAAAACGCACTCCCCCTTACAGGTGGAACGCTAACTGGTGAATTGTTCGTTCCAAATATTGATGTCACGAACACGCCATCCAATACGACCTCAACCAATGTCGGCGTAATCCAAAATGGTTCAGCACTCGGATACTCCGATGTAAACATTATGGAGTCAATCGCTTCTACGGTCAATAACTACAACCAAGTTATTATTCAGAACCTAAGCAACGGAACGCAAGCGAGCGCGAACTTCAATATCTCGAACGACCAAGGTAGCAACAACTCTAACTATGGTGAAATCGGTATCAACTCTTCTGGCTTCCAAGGAACGGGCGCGTTTGGAAAAGCGGGAATGGTTTACCTCGCTTCGGGCTCAACCGAACTAGCAGTTGGAACTTACGGCCCACAGGCGATTCACTTTGTAGTAAATAACGGCGCGACAGACGCTATGACTATTAGTTCTAGCGGAAACACCACAATCTACGGAACTCTGGCTATGAACAGCCAGAAGATTACGAGTCTCGCCAACGGAACGGCCTCAACTGATGCCGCTGCTTTTGGTCAGATTCCAACCTCTTTGCCCCCTAACGGCTCTGCCGGTGGTGACTTGACTGGAACATATCCAAACCCCACCCTTGCCTCAATCGTCACAGGAAGCACGGTAGGTTCATCAACCCAGATTCCAGTAATCACCTACGATGCTAAGGGCCGAATTACAGGAACATCAACTGCCACTCCATCAGGAGTTTCGGCTACTCAACGCACAGGTTCAGCAACGGCGAATGCTGGGGAATACACAATCTTTACTGGCTCAAGCACGGGAACTATCAGTCTCCCCTCTTCGCCAGCAAACGGAACGATAAACACAGTAGCAAACTACGCAAGCGTTAACATCACCGTTTCTCGTAGTAGCACGAACACCCTAACCTTGGAACAGGGGTACTACAACATCACCACAGGGCAGGCCACCATAACTCTTTACGGTGGCTACACGGCGACTTTCGTTTACGAAAGTGGAGTTTGGTATTACAACCAATACGGAACGACAGGAACTGGAACTCAAGTTCTAGCAAACGCACCAACTTTTAGCGGAAGCGTCAACTTTGGCGGTGGGCTTATCGCACAAAACGGCGGCCCCAATGTTCCACTAACAATTTTGGATAGCAACAATAGTGGTCAGAACGCCTACCTGAACTTTAACGGTGGCTCAAACAACCAGACTTTCTTATTCCCGTCCTCAACTACGACCTCGGATACCCTAGTCACCAACACAATTGTAGCCACCTTAAGCAACAAGACGCTTACCAACCCAATCCTTACAAGCCCATTTGAGACTGTCTCAATCAACACCTCAACGGCACTTAGCGGAACGAACACGGCTACTTTGTCAGCGTCTACGGCTTTGCCATACTTCTACACGACAAACCCAACAGCAACCTATACCGTTGCCTTGACTAACGCCCCAACAGTTGTGGGTCAATCAGCAACCTATGTCCTTATGGTTATCAATGGTGCTACGGCTTACTTGCCAAAAAACATTACAATCAACGGAACGCAAGCGGGTGCAAGCACAACCGTACTACCAGCGCAAGGTGCTACTAACAATAGTATTACTACTTACTACGCTGGTGGAACTGCTTGGGCTACCGCAGACGCTTCAACATTAGACATCTATACTTTTACCGTAATCAGCACGGGTTCAAGTGCTTGGACTATGTTGTTAAGTCTCGTGAAATACTAATGCCAATTAACAGTTCTTTTTCTATATCAAAAAACCTTTACACAAGACGACAAGGCGCCGTTTCATCAATAACCAATGGAACAACTTTTGTTGGTTCTGACGGTTATGTATACGCTGTTTTAAGCACGGTGGGTTCTGCAACTTTATACATTACGGGCACAATTTATAACCCTCAAGTATTGGGAGTTGGCGGTGGCGGTGGCGGTGGTTTGGGTGGCTCAAACTTTACTGGAACTGGTGTAAACCGAGTTAACTTTGACTTGGGTGGCGGTGGTGGTGGAGCAGGCTATGCAAACATTGTTTCACTTAATGGTTTAACCGCTGGAAATTATGCCATTACTATTGGTGCCGGTGGTGCCGGTGCTACTACAGGTGGAAACGGAACGGGCGGGTCTGCAACTAGCGCCCTTGGTCAATCTTTTCAAGGTGCAGGAACGGGTGGCGGTGGAACAGGAACTACTGGTTCAAGCGGAACTACTGGCGCTAACGGTGGTGGTGGCTATTACAACGCAAATGGAGCCGTAGGTACTTATCACACAGGCGGAACGGCTAACGCACAATTCGGTGGCGGTGGTGCTGGACAGGGCGCTGGTGGTAGCAACGCAACGTCGTCTGTTGGTGGAGCAGGTGGTTCTGGCTACACAGGGGCAAGCACTTGGTACATCAATGCCACTACGCAGTTGGGAACTGTAGCGGCCGGTGGTGGTGGTGGTGGTGGATACACGTTTGTAAACAGCACTACCACGGGAACTTATTATGCTGGTGGTGCTGGGGGAACTGGCGGTGGTGGCGCTGGCGCAATGACTGGCAGTGGCTCAGCAAACGCTGGAAACGGAACAACCTATGGTTCTGGTGGCGGTGGTGGAACGGGCAACGCTTATTCATCTGGCGGAACTGCGGGTAATGGTGCTAATGGTTTAGTTATCATTCGTTGGTCTCCGAACGACTAGAAAAAGACTAGAGTGGTCTTTATGACCATTTCAGTATTCACACCCAGCCACAACCCAAAGTGGCTTACCGAAACCTATGAAAGCCTCATAACACAATCGTATGAGGATTGGGAATGGGTAGTTCTGCTGAATAACGGGGCGGAATGGAAACCGCCCAAGCGAGATAAGCGTATCAAAGTCGTTCAGGCGACCACCGAGACTAAAGCCGTAGGCGCACTAAAGCGTGAGGCGGTATCCCTTTGCGGTGGTGAAATCCTCTTAGAACTAGACCACGATGACAAACTTATGCCTACCGCTTTGGAAAAAGTCGCAGAGGCGTTTAGTGAAAACGAAGGGGTTGGGTTTGTCTATTCCGACTTTGCCCAAATCAACGAAGACGGAACTCCAAACTTTAACGAGTTTGATTCTCGGTTCGGATGGTCGTATCGTGATGAAGACGGATACCACATAACCAATTCCAAATCTCCACACCCCCACCACATCTCCCTTATCTGGTTCGCCCCAAATCACCTACGAGCCTTTACTCGTAAGGCATACGACTCGGCTAATGGGTACAACCCCGGTTTGGAAATCCTTGATGACCAAGACCTTATGTGTCGCCTCTACCTACAGACCAAGTTCCACCACATAAAGGAGAACTTGTATCTACAGCGTATCCACGCGAATCAGACACAGGCCGACCCCCAAATCAACCCAAAAATCCAAGCCGGAACTTTGGAGTTATACAACATTTATATCTCCGACCTTTTGCTGAAATGGGCCGGAGACAACCATTTACGCGCTCTAGATTTGGGCGGGGCTCACAATCCCAAGCCCGGCTTCCAAACTGTTGACCTACACGATGCCGATATTGTTGGCGATATCTTTGATGTTTTGGCAAGTATGCCAGACAACTCGGTGGGCGTTATTCGGGCTGCTGATTTCCTCGAGCACATACCAGACAAGATTGGTCTTTGGAACGAAATGTATCGTGTTTTGGCTGATGGGGGTATGGTTTTGAGCATTACGCCCTCGACTGACGGTAGGGGTGCTTTCCAAGACCCAACCCATAACTCGTTCTACAACGAAAACTCTTTTTGGTATTTCATAGATGAGAACTTCCGCCGATTCGTGCCAGAACTCAAGATGGACTTCCAAACTAGCCGACTCCTAACCTACTTCCCATCGGAGTTTCACCAGAAGCACAATATCTCCTATGTGCTAGCAAATCTCATAGCAGTCAAGGGCGAAGAACGCTTTGGCGGGTGGCGAGGCGCACAAGTCTAGATTTTCCAAATCTTGTGGCAAGATAGAGACAGCGAAAACCCCTTTTAGGAGTCTCTATGGCACAGGTATTTATCAACGAAGGTCTTGATGTCCTACTGAATCAGGTCATCACCTCAAGCCCAACGACTTACTCTTCGCTTTATATCGGCCTCTTTACGGGAACTATACCAGCGGCCACCACGACTCTTTCAGCAGTTGGCTCGGCTTGGTATGAGCAGACTGGCTCTGGCTATGCTCGCAAGGCTGTTTCGTTCGGCGCACCAGCCCTCTCAACTATCTGGTCAACACCCTTTGCTGCTTCTACCCTCAACGGTTCGGTCACTTCTTCCAACTTGATTGCTGTCGGCTCTTTCACCACCGGCACTTACGCAAGCCTCGCCGTAGGTATGAGCATTGACATCGCTGGTGCTACTGGTGGCGCACAGGGTTCTGGTGCGGCTTCCCTGTTCGTAATCACCGCACTCCCCGGTTCTTCGCAAATCGTTCTGAACGCCCCCGCAACGGCAACGACTTCGGCGGTTATCAAGATTGGTGATGCCGTAAGCGGTCAGAAGACTGTCGCTACTGCCGTGACTTTCGGCCCCGCCACAGGTGCTTGGTCAACTGCTTCAACCGGCTACTTCATCACGACAGTTGCTAGTGGAACTTCAGGAAAACTCCTTTACGCCGCCAACTTTGCTGATGCCTCAACGCCAGTTCTAGCCGTAAACGACACCCTGACAGTCACACCTACTTGGTTGATGAGCAACTAGTCAGGTAGGTAAGGGGCTATGCCCGTCACTACCCAGACTTACGGAGTCTTCTCAACTCTCTACAACGGCGGTGGTGATACGGCCTTTAGTGGCCTTTACGCCAATGGTGCTATCGGCAAGGTCTATTCCGTAGTAGGTATCGTTTCAGCACTCGACCAGACCGTTGATACCAAGACGACTGCCAATAACCCAATTAGTTCGGTTGCACTTTACGCTTTCCAAACCCAATTTAAGGTCACAGCCAATAACCCAACAAGTTCGGTTCTGGCTACTTTTTCGGCGGTATCTTCCAAATCCCATAACCTCTACAAAGAGCAAGTCGCTAGTCTCCTATTGGCACAAGGGAGTGCTTCTAGCAAATCCACCAATAAAACTGGTTTGGAAGCCACCTACTTCATCACGGATGGGGTCAAGAGTCAAGGAAAGATTCGTTCTGCTTCGGCTGCTGAAATAGAGAGCCAATCCTCTAGCCGGTCGCAAACCCGCTCGGATGCTGGGGCTACGGCTCTGGTCGAAAGGACTACTTCTTCCAAATCTTCTAGTCTTTTTGGGGTTTCTTCCATCTCTCTTATTCAGGCAACTACTTCTCTGCGCACCCGGGGAGTTTCCAAACTTGCCTCAACTGCTGAAATCCTGACCCAGATTGCCGTGCCAAATAAGACCCTTATTAGGTCTGGTTCTACTTCCCAAAAGGAAGCCGTTAGTTCCACCAAGTCGCAGGGCAAAGCATCGACCTCTGCCGTATCCCTCACGCAAGTCTCCACCTCTATTACCAAGCGCGCTATTTCCAAACTCGCCTACAACGCAACGATTATGGCTACTGTCGGAACGGCGGCTAGGGCGATTATTCGTTCTGGTTCTTCTGCTGAAAAGCAAGCCCTATCTTCCACAAGGTCACAGGCTCGCACGGAGTCTGGCTCGGCCAACCTAACGCAAAAGACTTCGAGTGTCAAGTTCCAAACTCGCCTCGCTGCGGCTTCGGCGGCCTTACGACTCGCTGCTGAAGATGTGCGGTCGCGCGCAATTACCGAGTTGGGTAATAACTCACTCAAGCAATTCACAGTTGCGATAAAAGTTCTCTTACCGCTAATTATTGGCTCGCCAATTATCTTTAAGGATTACTACAACACCTTTATTGACCAAGAGGTAAATAGCGTGACTAGCCAAGAACACGGCCAAGCAGTCATTGAGGAATCTTCGGCCAATGCGACTTTCCAAGAGGATGACGTATCCTTGTTTACCGAGAGGAAATGGAATAACACCTAATGCCCGACACTTTGGAATACCCAACGCCCGCCGCTTCACTGCCGAACGCTAACTTTCTCTGGTTGGATTCGAGTGGCACACCCCTTGATTTCAGCACAGGCTGGACTTTTGTGATGAAAATCGCCCAGCCACCAAACCCAGTTCAGGTCACGAAAACTAGCGGTTTTTACGGCCTGACCAGCACTAATGGCTCATCAAACCTAGTGGTTGTATGGGCTGACAACGAGTTGGTTAACCTCACCTCTGGTCGTTGGTATTTCCAAATCACCGCAACGCAGACTTCTAGCGGGGCGCAGCGTATTCTCACGGGGTCAATCAAGTTTGACTTCGCCCAAATGTAAAGGATAACTATGTCTTGGACTTATTCCGCAAACCCCGGCTCATCACCAAAAGACACGGTTCGCTACCTCATTGGCGATACGAACATTGACAACCAAATCGTTCAAGACGAAGAAATCTACTTTAACTTAGGCGAGGTCAACAACGAGCCATACCGAGCCGCTTCTAACACTTGCTTTAACCTTGCGGCTTTCTTCACTGGCGCAGCCCAAAGTGAGAGCAAGAGCGTCGGTGGTCTGTCTATCAGCAAATCACTTGGCGACCGAGCCCAACGCTACGAGCGCTTGGCGAAAGACTTGCTTATCCGTTCACGCCGAGTTGCCCCACCATCAGCGAACGCCGACCCACGCGCCCTCGGTGCGGAACTCAAGGTTGGCTTTATGGACCCCTACTACGCCGAGCCGAACGCTTGGCCGACCAACTCTGTCACGGGTGTCACCTCGACTTATGGCGTTGGCAACTATGACCCTCTTGATATCGCTGGTGAAATCCAAGAAAACATTGTTGAGGTCGTTCAGGAAGACATCGGCTAATGAGCGATATTTCGTCTTTTGGGATTGACCCAGACCTAGTTGCTTTGATGACCCAGACGATTCTGGTTGAGAATATTATTCCAAACCAAGGCAGTCAGGGAACTGTGGTTTTAGACGGCTATGGTCGCCACTATGTAGGCGCAGACGGAACTAGCGATAGCACGGTGGAATACGGCCCATCGGTCGCTTACAAGTGTCGTTTGGAATACGAGATTAAGGTGATGCCCTCTATGGATGGTCGTGACCGATACAGTTCGGGTCGAGCCTACCTAACTGGCTTCTACCCAAATATCACCACAGAAAGCCGAGTCACAGTTCCAAACCAGACCCAGCCAATTCTCAAGCACCCAATCATTATGTATGTGGAAAACAACTATGACGAGAACGGCCTAAACGGATACAACACGACTCTCCACTTTGAGTAGGTGCTGAAATGATTTCCTACCAAGTCACTTTTAATAAGGCCGACATAGAGGCAATCGCCAAGAAAGCCGACTACATAAACCTCGCCGTGCTTGATGCCCTAAAGGAATACGGCGACAATGTGTTTAACGACAGTCAGAATCTTGTGCCGGTGGATACTGGAAATCTGCAGGCTAGCGGACACATAGACATCATTAGCGGCGAGGGATTCCCAGAAGTGGCTATCACCTACGACGCCCCCTACGCGCTCTACATTCACGAAGACCTACAACTCAATCACCCCAACGGCGGTCAAGCCAAATACATAGAGCAACCAATGGATGAGCGGCTACCAGAACTTCGACGGGGAATTATTGACCGAGTGAACGCTGTGCTTTACGGTGGTAAGGTTTCTTCAGCATCCGACACGAGTGGATTTGGTACTAATGGCTAATATTCTTGACGCACTAGCCCAATATCTAGTCAACAACATCACCGTTGCCAAATACGGTTCATACGGACTCGTTCTCGGACAGAATCTCTTTCTAGGTCGCCTACCAGCCGAAGCACCTAACGCTTCCGTTCTGATTCAGCCCTATCCCGGTCGTGCGCCGAGCCTCACTATGGGGATAGAAGCGATTGCGATTGACAACCTCAAAATCCAACTGCTGATTCGTGGCGAGCCAGAAGATTACCCAGACACCTACGCTTGGGCCGACACTATTCGCACGGCTCTAGCCTCAATCGTTGGCACACAGACGATTGATGGAATCCATATTCTTCGTATGGCCCCGCTTGGAACGATTAGCCCAATGCCGTATGATGATGGCAACCGACCCAAGTTCACAATAAACTTTGAGGCCAATGTCCAATAACCCCGAACTCGATGCGATTCAAGCCGCTATTTCAGCAGCCAAAGCCGCCAATGTCGCATCTATCCGCGCGCTAGAAACAGTCGAGCGGCTGTTGGGATTCTCCAATGGCTTTCCAAACCAGCCAGAACCCGCAACTGAAACAACCGAAACCAGCGAGGGTGGTTGTGACCACTCCGAAGCAGTAGAAGCCGCCACCGTTCAGGGTCGGTATCTAATTTGCCACTGCGGTTTTCAGCAGAGACTCCAATAAATAGGCTAAATTAGAGGCCGTTATGAAAACGCCTACGCCTCAACACACCCCCTCGTGGATTGAACTCTCCGAGTGGAATGGGTTTGGAAAAGACGACCCCATCCGTGTTTCCAACGAGCGCGGCGACTTCATCTTTATTTCAGCACACGAGCGAGATGGCGAGATTATCGCTGTCAATGTTTACGGCGGGCCAAACGGCAGGAAGACGAATCGCTCTTTCTACCCCAATCGGGTGAGCAAGCCACCAGCCAAAAGAGCCAGAAAGCCCAAAGTCGCAGAGGAAAACGACAAATAGGTTTTTCCAAACGTGGTGATACGATTTGTCGCAAGGCAACCTCACTAGGAAAGGCACTATGGCTAAGTCAAATACTGTGGCGTATGTCGTCACTGACCAGTCTCCTTTGTCGTATCTCGGCAAGACTGCCAATCCCGGTGATACGGTCACGGACCTTCCCGGCGAGAGCATTTCTTGGCTTCTAGCCGATGGGTTTATTGTGTCAGCCTCGGCTTCCAAAGTAGATGCTGAAACGAGCGACAACTAATGGCTACCACTACCGCCCCTAACTTCCTACACGGTAAGAACACACGAGTTCTTTTCGTGAACCCATTGTTCTCTTCTGCTGTTATTACGGCCAACACGACCAACGGCAGTGCCGTTATCGTTTCCACGACCGTTATCGGGCCAGCCTCACTCGGACAGTCCGTTAGCGGCTCTGGAATCCCCTCTGGGGCGACTATTACGGCTATACAGGGGCAGAACATTACTCTGTCAGCAGCGGCCACCGCAACGGCTTCTGGCGTGTCTGTGACCCTCTCAAGCACGGGTGCGGGCTTCGACCTTTCACCATTCTTTAACGATGCGAGCGTGACCTACGCCGTAGCAGCCGAAGAAACAACGACTTTCTTACAGGGTGGCTCAAAGACCTTTATCCCCGGCCTCAAAGACGGCACAATCACCTTGTCTGGCTTCCACGATGGCACTATCGGCGGAACCAGCGCAATCATTCACGGTGCGACCTCAACGGCAGGAGACAAGTCAGTTCTCGTATTCCCCGCTGGTGGCACGACCGACAACGAGCGTTGCCTTATGGCGAACGGCGTGACTACGAAGTTTGACATCAAATCACCAGTCGCGGGCGTTGTCACAAACGATATGGAACTTCAGGCCGATGGCGGAGTTTGGCGCGGAAACGGCCAATACCTCGTTGTATCAACTACGGGAAATAGCACGGCTTACACCTCAACGCCAGCCGCTTCTTCAGGAACAGCCTCTACCACTAAGGGTGGCTCTTTGATTATGGGTATTTCTACGGTCGTAGGAACGAACCCAACAATTTCGCTCGCATTTCAGCACTCGCAGGATGGCACCACTTGGGCCAACCTTGCGACTTTTTCAAGTGCTGGCGGCTCGGTGACTTTGCTCACCGGAACAATCTACCAATACACACGCTTGGCGTGGACTATTGGCGGAACAAACACATCAGCAGTAATTTACTACGGGTTCGCCCGATACTAGGAAAGGAATAGACCAAAATGGCTACTTCAACAACTACTCCAACTTTCCAGCACGGTAAGAATGCGTTTCTTGCTCTCGGTTATGACCTCGGTTTGACTGCTGGTTCTTTGGTTCAAGCAACCGCTACGGCAACCACAACCACTTCCCTCACCATCTCTGGTGCTGGAACTGGCTCGTTGCTTACGCAGAACAACCCAATGACTTACGCAGGGGCCGGAAACTCGGTTTACGGTGCGTTCTTCGGTGGTGTTCCTGTTTACGGAACGGCCCTAAGCACAACCTCAATGACCGTTTCTTCGGGCAACGTGGCTACCACTTCGGTCGCTACCCCAATGGTTCCAATGATTAACATCTCGGAGTTCATCAACGATGTCTCGTTGCCATACGCTATCGAGGCCCAAGAAACCACGACTTTCTCGCAGTACGGCGTGAAGACCTACATCGTGGGTCTGAAGTCTTGGACTCTTACCTTTTCGGGTATGTTCGACGAGACTGCCGTTAACACCGGCTACGCAGGTGGAATTGACGCAATTATGAACGGTCTTTCTTCTTGGCAGGACTCTGGCCGTATCGGAAACTTCGTTTATGGCCCAGCAACCCCCGGTGGATTTACCGGTTTGACTGGCGACACCAAGTACTACGGAACTGGCGTTTTGACCAAGTATGACCTCAAGAGTGCCGTTGGTGCTGTTGTGACATTTGATGGCGAATTACAGGTGACTGGCCCTGTATTCCGCACTACACTCTAGGGATAAACCCTAGTTAGGAGATTTACAGATGTCAGAACTATCAGCAAAGATTTTCGCCGCTGACGATATTGAATCAGAACTCGTTGCCATCCCACAATGGGGTGTCGAGGTTCTAGTCAAGTCGCTTTCGGCTAAGTCACGCGCTCTAATGATTGATAACGCTATCGCTACCAGCGTAAACGGACAATTCAATATTCAGCAGATTCTCCCAGACCTCGTTCTTCAGTGCACCTACGACCCCACAACGGGCGAGCGTGTGTTCTTGGACTCGGACCGTGAGGCTGTAATGGCTAAGTCTTCAGGCCCTATTGAAGTTATTGCTCAAGCGGCTATGCGACTTTCAGGAATGACCGATGATGCTGTTGAGGCAGCGGGAAAAGAATCTTCGCCAACCCAGAACGACGCTTCCTCTACGAACTAGCGGAAAAGTTGGGGAGAACAGTTGGCGAACTTCTTGATGGTTCTCCCGCCCACAAACCACTTTCAGCAATGGAATTGGTTGAGTGGCAGGCAGTATGGCAAATCAGGAATCACGAGCAGCAAGAGGCGATGGATAAAGCACAATAACTAGTTTGGAAAGCGAGGTGAGTAGATGAGTATGGGCGAAGGCGGAAATATGGACATCCGCGCACGGTTTTTAGCCGACACATCCTCTATGAAGACCGCGCTTTCACAGGCTACGGATTCTGCGCACGTCGCTGCTGAAAAAATTACAGAAGAGTTCCGCCGTGCTGGTGAGTTCATCAAGAGCACGATTGGAATTATCGGTCTTAGCACAATGTTTGAGAAAGCCGTTGATTCGGCTTCTCAACTTGAGCAAGTTCAGGCCGTACAAGCAAACCTCTTAACAAACCAAGGTCTTGCTAGGCAATACGACCTAAGTATGACCAAACAGCAGTATGACCAGCAAAAGGCTATTGGCAACTGGAGTGCTGCGTTCTATTCCAAAATGCTTGCCAACCAATCAAACTACCTCTCTGTTCAGACGGGCGTAAACCGAGCGCAAATCACCCAAGCGCAGACTCTTGCTCTAACTAATACCGATATCGCCAAGTTGGTTTCGACCGGCCCAATGGTGAAAGGTGCTTTAGGCGCGGCAGGTCAACCGCTAAACGGCATTCACCAAAATATGCAACTTATGATTACCGACGCCATCAACCTGTCGGAGACAATGGGTGGCGGTCACGGCGGTTCGGTTGCTTCTTCGGCTCGTATGCTGACCCGAACTTTATCGAACCCGATGCAGCGTATGGCTAGTATGGCCCGATACGGATTCACCTTGTCGCAATCGGAACAGATGCGAATCAAGACTTTGGAATCAACCAATGGTCTTTACGCAGCCCAGCAACAACTTCTCGTGGATATCAACAACCACGTTAAGAACACGGCTCAAGTGGCAACTTCGCCTATTGAGATGCTGAAAAACGATTTCCAAATTATTTATACAACTATTGGTCAGGGATTGTTGCCGTTCTTTAAGGCACTAGCAACTTCTCTCGGAACCGTAGTGACAGCACTTATGCCACTTTTCCAAAGTGCGGGTGATGCTCTTGGGCAGGTATTAGGTTCATTGGGACAAGAACTTGGAACTATCTTCCAAGTGATTAAACCTCTTGTTGACTTATTTGTAAATAACTTGCTTCCCGTATTGTTGCAAATGATTACGCCGTTCTTTAAGTTAGCAAACGACATTTTCACCCCATTGGCAAAGGCTTTGGATAAGATTATCGGAACGGGTAGCGGTATGAAGACCCTTTCGGGAATCTTTAGCACTATGGGGGCCGCGGTAAGCAAGAGCCTTATGGTTGGTGTAAAAGCCATAGCCGATGCCTTTACAAAAATGGTGAAAAACGGCCAACTCAATGCGATGCTTCAGGGTTTTGTAAAGGTAATCGCAACGCTAGAGCCTATTCTTCCTGCCGTTGCAACAGCGGTCGCAAACCTAATGGTTGCCCTAGCGCCTATCTTTATTGCTGCGGGGCCAGCACTCGTAAAGATTCTCCAAATCTGGGCCAACTTACTAGTCGCACTAACGCCAGCAATTCTTATTATCATAAACGCAATCAGCAAGTTGATTGGTTGGATTACCGGGAACAAGGGTCTTACCGAAGCGATTGCTATTTTGGCGGCCGCTTGGTTCACCCGAAACCTCTTCCTCACGCCAATCAAGATGGCTATGGAAGGCATCACGCTTCTATCGGGCAAGGTTCTTAGTCTTGGTGGCACACTGCGTAAGACCGGTTCGCTCTTTAAGCAGTTCTTCCAAAATAGGGGAATGACAGATGCCAAGGGCAACCCAATGACCGCCGGTTCTCGTTTGGGTCGCTTGCTCAACAACCGAGCCGACATTTCAGCAGTTGAGCGCGCGGCAAAAATCAAGGCGTATGAGCAGAAAGCCGAACACGGCGGATTTATGGCTGCTCACTGGGCTAAGCGCGCAGAAGAACTCAAGAAGAAAACCTCATACTTCGAGAAAATCGCTGACTCCAATCTCGGCAAAACTCTTTTTAAGGATGCTGGTGAAGAGGCAAAGAAAGGCCGCTGGAAAGGCTTGTTTAAGGGCTTCTTCGGCGTTGCTGGCAACCTCTTTGGTGTTAGTGGGGCTGGTCAAGCCTCGGACAAGGCCGATAACCAACTGTCTGCTACCAACAACCTAATTGACGCAATCAACAACCTAATCTCCACTATTCAGTCAGGTGGTATGGGTGGTGGTGGGGGCAATAGTTCCAACCCCCTAAAGACGGTCGAGAACGATGTCAAAAAGGGCAAGTCATTAATCGATGACCTAAAGAAAGGCAGGGGCCTCGCTAGTAAAGCGAAGAACCTCGTTTCTATGGGTAAGAACCTTGTCGGCAGACTGTTTGGCGGCGGTGGTGCGGAGGCTCTGGGCGACGAAGCGGCGACTGGTGCTGAAGTTGCGGGAACTATGGAAACAGGTGCGGCTCTCGGACCAGAGACTCTCGGTGTCTCCGTAGCCGTTGCTGCAGCGACAGCGGCCTATATCAAGTGGCACAAACAAATCAACCACTTTGTCTCAACCACAGCACATCACCTTTGGAATGGGGCCAAAGATGTCGGCAAGTGGGCGAGCAAGGAGGCCGGTCACTTGTTTAATGGCGTAAAAGATGTCGCCAAGTCATATGTCAAGTTCAGCGCGCACGTTGGTCACGCTGTTCTCAATGTCGGCAAACACCTAGTCACTGGTGCTGCGAATATCGCTAAGGGCGCGGCCCACTTAGTCGGTGGCGCGGTTAGTGCTATTGGTGGATTCTTTGGTGGTCTGTTTGGTGGTGGCGGCTCTAGCAAGCCCTCAACCCCAAATATCGGCCAACTCAACAAGATGACCTTTACTGGTGGTGCGCTGAATGTGCACATTATGGGCGTTCAGGCGGGTCGAGCACTAAACGGGCGTGCATCTAATGCCGTTGGGCGTGGTGAAACGGTCGTTCATATTGCCCCCGGTGCTTTTACTATCCAAGTTCACGGCAATATGGACAAGACCGTTGGTAGGGAAGTCAAGACCTATGTTGATGACCAATTTAAGGAACTTCACAGGCAATTACGCTCTTTAGGTCGTTAATTCTTCCAAACTAGCGATAGAGTAGGGTTCTAATGAAGACTCTGACCGCCACTCCGACTTCAGCAAATATTGACCCTAGATATTGGGTAATTAATGGCGCGCCCGATGGGGCAACGGCACAAAACGACACAACTCGCCTTAGTTGCACTGCAATCAGAACTGCTGATACCAATATCTACCAAGTCCACGTAGATAACCTCACCAAACTCTTTACAAGCCTTACAAGCCTTTCGCAAGATACGCAAGTAGCCCCATACGCCTATGTGCCAAGTAGTGCTTGGTATTCGGCGGCCAAGAACTACACCTACACCGGCGATGGCTTTATCTATGTCAACGACACAAGCGGATTCGCCCCCACACAGGAAGTGATTGTTTTGGAAGGCGATAGTCAGCAAAACTCCCCTGCTTTTTATTCAGAGTGGGGAACTGTGGGTTCGGCCGGTCAAATCCCTATCACGCAGTCAATTACCAATGCAAACTTTACAAACTCTTCCGTTATTTCTTCTCCATACAATGTGGGAAACGAAATGAATCAAGGCCTTTACTTTACTTGTTCGGGCGGAACGCCTACTGCTGAAATCACGGGAATCGTTCCCGATTGGACATACGACTATGTGGTTTCCACAACCTCAACGCAAATCACGGTCTTTAATAGCGGCCTCAATGGGAACACACCACTAGTCGGCTCGTGGCAACCCGGCCAAATGGTTTTTGATGCCAAGGGCGACTACTTAGGTCTTATTAGTGGGGTCACTAGCACGACCGCAACTTTGCCTATTTCGGGAACTTACACAACCCTTTCTTTCCAAAACCCAATAGTGGCAAACTGGTTAAACCTCACGGCGACTTTCTCTGTCACTGCCACCTCTGGTAGCAACACCGTTGTAGCAACGGCTTCTACTTTGGAAACCTACGAGCCCGTAGGAACGATTATGGGCGGCAACAAGGTTTCAGCATCGTTCTTTAACACGGTGGGAACTATCCAAAACTACTTTGCTTCTGTAGTCGGAACGGCTACTACGGCAACGCAGGGCAACCTTGTTATCAACACAACGGCGACCGTAAGCACTACCTCAACGCTAACTGTTTACACACCTATCTTTGCTTCTAGCGTTTCAGCAGACTTGGCTATTGGAACGGTCGGCTCCGTTGTTGTGTCAACCACTTCGTCGGCAACCACTATCGTATCTTCTTGGGCCACTAGGTCATCAACCCTCAATGTCTCTGCTGGCTCGCTAATGGGAACTTACACGGGTCAGCCACCACAGGTAGGTGCGACCCTTAGTGCTGGAACGGCAACGCTTCAGGGAACTAACACGATTACGGCTATCAACACCTCTGCCCTAACCTTTACTTTCACCTCAACGGTCGGCGCACCAACAGTCGCCGGAACAGTCACCGCACCTATCACGGCTACCGTAAATCAAAATGTTTATGTGCTTAGTGCCACGAACTCTGGTTTGGGAGCGCAAATCCTCTCTAGCGAAATCTCCGCAGTCAATTCACCTACTTCGTTTGTTATTGCTACAAACTCAACCCTCGCACAGCCCCTTTCCTATTCTGGTACTGGCCCATCGGAAACCGTGTCGGCGGGAGATGTCATTATGCTCTCGGACAGCGACCAACGCTACAAGGGCATAGTCACCACACCGGGAAATAACACCTACTCCGTAGTCTTAGGCCCAACACCCCCTTACTATTCCTCTATTGACCCATCACCTCTAGGTGCGAACTCTATCGGAACGAAAGCGAACATCACTAGTGTCACCTATTCGGGCGGACAACTCACCTTTAACGCCACCAACTCTTTTAAGGCGGGTCAAACGGTTTCTGTAAATATATCTGGTTCCCCATATGCGGGTATTTACCAGATTGTCTCCACTACTAGCACCAACTTTGTCGTTGCCACGACATCCACAACAACGCCGGGCGCACTAACAGGAACAGCCAATATGGTTTCGCTTGGAGATGAAACAAATGGTTTCTATGGAAGCACAGGCTCAAACATATGGTTCTATCCATATCTAAAAAACCTTATTTTCACCGGAACGATTGATACTTATCGCTCAACGCCGGTAGCCTCGTTCGTAAGCATTTCGCTAGTGAGTACTACGGGTATCACCTCACCGTTTAGTTTCCAAGCAACAGGTTATGCCAATACGATTATCAACCGCCACGGCCAACCAGTCACTAACTATGAGTTGATAAACCTATCCTCATCGGACGCACAAACTCTAAGCAATATGATTTCTAGCACGGGCGTACTTCTCTTGTCTGGCGCTGGGGTCACATCTAGCACTTGCTACCTCACCTATGTCGACACCACGGCTTTAATAGGTTATGTAAGTAATCCTATTAGCACGACTAACACGACTTGGACCGCCACCGTCATATCAGCACCGGCGTTAGTGACCTGCGATAACAACTCCACTATCTCTAGCCTCTATACCCAAGCGACTAATAGTGGCAAGAGCCTTTACCTAACTTTCCGTGGCGAGGGTGCGCGCTGGAATACTAGTGTTTTGACTTCAGGGCCAACGCCGTATTGGCAGGTGACTGGTATCCCAACAGATAGCACCAACTCTTTCTACATCAACAACTCTTCCTTAGATAACTACGCACCAGCACAAAACGCCTATTACAACGGTGATAGTCAGAACTACATCTATCTATGGGAGGTCGAGCAGTCGCCAACGCTTGCCAATGGAAACACCAATCCTTTCTACCTTGCTTGGACTATCCCACTCGGTTCTTCGCTTTCAGCAGCAAACTACGATGGAACGGGTAGCGGCGTAGTCTCACTACAGAACGGAACTATCGGTGGCGTTCACTTAGCCGGAACTACAGTCGGCTCTTACATCCTCGGAAAGCGTTGGATTGGGTCGAATACGGCTGCTGATTTGGAAGCCCTTAACGCAGACCAAATCGGTTCTCGCTACACCTCAAGTCTCTATTCAGATTTGATGGGTGGAGTCTCGACTTCGTTTATCGCAAGCCCAGCACCGGCCCAAACCTCGGTATCCCTAAACCTCACGCTCTCTAGCGGAGGCAACCAACTTGCGACTTTGGCTGGCGCGAACACCTATGGGTCAGTCACGGGCGTAATCGTAGGTATGTTGGTTCAGGGAACGGGAATCCCTAGCGGTTCTGTAGTCACTTCTGTCGTTGCACCTTATGTAGTCGCATCTACCGGGCTACCCACTGCTGGAATAATCTCTATCTCTAACAACGCCACTATTAGTGGAGTCGAGAATATCACATTTTCGAGCAATATTATGAACCTAACTGCTGATATCGCCAACGATGTGAGCGTGGCGATTATTGGAACGGGCAAGACCCAAGAATCCGTTTTGCTTTCGGGCTCGTATGTCGGCGTGGATGGCTCGCTAAACAATGTTCCTATCGTTTGGGATTTGGTTCCCGGCAACACTTTCCGATTCGACCACTACGCCGGTGAGCCTATTTTCACCCCAAATATCCTTTGCTACACCAATCCGCTAACGAACGACCACGGTGCGGATACCCCTGTTATTGGCTCGCCAGATACAAGCACTACAACTAGTGCGACATCATCTACGGCATTGATAGCGCAGAATATCTAGAGGACCCTATGCCATCAATCACCACTGACGCCTACCTAGATTTCGACCAGCCGTGGTTAACAACGGGCATTAACGGTCAGCCCAATATCAATACCCAACTCGTTGCCCCCACTTCTGCTGGCGATGAAAGTATCGTTGTCCAAAGTCGGGCCGGATTCCCCACCTCATACCCCGATGTTTTCCCGGCTTTTAACAACTCGGTTTCCACCACTAGCCCCGGCTACTTTGCCTTGCCCGAAATCGGCCGTGTTTCGGTAGTTGTTGCCACTACTGACACCACTATCACCTTTAACGCAACCACACAACTTCCTATTGCCGCGCCTTTTAACTTCACGATAGGTGGAACGACCCTTACGGCTTCCACAATCACCTATGTCGTTCCTACGACCGCTACAACTAGCGCAAGTGTATCCTCGGCAACCATCAACCTCGCCACTGCGGTTGGTGCTTCTTACGGCGTTGGAACGCCTATTCACCTCGCCAACCTAGACACTAGGGGCTCATACTCTTCTTTGGAATTACCACACGCTTTCCTAACGGGAACAGGGATTGACATCTCAAACGGCCAAAACTACGGTTCTCTGCCAGTATCACCACTTCCATACTCAATCGCTGACAAAACACCCCTCACTATCCATCAGGGCTTGTTCTACCAAGACTTAATCGTGCGAAACGGTGGCGCTGGAGCCCAACTCAATGCCGTTGCTGGGCAGACGAGTATCAATGTTGCCAATAGCCGAATAGTAGCGACAGTTGTTAGCACCACAACCCTAACCATCACTAATAGTTCGGCTAGTTATTTAGCCGGCAATCTTTTTATCGGCCAGAATATTTACGCTTCTAGTTCCGACACAGTTATTGGAAGTATTGCGAGCATTTCAGCAACCTCAACTACGCCAAGTATTACAATTACGCTTGCCGCTGGTCAGAGCCTCGGAACAATCGGTAGTTCATACACCTACTACAGCGCGTTTTACGCTTTCTACAACTTTTACCCAACTAACTTTGGAACTAACGGAGTCGTGAATAGTGCGTTTAACCAGCCGAACAACACCGACGCCGTTGGTGCGATTGTTTCGGTTCAGTTGACCGAACCACTCTCACCGGGAGACTCCCTAGTTCTTTCCGAGACTTATACAGCCACTACAAGTGGGGCAACAAGTATCAGCACAACGCCCACGACCCTAGCCCTAACTTCTGCCCCTACTAATTGGCCCAATAATGGCGCTTTTAGCGTAATCATCAACAAGGTTATGAAAGAAGTGTTTTACACCGGCATTTCGGGAAGCACTTTAACCGGAGTTAGCGTGGCGGCTGGTTCTTTTACTATCCCAAATGCTTCTACTATCACGGTTTACTTTACTCAACTCCTTGAAGTGGATAAAGCGTCTACTATCCGAGCAAAGCAAATCTCCGTAAAGACTTTCCAGCCAAACTACGCATACGACGCTAATGCGACTGTCGTAAAGACTTACGAGTTATCTGTTGATACCGGAAGTCTCCAAGAGAAGATTTATCCCGTTTCAGCACCGTCTTCACTAGCCGCTGACGGATTCTCTGCCCCTTATCAGGTAATCCTCGGAACGCCGATGATGAATAACCACGCTATCAACTCGCAAGTTCTTTGGTATCAGATGCCCCAGAGCCCAAATATTGCTGATGTTTGCTACCGACCCGACCTCAACCAATTCCAAATGTATGACGGCCTCGGATGGCGATACGCGCGCGTTCAGTCGGTTCAGCCTATCTACACAATGCTTGGTGCGAACGGCGGTCTAGATAAAGAGTTGTTTTCACTCTACGACCCTATTAACAAGACAGAAACCCAGCAGGACACTTTCACCAACAACTCAAGCGTTGCCTACACCACCCACTTCGGCTCTTTGTTTGGAAACGACCCCAACAATGTCGAGTGGACTTACGATGTTCTCTCGCGAGTTCAGATGCACATTCAGGCCGCCGTTCCGCCGGGCAAGCAAGTTGCTTTCCGTAGTCTCGGAATGCACATTGTTTTTAGGTCTGCCCCCTCGGTTGATGATGTTCTAATCAAGCCAACAGATACCGTGACTTTCTCGGCTGGTGAAACGCCCGCTATCGGTTGGAAATACAGCGACTTTGACGAAGACCCACAGAACGGATGGGAAGTCCGTATCTTTGATGACACCACCTACCAAAGTCTTGGTTTTTCACCAGATACATCTACGCCTATTTGGTCAAAATCGGGGAATGATGACTCTACCCAAACTTTGATTGATTCCTCTATCGGTTTTAAGGACAACACCCTTTACTACGCCTATGTTCGAGTATCCAAATCTTTCCAAAACAAATCTTGGTTTGGCTCTTGGAATGTCAAGCACTTCTTAGTTGACCCAGCGCAACCTCAACTTCCAATGTTGGCTGTCTATAGCGATGGCGAAAACGCAATCAATCGCCTAATCGTTCAGTCAAGCGACAACTTGCTTTCCGAAGCCAATGCTGATTTCCCAAGCAATATCGGCAACTGGACAATTACGGCGAACGACACGGCAAATACCCAACTATCTGTTGGACTCGTATCTACTCATATTCAGCAGTCGCTAGACAAGACCAAGATTTACACCCAACTTCCTATTGGAACCGATGCAACCCTTGCTACACCTATCGCAACTACCACTACGGCCGGAACAAATATCACTATCAATGGTGCGGGTCTACCTATTTCTGGGAGTTTTTGGGTAAATATCGGTGGGGCGATTGACGCAACAACAGGCGTTATTAGCGGAAACATCTCTGGTAAGACAAGTGAAAACATTTTGCTTCAGACCGTTTCTCAAACCACAACAAGTGGAACATACAAGATTCTTCAGCGCGCTTTCCCTGTCCAATATGGCCCGGTCGGTGCTTCCACAACGCCAGCGGCCCACGCTTCGGGAGACAACGTTTCATTTGGTCTTCAAGCACCTGTTTATTTCGGCTCAACGGCAAATATGTCTTGGACACAGAAAACTAAGCATTCACGACCAAAACCTGATTACGCTTTTGTCGCAACTGGTAAGGGTTCTGCCCCTGTAAAAAACCGTTTTGTTGTTCACAAGGGAAATAGCAAAGAACACCCACTTAAGGTCGTTATCCACGACCCCAATAATGCTTTCTACGCACCCGGACAAGGCGCGGGCAAAAAAATAAATGTCCACTACACCCACTTCACCGTTCCGCAACCAAAAGCAAGTGGAACTTCTGGCAAAAAGGCCCAGAAGAAGTTAAAAGCAACCACCAAAGTTGTTCGCTCAAATATTGCTGAAGTAGCAACTATTGATAGCGTCCACGCAATGCCACCAATCAAACAAGGTGGCTGGACTACCTTTGGTCAGGTCACTGCTGATACCTACGGCTCACGCCAACTAATCCTACCCCCAACTACGCCGCCTAAATACAAATACCAAAATGTAAAGAGCGTTCCTATCAAAATGTCCGTGACTGGATTTATGGGGCTTTTCGACACCAACATAAAGAAAAACCAAAAGGTCGGAACATCACGACTTCTACCAGCAGGAACAAAAATCCGTTTTGTTAACGGTTCTAGCAAAATGACAGCCGTTCTGTCCTCTCATTGGCAAGGGCCAACAGGCCCTAACGGAAACGATGGTGAAAAGACCTTTAATATCCGACCAATCGGAAACGGATGGGCTTTCCAAAAGTTCGGCACTAAATCAACCGGCCCACTCTCTAGTTCGTCTTTTATTATCCCCGCTGGAACTGAAATCCAAGTTTATACATCGGAAACACCATCCAAATACAAACTCGTTTACTTCCAAAAGAACACTATTGGTCAAGGAGACTATAAGGGTCTTCACTTAGTCGAGGGCGACTACCTAGAGTCGGCAAACCTTGATGTTGGGGCAACGGCCGCACCGGGTTTCAGCAAACTAACTGGGTACACCCAACAATTTACTTATACCTACACAACCTTTGAGCACTTGCTACAAGTGATTGGGCCGTTAGGTTCGGGCAATACTATTCCCTTTACCTCTGGGGTCACGGCAAATACGATAGCCGGAACAGATACTTTCCAAAGTGTCACTATCGCCACTACTGCCACTATTTCAGCAAACCAATATCAAAACTGGGAAGTTGCCGGAGATGGCATTGAGACTGGAACTCGTATCACGAGTCACGGCCCTACTTCTGGCGGTAGTTTTATTGCCTACCTATCGAATCCCGGCACAGTTCTCTACGGAGTCACGCCGGGGAATGCCAATATTACGGCTATTAGTGGGAGCGGAACAACGGTCACTTATACAGCAAGCAACACTTTTGTTAGTGGTCAGCGAGTTTCTATTGTTGGGGCGTACAATCAGGCTTTTAACGGAAACTTTACAGTCGCTACTGCCACTACCGGCTCATTCACCGTGACCTCAAGTGCGACAGGGCCAACCTCAACCGCTACGGCCTACGCCCCGTCGAACCTCTCTCCGCACGTTTCTCTCCACGCACCTATCAACCTTGTAGCAACAAGTATTGCCGCCCCTGTGACACCAGCAGGTAGCCGAAGTATCTATGTTGGAACTTTCCAGCCAAAGACCGACTTCCCCCAATACACGCCTGTCCACATTTCAGCACCGACTCAATTTACAGATGGAACGGATGTCCTTAACCCACTTCTCTTGCAGCCATCGGCCTCTACCACTACGGCAAATGGTCCAACGGCAGGAGTCACCGAAATTGGAATCTATGATGGCTTGGCTTGGTCTAGCGCCAACTCTGCTTCCGTAGAACCCTCTGGCTGGTATGGATTAGCAGGCTTTATCCAATCAATCAACGGCGCTTACTTCTCTCTAAGCGCTACCTCTGCGAGTGGAACAACCTTTACCCTCTCCACCACAGCCCCAGCAGGTCTGCTTGCGAATATGACTATTAGTGGTTCTGGCATTTCAGCAGGAACGACTATCACGGCTATCTCTGGCAACACCCTAACTTTGAGCCAACCAGTATCAACTACGGCATCACTTTCGACTGGCTATATCGCCTACTCGGTTCCAACTTTCAGTATGTTTATTGACTGGTATGACGAGGCAGGAAACTTTATTGGCACAAGTGACGGTCGAACCCACTACGACACCACTAGCACCGTTTCCACTACGGCAGCGATTATGGGCGTGAAAATTGGGGCTCTGGGTCTAGACCCAACAGTTGACCCCAACTCGGATAGCAATAAGGGTTTCTACCCCAATGCGATTATCGCCCAAGCCCCCTCAAATGTAGTAGTAGCCACAAACGCAATATTCGCCTACGACCTAGCAACTACGGCTACGGGAACCTTTACTCTCCCATCAGCAACGACACTCTTCATCAAAGCAGGCACAACCCTAACCACCACCAACGGCGTTCAGGTAGTCACTATTGGCGACACGAGCATTGGTGCTACGACTATCTACGCAAGAGTCACCGCCTACCCCGGCGATACCGCCACTCTCTCTATCAACGCCACTCGTGCTTGTCCACGAATCCAACTCGCAAGTGTGAGCCCGGGCGCTACAGGTGTCACTGGTGATATCTACGCGCTCTCAAACATTATGTTCCAAGCCGTAGCCCCACCTCTTCCGATTGACGGAACGGCAAACAACTACACGATTCTGAATAGTGCAATTCCAACTATTTCAGCACCTTGCGACCCGACTATTGGAACTGGCACATCACTAGCGGTTCCAATCAATACCCCTATGGATGGTGCTTACACCCTTTGGGTTCTTGACCCCACCAACGACAAGGGAACTCGTGAAATCAAGTTAGGTGCTGAATTGCCAACCTTTACGGCAACTCTTACAGTTCCTACTTTTGTCGGTGCAAAGTTCGTAAACCTTTCTAATGTTGATGACTTGGCCGATTCGGGTCAAATCACCCTTGACTACGGAAACGCCAACGAAGAGACAGTTATGATTGACGCCGCTAATTGGGATGGCTCACTCACAGTTCCACTCACCACACCTATTTGGTATGTCCACTCTCTCGGCGCTCTTGCCTCGGCTACCGCCGCTGGTTTGTCCACCGAAGTAATCACCCCGCAAGCAATTGGAACGCGCGTTGCCGCAATTACTTGGAATAACTCTGGCTGGCTCAACGAGGCTAACGACTCTTACACCGTAAAGATTGACCGAACCGAAGACAACGGAACAACTTGGACTACGCTTCGCAAGGCTAAGAACCTACCTATTTCAGCATCGGGCATTGGCTATGTAGATGACTATGAATGCTCACCTAGCAAGAATATTTATTATCGCCTACAAGCAACCTCTACGAACAACGATTCCACTTCCCCTGTGGCTGGATTGACCACCCCTGCGCTTGGGCCGACCCAACTTACTGTCAACTCTTGGTGGATTTCTAGTTCTAGCGATGTCACCCTACGCTTCCCAATCCTCGTTCAGAACAAGGTTGAGGAATCGCAGAAGCACCCTGTTGGTATCTTCTACCCACTTGGTTCTAGCCGACCATACACAATCGCTGGTGTGGTTCAGGGCCGTGACTCCAAACTCACCGTTATCTGGGAAAACGAAGCAGAGTGGCCTAACTTCCTCAATCTGCTGAATACAGGCGAAACCCTAATCCTGATTGACCCTGTAGAAGCCGAGCGTCGCTATGTCTTTATCCAAACTGATGTTCAGGTCACGCACTACGCATCAACACAGCCCTATCGTGAACTAGTGATTGATACAGTAGAAGCCGCACCACCCGGCTACGGCTACACCTACGGAAGTTAACTATGCAAAAGATGAGCGACAAACTGCGCCAATCCCTTTTGGGGTCTAATCGCCCTATGGTCGTGGTGAAAGCAAAGTCTCCGCACGGATTAGTGACAAACCTAAATATCGAAAAGGGAACTGTCACGGTTGACCACACGGCCCAAGACGCGCGCCGAACTGTAGAAATCACCATCACAGACGAGAGTATCGTTCCCGACCTTTACGATGCCTACGGCCCTGTCAATGTTTACGCTCACCAGTTGTATGTCTATCGTGGCGTTCTTTGGAACTCAAGCCAGATTGACCCTGCCCTTTGGACTTGCCAAGCCCCAATCCCAGAAAACTTGCTTGTGCCAGATAACCAAGCCTACGAACTAATCCCTATGGGCGTATTCCGAATCACTAGCGTTTCTACTGACGAAGACAAAGAGGGAAATGTCGTGACCACCATTAAGGGGTCTGACATATCGCTTGTTTTGTCTCAAAACCAATGGACCGGCCCGGTCACGGTAGGTCGCACCCCATACACAATTCCAGTCGAGGCTATCTCTTCGTTTGACATCACCCCAGAGCAGACCTATGTGGCTCAAACGATTATGGAAGCCATAAAGATTCTTATCAATAACCGATGGCCGGTTCACCCCGCTTTTGGCCCACCAGAGTTTGACTTCTCTGGCGTAGTTGATATGCCGATTACCGATGCCGTAATTATGGGTAGTTCCTATAACGGTGCTACCTCATCAGGCTCGCCGTGGCAAGACATTACGGCTCTAGCAACTGCGCTTGGTGCTGAATTGTTTGTAGATGCGAGAGGCAAGTTCGTTCTTCGCACCGTTCCCGACCCGAACTCGCTACCGCCAGTTTGGAGTTTCCTAGATGGTGATGGTGGGCTACTTACCAAAGTGACTCGTGAAATCAATGTCGACAAGACCGTGAACTTCGTTATTGCGACTGGCGAAGGCGTTGGAGTCGCCGTTCCACTCCGCGCTGAAGCGATTGACAATGACCCAACTTCGCCTACCTACTATCAAGGACCGCTTGGCCGTATCGTTGGGCGTGAGTCTGGGCGTAAGCAGTTATACACAATTCAGCAGGTTCAGAACGCCGCTAACACTTACCTCAACTGGTATGTGGGTGCTGACGAGCAGGTTTCTATCGAGGGAGTCGTGAATCCCGCTCTTGATGTGGCAGACATTATCAAGGTTCGCCGTAAGCACTTGGGTATCTACGATGCCGCCACAGTCTTTACCGACCTCAAAATGGATGTCTATACGGGCCAACTTTATAGTTCGATTATCTGTTCACCAGTTCGTCTTCCCAAAAATGCAACCTCGCTTCCAGCAGGAACGACTATTCGTTTATTAAACAACTTCTCTTCGCAAGATGTGGTTCTTTCGCAAAGCGTATCGCCGGGAGATACGGTGCTGAATGTCGAGCCTTTCCGCCCCAATGTGACCTATCGCAAGAACTGTATTGTCGTTGACCCAACTTTGCCTAGCGATGGGAGCGTTTCCTACTTCGTGGACAAATTGGTTATTCCACTCGACCTTGATAGCCCACTACAAATCACCGCGCGCGCCCGTCGCCACGGTAGTAAAAAGGATGCTATCCGTCAGGCCGCATACGACCAAGGACAGGTCAACTAATGGCATCTACAGACTTCAAGCGTTTAGCCGAACTCATCAAGAACGATGGCGACTTTCGCCACCAGCCAAATACGGAAATCCGTATGGCTGTGGTGATTGGCTACGACCCCAACTACGACACCACCGCCAAGAAGCACAGTTATCCATTCGTAAGTATCACTCTCGCGGGCGACACGACACCAATGCACCGTATTCGGTTCTCCGAGTCGTATGTTCCAAATATCGGTGACACCGTTTGGGTAGCCCTCTCTGGCCCTGATGCTTGGGTTATGGGCTCGTTGGCGGGTGCGCCGAAAGAAGTTATCGGGCAACTCCGTTCACCAGTCGTGGTTCTAAAAGGAACGGAATACACCGACACAAGTGCGTTCACCAATACCACGAGTGGCACAATCCACAATTTCCCAAGTGTCGTATCCACTACGCCATACTTGCCTAACCGAATCTACCGAGCCGAACTAACAACTACTTTTACGATTTCGGGCGCACCACAACTGCTGAATAGCGGAACAGGCGTAAGCCTTTCGGGTGGACAGGCGACAGTTCCCACCCTATCCGTTCCAACTATCTACACCGAGGCTATTCAGGTTGACTTCCCAACCGGTTCAGCAACGGGCGCGCCAGTAGCAAACAGCCACACCTACTCTCTTCCAAACAACGGCGTTTACGCTATTGGAACAAATGTAGGTGGCTGGCTAAACGAAGTTCCAAATATGATTAACCGTACTGGCCCGGTTATCGCAACCGGGTTCGGATTAGCCGATGGCGTTCAGGTTATTGGGTGTAATTGGCAAACTACAGGAACGGGGTTTACCGGAACTTATCCATCTGGGGCGACAGCGCAGGCCGCACCCTCGGCGTGGTCTAATGTTTCCACCAATGCCTACGAAGTGTATTTCAGCGGCGGAACCTATAGCAAGTTCTTTGGCTCGACCACCGCTACCTTTATGTCCAATGTAAATATTCAGTTGCTCAACCAAGCCCCAACTATTGCCTCTACCACTGCGACTATCACCACCGAGCCAACCGTGAGTGTCACAAACGGAACCTCTGGTCAAAACTCAAGTAGCAACCTTGCCGAAGTTTCTATCGGAGTAATCGCACCAAACGCTTTACAAGGTGGCGGTAAGTATCAAGAAATCACCAAAATAGATATCACTGGTGCTTACGATGGTAAACAAATAACGATTACAGGCGCACAAACCTTTTGGGAAATACCAAGCGCTGTCCAAACTCCGAGAACTTGGAATCTTGGTCAAGGGCCTCAATTTAAGTGGCAAGCCGCTATGAAACTTTCGGGCTCGGCATCCTTTGCGATTACAAATGTTAGTCAGCAGATGTTTATTTACGACTGTGGCGTAGCCTCTTAGAGCAACCGAGATTTGGAAATCCCAGTCTAAAATCCTGCTATGACCCAGCCGTATGTAATCGCAGCGTGTATAACCGCATTCACAACGATTATCGTTGCGATTGGAAACTGGCACTCTAGTCACAAAATGCGCTCCGAGGGGCATAGCGATAGCGAAAAAATCCTCTCTATTTTGGAACGCCACGACACCCGATTTGACCAAATTGACCTCAAGTTTGAGCGCGCCGACACCCAATTCGAGCGCATAGACCTACGCCTAGATTCCATAGAAGACAAGGTAGAACGGCACTTGGGGTGGCACCGGGCGGATGCTGAAAAAGGTTTGGAAAAACTCCTAAAGCGCGATTCGGCCCCCGAAATAGATTCCTAAATCTTTGACACCGATACTCGGATATCGGTAAGATAAGTAAGCATCTCGGTTTCTCTGGGGTGCTCTAGATACTCTGAAAAGGAGATAATTATGGCAACAACCCCAGCATTGGACCCAAAGGCAATTACTGCTGAAATCACTCGTTATGTCGTTCCGGCTCTGGTCGGTCTGCTCGTATCGGTAGCAGCAAAGGCTGGCTTTAACCTCTCGCCAACGCAGGCTTACGCAATCGTAGCCCCAGCCGTAGCGACCGGATACAGCACTCTGGCCCACGCACTTGAGGCGAAGTACCCAGCACTTAACCGAATCCTCGGCGCAGTAAAGCCCACCTCAATCACGAAGTAATCTCGCATTAGCGATTGTTTGCTCTAAGAGCAAGAAGCCCGCTAAGTTTGGCTAATCACCAGACCTAGCGGGCTTTCTCTTTGTAATTGTGTTGGCGAATAGAGCGGAGTAGAACTACCCGCCAACACAAACCTTGTGCCTTACTCGGATACCTTTACCGATACCGACACGCCACCCTCGGTGTGCGAGAGGCCGGAAATCACCGCGCCCGTGATTGGGTCGATAACTTCCTCGCCGTTAAAGTCTACGACTTTTTTGATAGTGGAAACATCAGCCTCACGCTTGATACGCACCCAATCCGAGTGTCCGTTTGATTCGGCCCACTCAAGGAACGAATCCAAGTCCGAGACAGATACCTTGCTAGGCGTATTGCGACTAGTCACCTTGCCATCGGGGAAGTCAAGTGACTTACGACCGTCTTGCTCATCTTCACGGATACGCACTAGGTATTCACCAACTATGCGCTCGAAGTAATCAACTACGCGCTGGTTGCCGACCGTGTTTTCTTCGACCCAACGATTGATTCGGTCGAGTTCGATTTGAGCCTGTCGCTTCACCTCGTCAATTCGGCGTTGCGATTGGGCGATACGGCGAACGGCCCACAGAGCCTCGTCATCGTTCTTGATAGCGTAGTCGTCGCTACCAAAATCTTCGGGCTGTCCGTCTTGAGCCAAAAAATCCTCAAGGCTCGGCATCTCTTCGTTGCTGAAATCAAAATCTGACACCTGTATCTCCTTTACCAAAACTCAACTTGTTGCCCGGTATCAACGGCGGCACGAAGCGTGTCAATGAACACCTCAACATCTTCAGTCCAATCCTCACTAAAGTTCGGAAGCAGACCCTCAAGGCGATTAGCCAAGACCTCGGCATCTTCGGCCTCAATAACTCCGTCACAGTCAGAGTGAATGAACAAGAACGCTAGTGGCTCTCTAGGCTTCTCGGCCCATAGACCCTGAACATTAGCCTCGGTGAACCCCTTGTCGAGAAGCGACTCGGTGGTGATTCCACTCGCTCGCTCTACCTCTCTACGGAACTCTCCGAAAGCCGAGTATGTGCTCTTCCAATACTGCCTGTCATCTACTTGGAGTGAAAGCCCCATTAGTTATTCTCCTTTTTCTTTGATACGAAACCTGCTGGTGAAGTGTAGAAGTTCCCCTTGCGGCGAGCGTATTCAATAAACGCCTGTGCTTGCTCTAGGGAATCGAAGTCACCTACCTTTGCCGACTTACCAGCATCAATTCGGTCAAAGGATACGAAGTATGGATTGCTCTCCGAAATACGGAACGCTTGGAAAGCAAACACGCCCTCATCGTGAACGAAGTAATCAGCACCTCGTTCGTCTAGGAACTCGTAATCACGCTTGGTCCAAAAGTTGTCTGACATAACTACTCCATCTCCGACATACGCTCAACGAAAATATCCTCAAGGATACTCTCGGTCAAAGCGTCATCTAACTCGCTGTCCTTAGCGGGCGTAGGCAACACATACGATTGGTCAGCAATCATCTTGAGAACGCCAACGGCAAAGTCAAAACGATTCTTGTTGTTTTCACCAACTATGTCTCGAACGAGGCTTCCTTGGTGGACCATACTCATAGCGGCCTCGGCTTGCTCAACCGATACAAAGCCACCAATCTCGGCTCGCCATTCACCATCGGCAACCGAAACTACAATCTCGTCACGCCCGGTGAGATTTACACCCCGCGCCGACATACCAATAGTGTCTAGACCGGCAAAAGCCAAGTCAGCACCAAACTCACGGATAACTTCCATACCACTCCTATTACTCAATAACTAAACTCTACTATAGCACTTCGGGTGTGATGTATCCACTACCACCGCACCCATAGCAAACACGACCTGTGTTAAGCCACTTGTCGGCTTCACCAGCACCACCGCAACGGCGACAAATCTTTAGGCCGTTCTTCTTGAGTTCGGCGGCCTTAGCCTTGCGTGCAGCAACCTCGGCCTTACCCTCATCAGATTCGGCGTAAGCAATTCGGCGGGCTTCTGCCTCGGCAGAGATAGCCTCGTTCTTCGCAGCAACCTCAACCTCACGAGCCCGATTGATTTCGTGTTGTGCTGATACGCGCTCGATGATGCCATTGGCGTTCGGGCAGATGTATCCGAACTCTGGGCTCACGAGTGCTACGGCGCACCAAGTCAAACCGTTGGCGTATGCGCCCTCGGCTTTAGCAACTTTCGCATCGCAACCAGCACACTTGCCCTTGTAGCGATTGGGCGTAGCAGACTCAAGCACCGGCGTAAGAGCAAGTTCGTTGAGAACCTCTTGGCTAATGGTCTTGGTCATCGCTTCCATAACCCTAGTTTAGTATAAAGGGTGTGACATAGCAAGAACCCTTGCAATTTAGGGCTTTTTTTGACTTGACACGGCTATAGATTCTGGTAAGATTTCACCACTCGTAGTAATTGTTGAGTAATAGATGAAAGGTGAACCAAATGAGTTCATTATTTACCAAGGCGGTAAAGGCCGAAGCAAAGGCCCGAATCGCTGTGACAGGACCCTCTGGGTCAGGCAAAACCTACTCGGCTTTGTTGTGGGCTACCACACTTGCCGAGGGTGGAAAGATTGCCGTTATTGACACCGAGCGCGATAGCGCGAAGTTATACGCCGACCGATTTGAGTTTGACTCACTTACGATGTCTGCCCCCTACCACCCAAACCGTTTGATTGAGGCACTCAAGGCTGCTGAAGCAGAAGGCTACGCTTGCGTAGTTGTTGACTCCTTGACTCACTTCTACAACGGTCAAGGCGGATTGCTCGAACTTGTTGACCAAGCAGGTGCGGCGGCAAAGGGCAACTCTTTCGCCGGTTGGAAAGTCGCTACGCCAATTCAGCAACAGATGGTTGATGCGATTCTGAACTTCAACGGTCACATCATCGCCACTATGCGTTCTAAGACCGAGTGGACTTTGGAGAAAGACGAGCGCACCGGTCGCACCTCACCGAAGAAAGTTGGTCTAGCACCACAACAGCGTGACGGAATTGAGTATGAGTTCACCCTCGTAGTTGAGATGGACACCGACCACCGCACGATTATCGGTAAGACCCGTTGTGAGTCTTTGGCCGACAAGGTGTTCCCACCGAACAAGGGCGTTGATGGCGCAAACGAGTTCTTGACTTGGCTCAAGTCGGGCGACCCAATCATCACCGCTACCCAGCGTGATGTTCTCGACAGCAAGATTCGCCAACTCACCCCCGAACAGCGTGAGGTTCTCAAGGGCTTGTGGGCCGAGGGCAACTTCCCCAAAGTAGCCAACTTGCCAGAGTCTCGCTACGAAGAAGCCGACGCTCTTCTGAACAAAATCGCTAAGACCAAGGCAAAGGTTTCAGCAGAGGTAGTGCCAGAATAGGCGCATACCCCCCTAAATCGCCTTTGTAGGCGTTCTAGAACCAAAAGCCCTCGGAGATACCACTCCGGGGGTTTTTGGCTTTTTAGGCCCAAATAAGCCGTGCGCTGGCCCTTCTCGGCAGGGTAGTGTCTTTGCCTCTAGAACTAACAAAGGAATTACCTATGAGTGATGCTGGCAGAGCATACGTAGAAAAGCACTCCCCCTACACCGGGACTATGTTTCTAATTCACCTACGACTCGGCAATATCGAAAACGACACTTACAACCACCGGCTCTTCATCGCTGACGAAAATCTTGCGAAGTTGTGTCGCTGCTCAACCAAATCAGTTCAGCGCGCAAAAGCACAAATGGTCGAAGATGGATTCTTGCGTTTATTGCGCCCCGCATCAGGTCGCAGAGTGGCCGAATATGAGTTTCTTTTCCCACAAACTGATGTGGATATCACCCCGGATTTTGTTCCCGAAGAGGAAGAAATAGGTGGACATTTTGTCCGAATAGGTGGACATCCTGTCCGAATAGGTGGACATTTCGTCCCTTCTGAAGAGGACTCACCTCTTTATATAAATAAACAGAAAGAAAGTACTAAAAGTACTTCCCCCGCTTCTAAAAAAGCGGAGAAAGCAAAAAAGGAATCGGAATACGAATCTGTCTTCAACGACCTTTGGGAAATATACCCCCGCAAGGTAGGTCGCTCGGCAGCACTACAAGCACTAAAGTCCGTACTTCGCTCTGGGGTATCACCAGCAGAATTGAGAGAAGCAGTTGTAAATTATGCCGCTTTCAGAAAAGGCAAGGAAATCGAATACACACTCCACGCCTCGACTTTCTTCGGCCCTAAGCAACGCTGGAAAGATTATCTTTCTGACGGTGAGGGTCTAAAGACCGACACCAAGAAGCCAAAGGGCTTTAGCGGTATCGAAGAGTTCCTACAGAGGGGCGAATAATGGAACGGATTGACACAGCAAAAGTTTGCGCTCTCCTATCGGCGGCGTTTCCAAATCTCACTATGAGTGCTGAAACGGTGGAGATGTGGAATGCGATGCTCGGAGACTTAGATGTCGGGCTCGTGTTTAGGGCCGCCCAAGATTGGATTCTCAAAGAAGAGCGATACCCCACGATTGCGGGCATCCGAAAGCGCTGTGCTGAAATCGCTGGCGTGTTATCTATGAGTGCCAACGAAGCGTGGGCCGAAGTAGCAGATGCCGTTGAGCGATACGGATTACACAATTGGCAAAACCTCTCACGGCCACCTTGGTCGAACGAAGCAATTTCCAAAACCGTAAAAGCAATCGGCTGGTGGGAGATTTGCCAGACGGATAATCCCTCAACTGTCCGAGCGCAATTTATCAAAATGTATAACGAGTTCTCCGAGAAGAACAACAACGAAGTTCTTTTCAGCAGTGGATTTGCTCTAGGGGCTGGGCCTGTAAGTGTGCCGGGTATCACTATGGTAAGTTCTAATAACCAAAACGCACTAGCAAGGGGCGAACAATGACCACTACACCTATCAAGCCATCCGAGCGATTCCTCGCACTAAGCACTAAGACCAAGTGGGTCGCCGCAGTGGTCTTCGCTCTAGTAGCAACGATTCTTCTTATGTCGGCTGGCGTCATTAGCACCTCTGGCCCAACGACTACTACCACCACAAAGGCACAAGCAGAAGCGGCTATGTGGAAGATTTGGAAGCCAACTTTCGTTGTTGCTGAAAAGCACACTCTTGCGGATTACAACAATACACAGAAAGCACTCGCCGCTAACAATGTCACTACCACCAACAAATACTTCGTTCGTTTGTCGGAAGATATAAACGCACTCAACAATGCGATTGGTTCACCAAGCAAAACCCTTAACCAAGCGATTGCGGCACAAGCACAAGCACTTGAGGGTTTGACAGTTATTGGATTGAGCGTGATTGAGAACACCTCACAACTCCCCGCTTTCCAAACGGAAGTAGCGAAGTATTTGGCCGCCGAGAAGACGGTCCAAACTATCTACACAACCGATAACGCTATCTACACCACTAAGTAGTGGACATCAAGCGTTGCGGTTCGTGTAGGGAACTGCTCCCTACTAGTGACTTCATACCTCGCCGTGACAAGCCAGAAAAGTTCTTGCCTCGTTGTAAGAACTGCCGTAGTGCTGAAACGAAAACCAAAGCCCTAAAGCGCAAGCCGTTGGAACGCAAGCCAACGCAGATGAAGCGAACTCGGCTCAACCCCATAAGCGACAAACGCCGTGAGGTGAATACCAAACGCCGAGAGGCGATGCTCGAGCACTTCGGCAAGCGTGAGACTTGGAAGTGTTCAGTTAGAGAGATAATCGGAACACCTTGCTTCGGAGATGTAAACGGTCACGAAATCCTTTCACGCGCTCGGTCGGGCCAAAGCGATGCGAACCTCTTGGATATGTCGGGGATTATCCTCGTTTGTAATCACCACAACTCGTGGATAGAAGATAACCCCACCAAAGCCCACGAACTCGGATTAACCAAGCACTCTTGGGAATAACCAAAATCAAAAAAATCTAAATCGGGCTCTATTATTGGGGCTATGAGCAACGCCTTTTCTTCAGACGAACTTCTTGCCAACCAAGGCATCTACTCTCGTGTCAGCAAAAACGCTGTTTTAATTGGCGCAGCCGTTGCCTACGGTATGAAAAGGCACGATGAACTCCAAAGCCAAATCCACGAATACAACAAAAAAGTTGATGCCGCAGTAAAGAAGTATCCAAACGCCGTAAGGGTTAATAATACCGAGGCGGAGGCTTATGGTGTACGCGCTCGCCCCGCCGTTAAAAGCGAACTTAAGAATATGCGCGATGAATCAGTTAGCACTATTAGCGGGCTGAAAAGCAAACTCCAAAATCACATTGACGCCGCCAATGACCACGCTTCCAAATCGGGGGATGGTCTAACAGGAAAAGTTCACGCCGTTCTTGCCGGACACCACCTCGATGCGGCAAAGGAAGTCGTTGGCAAAATCAAAGACGAACAGAAAAACCTTAAGGAAATTAATAACGACCTAAACGACCGTTATCAGGTTTCAGCAAATCGTGAGTCTCGTGAGGCCGCTGCTGGCGTTTCTGTTCCAAAGGGAACCGGTAAGGTCGGCGCACAGCAAGGCCACCCATTCTACGGCAACCAACACGCCTCTGGAAACTAATGCCGAATCCGTTCTTAGCGGAAGAACTTTTAGGCGGCCAAGGCATTTACGCCCGGGTTGAGAAGTTGGGTCATTCAGCAGAGTGGCACGAGGAAACTGCCCGAATAAACCTTGCTGATGCAAAAGAAAGCGATAAGAAAATCGCAGCGGAAAAAGAAAAGGCTAAGACCGCAACTAACCCGATTGCTCAAAAACTACACGCCAGCAATATTTCTCAATACGAAGCGGATGCACACGCAAGCCGCGCTTTCGCACAAGAAAACCTTGACCGAGCAAAAGCAATTAGACAGAGTGGCGGTAAAGACGATGATGCTCACGAACTACTAGGGAATATCAAAACCGGACTCAAAAACATTTTTTACGGAACGCCCCTGCCCCGATACCAATCAACCGACCGCTACTCAACTGGCCCGAGCACGACACCACAAGGAACGGGTGGTAAAGTTGGCGCACAAGAAGGCCACCCTTTTTACGGAAACCAACACGCTTCTGGAAACTAACTGACGAGGCTAAACAACAAGTCCTTGCCTAAAACAGGGTTTGCTGTTCCACCTGCGACTTAGCCCACTCAACACGGGCTTCAATAATCGGGTGGTAATCGGGCGTGAGTTCGCACCCTATCCACTCACAGCCCTCTAAAACGGCTGCTACGGCGGTTGTTCCTGAACCCAAGAACGGGTCAAGGACAGTGCCGTTGGGCGGTGTCACCAACTTAATCAAGTAGCGCATAAGGGCAAGTGGCTTGACTGTGGGGTGGAAGTTGGCGGTGACTTTGGAACGGGTTTTGTACGGCACTTGCATAGCGTCTTGACCCTCGTCACGCCCTGTCAGCATTTGTTCAGGCAACCCCTCTAGCCCTGCGTTGCGCTCTGCCTTGCTTGCTTTAGCGCAGTAGAAGAAGCGGCCTGCGGAACCTTCGCTGGCGTCGGACTTGCTGGTTTTATAAAGCGTTGGCTCTCCATCATTGTTGAAGTGCCTTGCTCCTGCCGTAGGATTCCAAGTCCCACCCTTAGCATCAGGGAACCCTGCCAGCACTTCCTCACTACCATCGTGGATTACGTTGGCGGGCCAGCGACCCTTAGTGTCTTTTTGCCACTCAACACCTGAAGCGTCACCACCACCGAAGCCAATGCCCCCGTTGCCGAAGCCGCCAACCTTGATTTCCCCGTCTTGCAAGCCCACCCTCGACCCGTCAATGTTCAGCGCCCCCGTTCCGTAGGTCAGAATATTATTAGCCACCGTGCCGATTAGGGGTTTGCGAGCGACAACGATAGGTTCGTGCGCGGGCTTGAGTGCCGTTCCCCAGCCTTGCCAGCGTTGGGCTTCGGCGGTGGCTGGGGCGGTGATAGACACCTCCATTTGCCCAGAAGCGCAGTCAATGTGATTTCGTCCTTCCGAACGTGGTGCGTTTGCCTTCCTAGTTATTTTTTTGCCGACAACTTCACGCTCTGCACCGGCCGACTTGTCTATGGCCTTGCTCACGTCCAGCGATTTTGGAAACCCCGAACCGTAAATCCACATAATTTGGTCACGTATCTCAAACCCAGCGTCTTCAACGGCGCAAGCGAGGCGGTGATAAGTGCGACTACCGCCAAATGCCAAGAGGTGTCCACCGGGTTTGAGAACCCGTAAGCACTCTTTCCAAACCTCAACATTGTAAGCAATGCCCGTGCTATCCCACGACTTCCCCATAAATCCGAGTTCGTATGGGGGGTCGGTCACAACTGCGTCAATTGAGTTGTCGGGTAAAGATTTCAGTGTCTCTAGGCAATTTCCTTTTAGCAACATAAACTAAACACTAACAGAGTCAACACTGCCCACGCTCTATCTAAACGGCATTTTCCAAAGTCGGGTGTAGATTTGTGTGAGAAACGCACCCCCGAAAGGCAATCTTGTGGAAAAGGATTTCAGCATCAAGTCATTGTTGGGAATAACCAAAATCAAACCAACCTGTGTCACTCAACTTGCCCCTGCTGAAATCAAGCGCGGAATGACCGGATGGGCTCGCACCGATGGCACTATGGGAATGCTTATCCGTGTCGGTGAGAAGTTGCGTTGGAAAGACGGCAAATACAACCACTGCTTTACCGTCATTACCGAGGGCGAAACCTACGAGGAAATCATTATCGTTCAGGCGACGATGAAAGGCGTTCTTCGCTCGACCCTCGCAAGTCTGATTGCCACCTCGGAAGTTATTTCTTTCTTCGATATCACCACTCTTGGCGGCGACCCCGAAAAGGCCGCTTTCTTTGCCGAGCAACAGGTAGGCAAGAAGTATGGCCTACTCTCGGACATCTGTATCGGAATCGACATCATTACCCCATATTGGTTCTTCGAGGCTCGCCGTGAGGGAACTTGGATTTGTTCAGCACTCGCCCACGAAGCGATGCGCTACGCCGGTATCTACTTTGATGTTCCTGATATTTATATGGTTTCTCCGACCGGGCTACAACTTCTTTGTAAGATTTCTTGATTTAGCCCCTAAAGGTTGCTATAGTCACCTCTACGAATAAAAGGCGTGGAGGTAAAGATGCCAAAAGACAAAGACCCATTTCGCAATAACTTCTATCCAATCAAGAAGAACGAAATGCCAGAATCAGCCGACAAGCGTTATAGCGAGTGGAACGCCCGACACGGCAAAGACCCTTGGGTAATCACCAACATCAAGCCGTCTACGAATGACTCTGCCGAGTTGCAGTCACGCCTACGCCACCCCAGCCAGCAGTTTGAGGTCATCAACGAACACCCGCCACGCAAGGGCGTAGTTATCTACTTGCCCCACGAATGTCCAACACCGCCGATTGAGGAATACCCCGTCGGAACTATTTGGGAGTGCAACGAATACCACGACAAGACTGGACACGGCTACCGAAAGGTTTGCTACGACCAATGGATTCTCGAGCGCGTCGGTCGCACGGCGGCTTGGGTTTTGTTTAAGCGCGCACTTGGCTAAACGCCCCTAAAGCAAGGGTGCTGAAATCCACTAGTAGCCTTGTGCTATGACATTAATCGCCGCTTGGAAAGACAAGAATCAGGTTTGGATGGCCGGCGATAGCGGGGCCTTTGATGGCTCAAGTGTCATCGTTTCAGCAGAACCGAAAGTTTGGAAAGCCGGAGATGGATTAGTCGGCGTTTCTGGCTCGTTCCGAGTTATGGATTTATTGCGTAAATCTGGCATTGGCGACCCATACAAAATCCGTGACTTTCTTTTGAGCAAAACCTCTGAACCCGGATTTCCCGAAGAACCAGATTGGGAAGTGCTCGTGGCAAATAAAAAAGGAATCTTTAGTATCGGCTCTGACTTTGCCGTGCTGAAATCAACCAACAACTATGGGGCAACTGGCGCGGCCGTAGATGCCGCCCTCGCTGCTTTGTTTGTCCTTGAGCGCGATAAAACTCTCGTTCCTAAAAAGCGTTTGGAACTGGTCGTGAACGCTGCGATTACCCACACCACAAATGTCCGACCACCGATTAGGGTCGTATCACTTTGACTTGGACTTTGGAATACGAGGTTCGCCCAGACTTCACTCTCAACAAAGAGCGAACTGTGCACCATATGAAGCGAGCCAAAATCGTAAAAGAGTGGCGAGCCGCTTTCTGCGAGTTAGCCCAACAAGCGATGGTCCCTCGTTTGGAAGTTATCGAAGTCGTGGCACAGCCCTATGTGCTGAATGCTCGCTATCGCCAAGATGTCGGCGCGTGTTTCCCATTAGTCAAAGCCGCTATCGACGGGTTAGTTGATGCCGGAGTGCTGATTGACGACAACGCAAAAATCGTGACCAAACTAACTTTCCTAACTCCGCAGTTTGGAAAAGATGCCCTAGAATTGACGGTGGTTCCAGTCGTTTTGGGAGAGAACGAAACCGAATAAGCCCGCTTTTCCAAAGTCGGGGCGCTATGACGCTGTTCTAAAAATAAGCGTTTTGATATAGCACGATAAGATAAACCTCACTACACTAGACCCCACACCCCTAGAGGAAAGAGAACTAATGGTTTTAGAGCCACTACCCAACCGAGTGCAAGCAGACGAGAACGACTCGCCCGAAGTAGCATCGCTTCTTCAGCACATCAAAGACACCTGCGCGCAGATGCGTGACCACGAAAAGAAAGTCGTTGAGTTGGGTAAGGAACGCCGTCAGACAGTCACTCGTCTTCGTGACAAGGGCGTGACTTGGCGCAAGATTGCGGAGTGGGCCGGAACTACCGACCAAGCACTCTACAAACACCACAACCGAGACAACAAGTAGGGTTTTGTAAATCCTAATGTAGTCTTTACTTAGACCGAAAGGACTTTGTATGTCAGGTTTTACTGCCAACGAACTACTGAAATCGTTATCAAACTACCCTGTCCGCAAGGGCGATGTCCCCGGTCACCCCTTTCACGGAAACCAGTATCAAGAGGGTTCAAACGGCGCAAGTAGAGTACCCAACGGCATCCACACCATCAACGGTAAAGATGTCATTATTGCCCCCCGTGCCAACTTAGTCGGTGCCAACCTGCGCCGTGCCAACCTGTACGGGGTCAACCTGTTTGAGTCCGACCTAGGCGGTGCCAACTTGAGGGGTGCCAACCTGAATGATGCCCACCTGACCAGTGCCAACTTGAAAGGTGCCGACCTGAGCGGTGCCGACCTGAGGAATGCCGAACTGAACTTTGCCAACCTGAGCGGTGTCAGCCTGACCAATGCCAATCTGAACTACACCGTCCTGCACCGTGCCGACCTGAGCGGTGCCGAACTGCACGGAGACAACCTGACTAATGCCCACCTAGTCGGTGCCAACCTGCGTGGAGCCAGCCTGAGCAGTGCCAACCTGTTTAATGCCGACCTGCGTGGAGCCGACCTGACCAACGCCAACCTGAGCAATGCCAAACTGCAGAGAGCCGACCTGACCAACGCCAACCTGAATGGTGCCAATCTGACCAACGCAAAAGGTGACGAAAAAACTTTATTGCCACCTAGCCACGAAGTTGTAAATGGATTTGTTGTAGAAAAAGAGTAGTTCTTGACTTCGCCCCACGACCGAGAGTCTAAGTAAATACACTTACGCCTTACTAAACCCTAGTAAGATTGTAAGACTATGAGTTCGGCCCTACACGAAGCGGTATCAGCACTCGCACTTCGTTGCGATGGCGCACAAGAGCAAGATGGTCAGGGCTTTAACGGAACTGATGCCAAGTTTGGTAAGCAACTAGCCGAAACACCGATTGAGGCGTGGGGCAAAGAGATTGAACTCAAGGCTTACGAGATGCTCGCCAAGTATGCGAAGCAACTTTCGGTAGTTGGTATTTCGTATGCTGATATCGAGCGACCAGTTCTAGATAAGCCAAAGAGCCGACTAAGTGGACTTAGGGCGATTGACCTACGCAACGGCAAAATCATTGTCACGATTCCGTATGGTGATACAGCAAATCCCAAAGGGCCACTCGGCGCGTATTGGAATCGAGATGAGCGTGGTTGGGTAGTAGCCAGCAGTCGCTACGGCAAAGTGGAAACTTGGGCCGAGCAAAACGACATCCAAGTTAGCCAGCGAGCCAGAGATTTCCTTGCCACCGTTCCCAAAAACCTAGAAGACGAATACAACGGCAGAATCACGCTAGGCGAGGGCGAAATAGCAATCACCTTTGACTACAACGTTAAGTATCTAGAAGCCGTGCGACTAATCCCCGGTCGCCACTTCGATAAGCCGACCTCAACTTGGTTCGTGCCACTCTCATCAGCAACGATGGTCAAGACTTTCGGCAAAGACAACAAGTTCTACATCTCCGATGATGTGTTGGCTCTCAAAGACCAAGAGGTTTCCCTAGCCCCTCGAATCCTCGTAAATAACAACTCGTTCGCTATCTCGTTTAATTACGATGCCACGCTGATTAGCCAAGTTCGTGAAATGCCGGGTTCGTCTTGGTCGCCAGAACTACGCCTATGGCTTATTCCAGTAGAAAGCGTTGCCGAGGTTCTCCGATTCCACGAAGAACACAACGCCAAACTCTCTAAGGAAGCAAAAGCACTTATTGAGGAAGCGGCTTCTGTCCAGCACATTATTGATGCGAGCGCGGCCAAAGATGCTGAAATAACCGTGCCGGGATTTGGCGGAAACGGCCTCAACCTTATGCCTTTCCAAAGGGCGGGCGTCGCCTACGGAATGCGAGCATTGGGATACGAATACCAAGAAGACAAGTGGGTTCGTGTCCACGAAAACCTAACGGGCGGTGGCGTTCTAATCGGTGACGAGATGGGCCTCGGTAAAACGCTACAAGGATTGGCGATGCTGAAAGCAACCGAAGCGTTCCCAGCCGTAGTTATCTGTCCAGCATCTCTCAAACTCAATTGGAAGCGTGAAGCAGAGAAGTGGATAAAGGGCGTAAAGGTCGCAGTCGTTAGCGGAACAAGTGGTCAGGTCGAACCCGATGCCGACATTTATGTGATTAATTACGATATTTTGACCTACTGGGTCGAGAAGTTCCCAAAACTCAAGGGTCTTGTTCTTGACGAAAGCCACTACATCAAGAGTGGCACGGCACAGCGAAGCAAGGCCGCAATCCGATTAGCCGACAAGATTCCAAATGACGGAACTCGTGTCTGCCTATCGGGAACACCAGTCGTGAATATTCCCCTTGAGTTGATGACCCAACTCCGAGTAATTGCCCGTCTAGATGATTTCGGCGGGGCGAGCAAGTTCCGTTCGCAATTCGGTCGCTCATCAAGCCGTTCGTTAGCGATGCTGAATCGCAAACTCCGTGCCTCTTGCTATGTCCGTAGGCGTAAAGCAGAAGTGCTCACCGAACTACCACCGAAGATGTGGTCAGAAGTCTTTGTTGAGGGCGACAAGGACATTATGAAAGAATACAAGAAAGCCGAAGCGGACATTATCAAATACCTAACCGAGATGGCTCTCAAGGCTGCTACGGAAAGTGGTGCTGATACGGAAGAGGCTCGCAAGGCGGCGTGGCAGAAAGCCCTACGCGCTCGTTCGGCAGAACACCTAGTCGCAATCTCTACCCTTAAGCAGTTGGCCGCCAAAGCCAAACTAAAGGCCGCCGAAGAGTGGGTGGGCGACTTCCTAGCCAACGACAAGAAGTTGGTCGTATTCGGTTGGCATACCGAAGTGGTGAATATGGTTTCGGATAAGTTCGCCAATGGTTGCAAGATTCAGGGTGGCGTTTCTATGGAGAAGCGACAGGTAGCCGTTGACAGTTTCCAAAACTCCGATGAGCAGAAAGTTATTGCTTGCCAAATCAAAGCCGCTGGCGTGGGTTTGACCCTAACGGCTGCAAGTGATGTTCTATTTATTGAGCAAGGCTGGACTCCTGCTGATATGGACCAAGCCGTTGACCGTTGCCACCGAATCGGGCAAAAAGACTCCGTGACTGGTTGGTTGATGATTACCAAAGACACGATTGACGAAGACATAGCGGCCCTAATCAACGCCAAGCGAGTAGTGGTGAATCAAGCCACAGATGGCGTTGTAGATGATGAAGAGCAAGAGAACTCTATGGTTGGCGACTTGCTTATCGGGCTCACCGAGCGAGGTTTAGCCAACGAAACCTAAAACGGCAAAACCCCCGGCACAAATGTCGGTCTTTCGGAAGAGGCATCACAGGCCGCTTCTATAGCAAGTTCTCGTGCCTACGGCTCCACACCTTACGAGGCTCTACATAACCTTTAGCAAAACGCCGTAGTAGTCTGTAAGCACTATGACGATAAATGTTCGTGCTGAAAAGGTTGCGATTGATTCTATCAAGGCGCACCCATCTAACCCTCGTATTGGCGATGTTGCCTCTATTGCCGAAAGCCTAAAAGTCAACGGGCAGTATTCACCAATCGTAGTTTGGAACGACATCATTATCGCCGGAACCCACACTTGGAAAGCGGCCCAATCTCTCGGCTGGCAAGAAGTGGCGATTACCCGTTATGAGGGAAGCGAACGCGATGCCCTAAAAATCCTGCTTGCCGATAACCGAACTAGCGATATCGCCTCGTATCACAACGAGTTCCTAATTGATTTGCTGAAATCGTTGCCAAACCTAGAGGGAACTGGCTACGACAAAGAAGCCCTTGACGAACTTGAGGGTCTATTCGCAGAACCCGGTGGCGGAGTCGGTCAGCCACTAGTGGAAAAGGAAAAAGAAGAAACCAATAATGTGCCTATCCAAATAGGTGAGTGGCGTGGTGAATTAGAGGCCGAACTTCACGGAATCTGGCTTGCCTCAATCAAGGAAGTGGCGGGAGACAAGAAATCCCAAATCAACCGAGAACTACGCGCACGTCTAGATGTGCCGAAAGAAGCCAAGCCTAAAAAACCCAAAGAATCTAGGGTCACTTCCAAACCCACACCAGAGAAGTACGCTCTTGCTGAAACGACAACCACGCCCCTAAGCGAACTCCAACGCTTCCCCGGAAACCCTAGAGAGGGCGACATTGGGGCAATTAGCGAAAGCCTGCGACTATTCGGACAGTATCGCCCAATCGTAGTCAATAAACGAAACAACCAAATCCTCAAAGGCAACCACACCGCCGCTGCGGCTTCTGCCCTCGGCTGGACAGAAATAGCCGTTGTTTGGGTAGATGTTGATGATGAGGCCGCTGCCCGAATCGTTTTAGCCGACAACCGAACTGCTGATAAGGCAACCTACGACAACGACTTGCTCGTTCAGATTTTGGGCGAGGTCAAGACTTTGGATGGAACCGGCTTTGATGCCGAAGATGTTGCTGATTTGGAAAGTGGCAAGGCCTTTACCCCCAAGCAACCAAAGGTCAAGTTTAAGATTGGCGAGTTTGGATTTAGCGCGACCGAAGACATCTACAAAGAGTGGGTAGCCACCCGAAATATCCCCGAAGATGCCCTACATAGCCTCGGAATCCCCCTAACCAGCGTTGTTCGTGAAGGTGCGTAGCCCAATTCGCTAAACTATGCTAAAGTGTTTGGATGGCTATTACCTACCTAACTGGTGATGCGACCAGTCCAAAAGGTGATGGTCCTCACGTAATCATTCATATCAATAACAACTTCGGTGCGTGGGGTGCGGGCTTCGTTATGTCCTTGAGCCAAAAGTGGCCTTACCCCGAACTTCGCTACAAAGACGGAATCGCTGATGGTCGCCTTTTGCTCGGAATTGTCCAACTCGTTCAGGTGGAAGAGAATATTTATGTGGCGAATATGGTCGCCCAAGATGGCTTCCCAACCGAAGAACGCCCCGTTGCCGTAGATTATGAGGCTCTAACGCTCTGTCTGCGTAAGTTAGGCAAGCATTTACCCACAAGTTATCAGATTCACGGTCCGAGAATCGGAACGGGAATTGGTGGCGGCGATTGGGATACGATTGCTGAAATCATTGAGCGAGAACTACCTGACCACGATGTAAAAATCTACACTTTGCCGGGTTCTAGGTTTCTAGAAGAGATAGAGTAGGGTTCCTACCGAACTAGGAGATACCGTGAAAGTTTTGTCTTACCTAATCGCCTTTGCCGTTGTCCTATGTCTTTACGCGCTCGGCGGTGGCTTCGTGATGATGCTTTTCGTGGGCGACCTACACCATTGGAATCACTCAATCCCAACTATGGGATTCACCACTTCACTAGCCCCCGGTGCGCTACTCCGTTTGCTCACGGCTAGTTATTCCGCTAGCGATAAGAGTTAGCGTGGTTAGCCTTATCTACGGACACGGCGTTTGTGCGAACTGTCGCCAACCGCTACACCTAACCAGCAAACCTGTTTGGCAACACGCCGAGCAGCGATTTTGTACGACCCCCGAAATAAAAACTTGGGGTGCTGATTGGGCAGAACCAAAGACCAACCAAACCTTTGTCGGAATCTGTGGCTTCGCCCAATCAGGAAAAGACACTCTCGCTAACCAACTCGTAGAGCGCGAGGGGTTCTTCCGAACAGCACTAGCCGACCCAATGCGAAATATCTTGTATGCGATGAACCCGACGATTGAGCGTGACGGTTCAGGCTTGGCTCGCACCGTAAGGATTCAGCAGATTGTAAATACGATTGGCTGGGAACGAGCGAAAGTGGAATACCCCGAAATCCGCCAACTACTACAGCGACTCGGAACTGACGGGGCTCGCCAATTCATCTCTGATGATGTTTGGATTCGAGCGACTTTCGACAATGTAAAGCACGAAAAAGTTGTTATCCCCGATGTCCGTTTTCCAAACGAAGCCGAAGCAATCAAAAAGCGTGGCGGCGTAATCGTTCGTATCTTCCGTAGTGGCTACGAGCCGACAAACACCCATATTTCGGAAACGGCCTACTCCGACCAAGACATTGTTCTTTACAATGACGGAACACCAGAAGACCTCTACAAAAAGTATGTAGAAGCCCTTACCGAGTGGCGCGGAAACAACTAGAAATAACTAGCAAGAAAACTGGCTTTCACCACTCAACCTTGCTATAGTTGTATCCAACCTAACAAGGAGACAAAATGAACATCATCAAGAAAGCAGCGATTGCTGCGATTGCGATTTCAGTTGCTTTGCCAATCGCTACGGCGGGTGCGAGCAAGGCAAGTCAGTATGCGGCTTGGAAGCAAAGGACTTTGCCTGTCGTATCCAAGTGCTACCGTGACTATCAGCAGTTGGCGATTGACATCAACACCAATGCCAGTATCGCTCAAGGCAACGCCGACTTTAACGCTCTAGCCAGCGATGCCCGTGCGTTCAATAGCCACGCTAATTCACCCGATATGACCCTCAACTTTGATATGAGTGATGTTGCTATCGCTCTCTCAACTTTGGTCAACACCGGTGAAGCCGTAATCAACGGAAACGGCTCGGTCACGGCGTTTACCAACGCTGTCCACACTTTGACCGCTGCCGAGGGCAAGGTCACTGCCCGTATGAAGTTCGACAACAACCGTTGGTAATAAGTCTCAATTAGAGAAAAGAAAGAAAGGAACAAAAATGTCAACATTGATTATTTTGTTTGTTGCCGTAGTTGCTATTGGCTCGTTTATCGATGCTTGCCTACAGCACCAGAGCAAGTGGAATGCCGTTCAGAAATCAAAGGCCGGTTGGCTCGTTTTGATGTTCTTGTTTGGCATCTTCGCAGCAGTTCCATACCTGATTGCCGTTCGCCCCAAGTTGACGAACCAGTAGTCACCAACAAGAATCACGCCCCTATCGGCCCAAATCGGGTCGGTGGGGGCTTTTTTCTTTTCGTGGGGTAATATTTTTTCGTCTTAGACCTTTAGGAGAGCCAAGTGCCACACCCCCAAATCGTTGAGTCATATCAGCAGTCAGTCGCATTTAACCCCGGCTCGAACCTCACCCTCACTACGGCTAACACGGTCTATTCGGTTATCCCCGCCAACACCACTCGTTTTCAGGCGTGGATTACCAACACCCACTCTTCTGCCGTTATCTACCTCTACCTCGCCGCAAGTGGCGCATCAGTCGGTAAGGGTATTCCGCTACAACCAAACGCACAGATTCAGTTTACGACTTACACCGGGGCAGTTTGTGCAATTAGTTCGACCGCTGGCGCAACTCTAGCGATTGCTGAAATCTAAAGGAACCAAAATGTCAAACTCGTTCTCTTCTGACGCACTACTCAAAGGACAGGGTATTTACTCTGTTGTAAAGGGCGATAAATGCCCCCTTTGTAAGGGGACGGGCAAAATCCGTGGCGGTCACGTCACTTGCCCTAAGTGTGGTGGAAAAAAAGCCGTCGCTAAAGGCGATGTCAAAGGACACGATTTCCACGGGAACCAGTACGAGGCTGGAGAGGGCGGTGGTGGAAATCTCACCCCCTCTGGGCATCGTCCGTTGAACGAGATTGCTCGTGACATCGAAAAGGTTTGGAATACGAACAGCAAGAATGGCGTTCACTATACCGCCAAACCATACCTAGACGCACTAAAGCAACTCCACGACATCAAAGACAACTATATGTTTGACAGTGCCAAGAGCGTTGTCAACTACTTGCTCTCCAATATGGGAACTTTCCGTGGCGAGGGCGCTGCGCCGTTGAAGGCTGAACTGAAGGCTCTGGTCAAGTAATGACCAACCCCTTCTCCACCGACGCACTGGTTCCAAACTGGACTAAGGCTAGCGAAATCCTGAAAGGCGATGTTGCTGGACACGCTTTTCACGGAAACCAATATCGCTCTGGTGCGGTAAACGAACTCAACAAGCAAGCCGCTTTCCACGAGGGCAAAGCGAGATTCCAAAACCCATCTTTTACAGACACTCGTGGACACACAGGCACCTATTACGGCAAGTCTTCACACGAGGCCACTGCTGAAGTGCTGCGTGATGTTGCTAAGAAGATTACCGAAGACCCCAAGCCGCTATCGGAGCACCTAGAGGACCTAAAGGCAAAACGAGATGATTTGAGCCAAAGGGCTTTGTCAGATATGCAAACTGATATTTATAGCCCACGCCTTCACGCTCGAATAGATGCGATTGACCGCGCCACGAAGATTATGGTTCCTTACGCTCTAAAAGAAGCCCAAGAACAAGGCCCAAACGCCGGCGGCGCTGGCTCACCACCACCACCACCACCACCACACAATTTTTCTGGCAACGCTTATCCACCAGTTGACCACGACAAGATGGCTAAGGAACACACCGACACCGCAACCGAAGCAGTGAAGATTGCTATTGAGCGTGGCTCTATGGGCGACACCTATGGTCGTGACCTAGCGAACAAAGCGGCGAACGCCCACACCGAAGCGGCTATCGCTCACGGAGTTGCTAAGGGCGATGCCACCAAGTCTCAATCTGCGATTGCGGCCTCAAACAAGGCTAATTTGGCAAGTTCCGACTTGATGACTTACCTCTCGTAAAAATCGCCCACCCCCTTAACTGACTCGGTATAATAGATACCGACAATCGCTCGTGCATTAGGTCTTAGGCCGAGTTGACGAGTAGTTGTTATTAACCAAGCAGACCCTTATGCCCCTGTCCTTACTCTGGGGTGGCGCGCTGGCAGCAGGTAGGTGGTTTACTCCATTCCCACCCGCCGTAAATCCCACCGGTTTTTTCTTGTTGGCCGGTGGGATTTCTGCTTTCTGTGGAAGACTCTCGTTATGGCACTACTGCCCGACCTACCAATGCTTTGCGAATACGAGATAGACCCTGTTTGGGTTAGCAAGACCGACCTTGAGTGGTGGGCGAAATGTGTATTGGTGCTGAAATACAACGAAGTGTCTAGCGATATGGCCGATGTCTACATCAAAGTCAGAACTTGGCTCAACACCTACTCGGCGCAATTTCCCGAAGACAACTTTGATAGCGCGCCTTTGTATCTAGACATACTCGGCTGGCTCTACGGTTTTGTTGATTACCTAACAGGGATTTCATAACCCCTGACCTAGAATACGGACTATGGAAGTCCTGCCCATCCACCCGACGTTTGCTGAAATCATCAAAGGCGATGTTGACGGACATCCATTCCACGGCAACCAATACCAAGACGGAAACGGACACGCACAGGTTCACCCATCGTTCTCGTTTGGAAAAGAGGGCTCGCTAGAGGGGGCAAGGGTTGACCCAAACAAGATTGGCGAAATCCTAGATTCACAGGAATACACGAAAAAACTAAACGAAGTTATCGGAACAGCATCAAAGATGCTGAACTATGGAACGCAAGAGGTTTCCGACTTCTACCCTAACAACGCCCTTACGGGCGGATGCTTGGCTACCGCCGAGGCACTAAAGCAACTATTCCCTAATGGTGAAATCAAGGCCTCAATAACTACGAGCGTTCGCCACATCAACGCAGCGGTTGAGAGTGGCTACCACCCGATAGTGGACCACTTTGTTCTATCTATCGGTGATGGCAAGTTCCTTGATGGGCGTGGCGTAATCAACGAGGCACAAGCAGCAAACCTAACCGATTACTTTACGGGGCAAGAGCCAAAGCCTTTAGACAATGGGCTATACGATAATCACCTCGTAGAAGCAACCCCAGCGATGATGGATGAGAAACGCCCAATGATTTTCTCACCACCGGGAGCGCCAGAGGCATTGGCGGCATTTATTCTCCAACAGGCAAAATCTTCCACCGTTAGCAAGGGCGATATCGAGGGCCACCCATTTCACGGCAATCAATACACCCTCGGTATGGGCGGAACGACACCAGACGGTCGTTCATACGAGAAGTTGGAAGCAAAGGCTAAAGAAATCGCTAAGGAACTCGGCTACGGCGATTATCCAAAGTTTGCTGAAAACCTCGTACGAGTCGCTGCCAATTCCAAAACCCTAGCGGATTACGCAGGAGTGACTGAATCTGGTCGAGGACACCTCAAACTAGCCAATCTGGTCTTTGACCGTATTGGGAACAACGAACCACCAAAGGTTCTATCCCAGAGTGAGTTCGACAAATACCGAAGCAAACTCCCACCACTCTTTACCGGAATCTCTACGCACCGTTCACCAGCCGAAGACAAGATTGCCGACTTCGCCTATGGCAAGGGGGTCAAAATCGGGGCGGGTGCTTTTGGTCGCGCTTGGTATTCGACCACCAACGCCGAGAACGCCCAATACTACGCTTCATCAGCCCACAATGGAGAAGTTGATGGGGGCGTTATGAAACTCAAACTCCAAGCAGATTCCAAAGTCCTTGATTACAACAAGGCCGTAAAAGCCCTCAACAACGCAGAGAGTAAAAGCGCCGACATCCTCAAGAACATAGACGCCGTTGCTGAAATGCTTTCGGCGGGCAAGCCACAACTCAAGGACATAGCCGAGACAGCAGCACAAACGATTGTGGCTGGCGATGAAAACATACGTCTAGCGATGATGGGCGTAGATGCCCTAACAGCCAAAGTAGAAGAGAACGGCAACTCCTATGTGATGATTCTCAACCGAGGCAAGTTAGTTATGAGCGACACCTACGACAAGGTATCGCCAAGCGGCCTAGAGTCAAAGCCAATACCTGCCGAGCCAAGTGATGTAATCAAGGGCGAATCGGCAGGACACCCTTTTCGAGGTAATCAATGGGAAACAGGAGAGGGCGATTCACCAATCTCGTTTATCCAAAGGAACATCAAAGAGTTCTACGATGCGGGCGGAAGAATAACGGCTCTATCGGGCTATAGAACTTCCGCTATCCAAAAAGTCAATGACGAAATCACCAAACTAAAGAAAAAAGAATACGAGAGTATGCCGAAACGCCAACAGTTAGGTATAGACCTAATGGGTGCGGCAGTTAAAGATGTAAAGGGGAAAATCTATGACGAAGACCCAGACATCAAGGAGTGTTATCTACTTGTTGCTAGAGACAAGGATAAGAACCTAGCGGCAGTAGTGAGCGTCAGCGTAAAGGAAACGGAAAAATACGGAAACTATGTTGATGTCGGCTATTTGGGCTCAACAGGGAAAGTGCCGGGCGCAGCAACGGCTATAGAAGAGCAAATTGCACAAATCGCAAACGATAGAGGATTGCCAGTTCAATCTAAATACATACCTGACTCAAAGCCGTATCACCAACTATTAGGTCGGTCACTAGAACCCGACAACAAGTGGTCGAAGTGGAACGAAGAACAGGCCCGCCAAATTGCGGCCCTAGAAAATCCAAAGGCACGAGTTCTAAAGGGCGAATCAGAGGGGCATCCGTTTAGGGGAAACCAATGGACAGGTGGCGAACTCGGTGCTGAAATAGCCAAAGACTGCGAAAAACTACTTAGCGGCATTACCCCTATGGCGGAAGCAAATAGCGGTGTGCCGACCAAATACCAAACTTCTATCTACTCGCCCTACGCCGCCAAAGCCAAGACCTATGTGACCCAGCAAATCACCAAAGAACTAACTCCGTTCCTAGAGGCGAACCCCAAAGCCGACCAAGCCCTAACCAGACAATTCGCTACTTTCGGTTGGGGCGTAAAAGCCAACGCCTACACACCACTCGGCAAAGGCGATGTATGGATTGTTGACAAGTGGGGCGACCCCAAAGTTATCGAATCCAATAGCGGCACTAAAGAGCAAAACCAAAACATCAATGACTCGGCTAATGAGCAGATACGCAATCTCTCCCAAGCCAAACTACGAGAGTTTAATAAGACAGAGCGTATCCCCGGCAACGACCCCCGAATTATCAACACCTTACGAGAACAGGGCGTTTCTCGCCTAATCCGAACTTGGGCCACATCTTCCACCAACAACAAGGCGGGGAATCTACAAGAGATTGCTGAAAAGGAGTTTGGCATCAAAAATGCCGCCCAAAATCCAAACTCAAATGCTTTCCCTATGGATAAGCCAGAAACCGACCTATACAAAGCCTTTCTCCGAGCCCAATACAACGCAACACAGAAGTATTTTGCTGATAAGGGAATCAAAGAACTAACTCTCTATCGTGGCTATGTATTCGGGCAAGGCAAAGAACCAAAGTGGACAGAACAAGCAACTAAGGCCGAAGTGCCACTACGCCCACTATCGTCATTCTCCTATACCAAAGAGCGCGCCGATTACTTCGCCAATAGTGCTGATAAGACCGATAAGGGCTTCGTGACTACCTCAATCGTGCCAGTATCACGGATACTCTCGTTCGCCCTAACGGGTATAGGGTGCTTAGGTGAAGATGAAATGGTCGTATTAGGCGGGCCGCTAGAAGCGACCGTAGAAAGCAAAACGCAAGTAAGCAAGGGAGATGTCGAGGGGCATCAATTTTACGGAAACCAATGGACCACAGGCGAAGAAGACGAGGAAAAGGAATCCTAATGACACAGATAGATAACGAAGACTGGCTCAAATACAACTCGTGGGATTTATACCGAGTAGGCAAACTCATAACCACCTTGCCAGACCTACTCTGGTCACTAGGGGTATCAAACGGCACAACCACCCAGCAACTCGACGCCGTAGAGAACTTTACTCACCTACCAGTTTGGAACGCCGCGCCACAAACACTCAAAGACGAAGTATCTAACTTCCTAAAGGACTAGCCCAACTATGGAAACCATAGAGCAAGCAATAGCCCTATGGCTACGAGTAATCAAAGGCGATACTCAAGGACACGAGTTTCGGGGCAACCAATACACAGAGGGGGGAGAACACACTTCCCAACCAGCCCAATACCTCGTATCGGCAATTAGCCGAGTTCTAGATAGATACAAGAAGAACGAAATCGGGGAAGAGGGCATAAAGCAATTCCTCGACAATCCCCAAACCCCCAAAGCAACGGCTATCGGCGTTCATAGGGGAATCATCTCGGCCCATAACCAAATCGCCAATCAAGTCATATTCGACGCCCCTCACAAAATCGCCGCTCAACGCCACCAAGAAGCACTACTAGGGGCTCAACAAGTCATAAGGGCAATAGACACTAATCAACCAAAGGCCGCAATACAAAAATCCCTAGAGAACTATCTCTCCCTAGCCACCAAAGCAAACAAATCTTCCTATGAGGCAGATACCCTCTCACCCATAGAGGAAGACCTAACTAAACGCTAGTATCCTTATACCTATGGATACAAAGACCCAAGAACAACCAATCGCCTATACCAACAACGGAGTACTCCTATGCCTAAAGTGCGTAGAGCGCTTCGACCTCACTAATCCCCTAGAGCGAAACCCCGAAGATGAGTTTCTCCCTGTAGACAGAGAACTACTAAAGGCGAACGAAAGAATCTATGGGCGACCACTACGCTGCAACTCCCCTGTATGCCAAGAGGCTATAGAAGCCTTATGACCGAGCAATACGACTTCCCAGAGCCAACCCCTATGGCGAAGAAGACCGGGCGACCAGTCTTACTAAACGAAGACAAGATGAAAGCCATAACGGATTTATTGGAGAGGGGCAATACCTATACCGCCTCGGCTAAGGCCGTAGGGATTAACCCAGCGACCCTTAGCCAATGGGTGCGCAAAGGCAAAGAACTACAGATGTTATCTAGGGAGTTGGACACTACCGAACAACTATTCGTAGAGTTTTCTTTGGCAGTAGAAAAAGCAAGGGCAGTAGCAGAGGTAAGGGCAGTAGAGAAGATTAGACAAGCGGGCGATTCGTCTTGGCAAGCGGCGGCGTGGTATCTAGAACGAGCAAACCCTCAAGATTGGGGATTGGTGCGTAGGACAGAAATCACAGGGGCCGAGGGCGGGGCGATACAGATTGATGTGGAGTCGGTCAATCGCAAGTTAGAAGCCTTGATTGCGAATACGGTCATTGATGTAGAGGCCGTAGAAGCCTCGCTAGAGCCTCTAGAAAGCCCTACAGAGCCAGAGACACAGATAGGCCCCCCATCTACCGATTTGGGC
>Ga0208380_1000001_pt1 | contig 183822 bp, 201 predicted proteins | sample CryBogCBE27Jun07_FD_184570 | JGI IMG/M metagenome (GOLD analysis project Ga0208380, IMG submission 184570) | Freshwater microbial communities from Crystal Bog, Wisconsin, USA - CBE27Jun07 (SPAdes) | ecosystem: Environmental > Aquatic > Freshwater > Lake | place: Crystal Bog, Wisconsin, USA... | reverse complement strand
GTATGCATGATTTCGCCACCGCGAATTGGGGAGCCCAATGGGCGTAGTCGACCGATTTCCAATCCGATCCCCGCACGTTTACTGGCATATTTTGCCATCATTTCTCCGGACGCAAATATGCTATCAAGATCGTCATCACTGCGAATAAGAACGCAACTCGAAAATTGCTTAGTAGGAGTCCCCAAGCCAGCCAACACAGGAGTAGCCAAAGTAAACAAACCATCACTGGCCGCGTTATAATATTCTTTGATATAACGCATACGAGCTTGGTTAGGTTCTTCTTTATGGAAGATAGTAGCGGCCGCCACCATGTATCTAATTTGAGGAGTTTCATAAATTTCCTTTGTAGCGCGATTGCGTACCAAGTACTTTTCAATTAGTTGTTCAATGGCCGCATATGAATACTGTTCATCCTTTTCGTGATCCAGCATTTCATTCATTCTATTCCAATCATCTTCTGTGTACCACTCCAATAGTTCTGGGGTATACAGGCCTACTGATACATTGCGTTGTACAATAGAGAAAAGGTTGGGTACTTGATACTGACCGTAAACATCTTTGCGCAAGATGCTTAGTCGTTGTTTACCTGCTACATATTGATAGTTGGTGTGACCAACATCTGGATTTGATTCTACATCAATCAAATCAACAATAGCACGTAAGGTAATGTTATCAATTTCGTTTGTGGTAATGCCGTCATAAAAATGCGGCTGACTCTTGATCTCAATCATTGACTGACTGACATCCGCAATACCTTTACATACCTTAGCTACTTGGGCTTGCCATTTTTCTACTGCCAACGGCTCCCTACTTCCATCTCTTTTAATTACTGTAATCTTGGTCATTGCTCTTTCTTATAATTTAAATTCTAGTCTGTGGTGCGTTTAGGAAGTATTTAGTGATGACGAAACCGATCGCTAACTATTCTATAGCCGGCGATTTCGACAAGTTTTGAACCGATTTTTTTAAAGGTTGGGATATATTTTATCATACTGACAAAATGAATTATACACGCACTTAATGGCGTTGTCTAACATTTTGATTACAAGTTGGCAGTATAATTAAAATTGAAGTAGCCAGCATCATTCGTGTAATTGTTTGAATAATAAATGGCTATTGAACTTGGAGTTTGTCCAACTGACCCTACATAAGCATTGCCTGTTTGATCTAGGAATTTGACACTAAAGTCCAGTAACTGAGCAACGGAATTGCCAGAATCGCTTCCAGCAAAATCAAACTCATCACTTAATTGTACTTTTACAGCAGTGATATTGGCACTGATTGTTATGATACCTCTACGACTAAAGTTGTTGGTAGTACTTTGATAGCAGTAGTTGATAGTATAGTTTATACTGCCTGTTGGAATACCGTTTTGAGTCATGCTAACTGGCAATCTAAAAAAGAACATAGGATTGATAGCATACCCGATAACTAGTTGTCTAGTTCCGTGACTAGTATACATGCCATGTCCGCTAAACTCTGGAATGTAAGCTGTAGTTAAGTTGGTAGTCATTAGACTATCTGCTCTATCAGACCAATCGTTTACTGTGCTATTTCCAAAGCTGGCAAAATACATTTGCGGATACACTGCCTGTGTATTACCGGCACCATTACAGCCTACGTTAGTCAGCTTAGAATTTACTATGGTATTGCCATAGCCTTTGGAAATATACATAGCCTGTTGTCTAATATTATTAAACTTACAGTTTCTTACTTGTGTTTGGCGAGGACCGTATAACTGTCCGTCTGTTACACCGTTAGTTCCTAGACCTAATACAATAGCTTGGTAAGCATCGTTAAAGTAGCAGTCTTCAAATATATTATTTGTAATGTCATACTTACTAAAAATGCCATAACTGAAACTGTTAAATCTAATATTTCTAAATATGTTATGATCGCAAGTGACTAAACTACCAGTAGCATTTAATATGATACCGTTACAGTTAGAACTTAAACTATTTTGCCAGTCTCCTTGTAAAATAAGATCTGTAAAGATACTGTCTCGTGCGCTGTCTAATTGTAAACAACTATTAACACCGCTAACACTACGGATAGTTAGACCTTTAATTTCAACGTTGCGAGGTTGTGTAGTTCCTAATGTACTGCTAATAGGACTCGGATTGCCAATAGTGCTAGAGTCATTAACCAACTGAACTGCTGGGCCAGTCTTTCCAATAGTATATGTTGCGTTTGTTGTAGTTGATACGGCTATATTATTAATTACAACACTTTGTCCTGGATTGACCAGAATAATTGTAGACCCTGCTACAACACCAGTTCCACTGATTGTAGCACCTAACATGTCAGCTGTGGCAGCTGGCATAACGATTGTTGCGCTTGTACTTGTTGCTGATCCTGGAAATGCTACAACACTATTGTAATAGATAATAGTTTTATCAGCACCTGAACCAATCAATGTACTGTAGCTAGGCACATAAATGGTACTGCTGGTAAAATAAATTCCGGGAGGAATAGTTAATGTAACACGAGTAGCCGTAGCACTTGGAGTTCCAGTTGCGTAGCTAGAATTACTAGTATAACTTGGCTGACTTGGATTTAAGAATAACTGATTAACAGCACGTTGTAGTGCGGCAGTATCATCGTTAGCACCGTTACCTACTGTACCAAAGTCTGCGGCTGTAACTTGGTCATCCAAGCGTTGCTGGAATGTTCTTTGAATTGGATTATTGGCTCCGGGGCCAGTAATCATAGCACTATTGTTAACTTGATAAGTGTACTGTAATAGTGTAATTAAGTTACTATAACTACTAAGATCGTTTTCAGTTAATAATCTAGTATTGCCTACAGCTGGCGATCCTTCGCTAACAGCACCGTTTCCTATGAATAATTGCTGGGTATCAACTGCCCATGCCATTTCTCCGGATGCTAGTTGTGGTAATCCTGTACCACTATTTGCTTTACCGCGACGTACTTGTATTCTCGAGATTTGGACTACAGCCATGTGAATATCCTCTATATAGGATATTTATCACATCTTACCGTAGTATTGCTCCACCCTATCCCACCAGCGAGTTTCCCAGTAGCTGAAATCTTCAGGTTTTAGTATAAATTCTTGATAAACTGGCACATCTATCATTTCCAGCTTTTCGTTCATTTTAGGGCTTACACACATTAAAACTACACCTTTGCGTATGTTTGTACCATGTACTTTATTATGTGCTAGGGCATAAGCTGTCAACTGTAGATAATAGTCTTCAATCCACTCTTGTTTTTTAGGCTTGTTAGTTTGTTTATAGTCAATGATAGCTTCATCGTCTAAATGTAATCCGCAACCGTCAGTAGTTCCCGCATATAATCCAGGATAGTATAAGGGAACTTCTACACCCCATATTTCATTTACATTACAAAGTCCCTGCTGAATAATAACTTCTGCCATAGCATGGCTTTGTTTGCTATAAGGATTAGTTCCTGGAGGTTGTATAGTTCCTGTTGTAACATAGTCCTCTAAGAACTTGTGCATACGTGTTCCACGTCCGGCAGCTTCAGTTACAATTTCTTGTGCCTTAGTTTCACCTACACGGCGTTTCCAAGCCATCAGAGCATCGATTTTTTCTTGTGGTTTAGTTTTGTCTAGAATAGTAGTTACACTAGGAACTTTGGAACCATCCGGGGTGGCATACAGTCGTTTGCCTTCTACACTTTCTCTACTAATAGGAGTGTAGTTGTATCTTTCTTTGAGTAAGGTCATAGAGTAAGTTTACGCTAACTTACTCTACGTGTCAAGCCTTATCTGTTCGTTTTACTGCGGCCATGGCGCTTTTGGCTTTCATACTAGTCTTTTGAACTGGTTCTCCAACGCCTGGTTTTGGTTCGTGCTTGTCGGTTTTAATTACTAGTCCGTGGCCGTCGAAACGTTGTACTAGTTGTTTTATCATTGGGTCTGATTCCCAACGTTTGTTAAATCGATCGTAATCGATATCTGGTGCGCCATACTTCTCACCAATGTTATTGATAGCATCCCATGTTAAGGATGACGCAACATGCTGGTTATTGGCGCTAGATTGTAGAGCCCTTAGTGTAAGAACTAAGGGATCCACACTTTCACTTACTTTTTTTTTGACTGTGTTGAAGCTAATAACATGCCTAGTCGACGACTGTAGTCGACACTTTCACGTTTTTCACGGCCTACTGTGCCTTCTGGAGCTCCGCCCATTTCACCGCCTGCTTCTGGGGCCTCTGCGCCCATGTCTGGAGCGGCACCCATGTCTGGAGCGGCACCCATATCTGGACTTGGGCCTGCGCCCATTGTGTCTACTTCGCCGCCTGATAATAGTGCTAGGCCTTTTGATAAGCCCATACGACTTTGTTCTAGTGCTGAGTATAATGATTCCAATGCGCCTTTAACTGCGTCTTGATATTGTTGCGCAACGTCGCTACCTTGTGTTTCTCTTATAGAGTCTACTAATTCTAAAAGCTGTTCAGCTTTTAATTGTGCTACGTCTTCTAACCAGCCAGTGATACGTTCTACCATATCTTTGCTGGACATAATGTTTTCAGCTTTTTCTTCTTCGCCTTCTAGCAATACATAACTTGCTTGTGATTCACTTAGATCATAACGTGTAAGTAATTCTGCCTTTAATTCTGTGCGATCGCTTTCGCCTAGTTCCACTCTGTTCAAAGCATTATCAATCCAGCTTGTAGGAATTGACAATTGACTTGCTCTGTGACGGAATGTTTTGTTAACGTAATTTTCTTCCACGGCCTTGTCCTTTTTCTTGTCTTTACCGGCTTTTTTCATTGACTCTTTCTTGTTGCCGTCTTTGTCTAAATCGATGAAGTCAGGCTTTTCTGCACGCTCTAGAAGTTCTTGATTAATACAGTCTAACATAGCACGGGTCTTTTGATAGGTAGTGCTTGTCTGTACTTCTTCAAAACTTTCGCTTACCTCAAACTGGCTTAGTTTGGTGCGTAGTTTATTGCGAGCGTCTTCCAACTGTACATCGCTAAACTGTTCTAAGTTTAATTTATAGCCAAACTTCTTTGCTAGACTTTCGTTAAGTTTCTTAGCAGTTACTGGCTTTGATAATTCTCTAATTTGCATGGTGGTATCCTAAGCTTCTATTATGTATTTATACAAAACTCCACTTAAACATTCTGGAAATTTTTTCCTTAAAATGCTCAGTGCGTTCTTGGCTATATTCTAGCTTGTTTAATAACACTATAAATCTGCCAAAATCTTTGGCTTTTTTAATGTTGTTAGCATAAACCAAGCTGTCTGTATGGTTGTTTTTGTAATCGGTATCTAGTTGATTAATTTCAAACATCTTGTTCAGGTCATTCTTATCATATGCCCTAGCGGCCATCAGGGCACTGGTTTTAAGATAATAAGTGCCCAATGGATCTAAAACTCCCGGCTTGTGTATACACCAGTCGCCCTGCTTGTTAGTCTTGATTATATAACTTTTATAAACTATACTGCCGTTGGGCTGTATGCTTATAGGCAAGGTCTTTTTAAAGTCTTCTTCAAATTGCGTGGCTAGCTCTTTGATTGCTTTAGTTTTTGATTGTTTATTTTTTTGGTTTTTCATTGGCAACTATTGTAGGATCTTCTAGACCCACTTTACTTACCAGACTTTTACGGATCAAGGCCTGAACTCTGAATTGATCATGCTCGTCAAGATGGCTTAACTTAATAGGATTCTTTAGACGCTCTAACAGTTCAGCTTCTTCATTACTCATCCAAATTTCAAACCCGTCCAGTATACTGTACTTGTTATGTTTGGTACTAGGCTGTTCTAAGCCAGCCATTAATTCGCTAATCTTCATTTAATACCAGCAATAGTTAACCATTTGTAAAGTTCATCTTTTTCGCTAAGTGTACTGCGTGAACTTGCGCCAGGATTACGATTAGCTTTTTCCCACTTCTTATCACGTATTTGATTGATAAAGTTATCTGTAGCATCTCCACCTACATCATGGTTACCTTGACTTACTAGATCCTGATGACTTTCTCTTGTGTTACGACTTGGCATTACACTTTGATGTGACTGTTGTGGAGCGTTGGCCTGTGCGGCGGCATCTGCGGCAGCTGGTGTTCCTGGGTTACGACTTGGGAATGGACTTTGTACTTCTTGTGTTGTTTCACCTTGCTTGACTAACTTGTCAAGATCGGACATTAGCTTTTTAAGTTCTGGGCTTTGGAAAGCCTGTAGAGCTTTTTGCATAGTTGCCATTATGTCTACTTCACCATTAGGTGCTAGAACCATTTGTTTCTTAACTGCTTCTACTTCAGGAGCACCTAAACCATTTTGTGCGGCAGTAGCATAGATACCTTTTACATATTCAGTAGTTGGTATTGTCATTTGTTCACTACTATCTTCGCTAGTAGCTTGATCACCAACTGGAGTAAACTCTCCTTTCTTGGCCAAGTCTGCGATAGCATTGGCCGCATCTGGTGTTGTGGCAGTGCCAACTGGTTTGCCGTCGATATCTACTTCTTGGGCACCAGGCATGGGTTTTAATGTAACTTCGCTTTCGCCCAATATGTCTTTAATCTTCATTATGTTCTCCGAGGCTCAGTTGAGCACTTTCTAATTTATGTATGTATTTACGCAATTTATCAATTTGTCCTCTAGCTCTGAGTAGCTTGAAAGCTAGATTTTCTACACTTTGTTCACCGTTAGTTTCAAGGCCTGCTTTGCGTAGACGTTTTAAATCGTCCATGGCTTGTTTACATTTATCTAAATCTCCGCTACGCATAGCACTATTAATTTGCCCAGCATAGTTGCGAGCTTTGGCTTTAATATCTTTGACTGGAACTGTAGGTTCCTCGTGTGGAGGTTCTGTAATCCACTTGTTGTCTAACACACTATAGATACCTGCACTATGATGTGTTTGGCTTACGGGCTGTACATACAGCTCTACTGGAATACCTTTGATCTTTAAATCATATGTATTGTTGTATTGTATCTTTTCAGCTGTGAATAGCTCTTCACTGTTAACTACTAGATGTAGGTCCATGTCACTATATTCACTATAGTTGTAGCCAGCACTAGAACCACTAAGTGTTACATCTTTTAGTTTAATGCTAGGTTGTTCAAGAAACTCGATAAAATTCTTGGCTATCTTTAACAGTTGGTGGCGCACTTCTGTACGCATGGAGTTGTTGTCCCACAATAAGGGATTTAACTCATGATGATGGGGATTTGGATCAATGTATAGTTCTTGAAAGTACATTCTGTATTTAACAGAATTAGAGTCCTAAGAACTTTAATATGTGTGGAAAGTTAACAGCGTTGATCCAGCCAGTGCCTGCGGCAAATGCTAGGCCCACCATAGCATACATGGTCCACTTGCTTTTGATTTTTTCCAATTCACTGATCTTGCCAGCTAGTTCATTGTGCTGTGCTGTTTGCAGTTCATTCAAGTGATTGGCATGCTCATAATACTTTTCAGCATTGGTGCGATACTCATCGGTCATCTTATCTAGCTGTGCCAATACTGTATCACGTGTGTTGTCCAAACAGTCGTGCATGTCCCTGACATCTGTTTTGAGATCAACCAGTTTCTCGTTGATATTTTCTACTTTGGTTTCTAATACGCTCACACGCTCTGGTAATGCGGCTAGTTGTGCAACTGCTTCTTTTGTGGCCATCTCTGGGCTCTCCAATGTTATAAGTCTTGCGCTCGCTCCGAGCTGTGCCTATTGTATGATTGGTTGTGATTTAAAGTGCCTAGATAATGATATTTTGCCTACAACTTTATTTATTACAACATACTAATTATAATATAACAGTTTTATTTGGCAAAGAAAATAATGTTGTTACCCGGCGTTTCTGTATTGAATACAGCATATTTTTGTGTCATATCTTCGTCCAGGCCACTAATATAAGGAACCATCATAAAGTCCTCTTTAAGGAATCCAACCGGGTCTCCGTCCTTTTCATATAAGTCTAGACGATCGGTACTAAAGTCAAATCTCCAAACACGTATAATCTCATCTGTATCAAATCCAACTACACGACCGCGAACTTCAGTAACTGACGGACTATTGTCGTAGGTCACATTGGCACGTATCCCTAATGTTTGTAGTACAGTATTAAAGTTCTGTTCTTTCCAACGCAAGTGTTCCTTGCCGGGCTCGCTACGATACTGGCCAGTGCGTGTGATGTCTACTAGAGTGTATAACTTATATTCCATCACATATTTAACTCAACAAAAAAGGACTCCGAAGAGTCCTGATTTGCTTCCCATCCCGAACAGGAAATTAACTAATATTAAGCTGCAGAAGCTGAACCACCGACAGCAACTAAACTGCTACCATATGGGAAAATCTGAGTAACTGTAACACCAGTAACAGTTGTACCAACGTTTACTGTTGCTGTACCGTTAACTGCTGTAGTAGCTTGTGTATTCAATGCGTTCTTGATTTGGTTTGCTAGAGCAACCCAAGCACCTGTACCGCCTAGTGTTGGATAACCAGTGTTGTAAAGCTGAACGTTGCTTGAAGCGTTAGCATCGTTAGCTGTATCGATAGCAACTGCTACAATGAAACTGCTGTTTGTGCTATAGTATGGTGTACCAACCATGTACACTTCAGCGAACTGTTGAATTGTACGAACAGCAACTGAGAAGTAGCTGTTAGCATCCAAAAAACCTAATACAGCACCAGTTTGGCTGATTGCTGGGTTAAAGCTAGTGATTTGGTTGTTGATACCGCTTACGTTTGAACCGTCTGTTGACTGGTCGCCTGTTGCAGCTGTCAAGTCAATTGCGTTACAAATAACTTTCAAGAATGCTAAGTTACGTGTTCCGAAGTTGTTGTATGTTAGACCGCCGTATGTGTCGATCGATGTCATACGACCATAATTGGCCGCGACGTATGTACCTAATAATGATGGCATGTTAGTTCTCCTCTTATACCATTACTGCTCGAACTCTTCGAGCGACCTTCCTAAAAGGCCTTTGTATAATTATTTAGTTCAAATGGTAATTTTGGGTACTATATGGCTATTTTTTGGCTGATTAATTTGAACCAGTCAACAGTACCTTCTTTTAAATGTGGGTACTTTTTAGCCATGTCCGCACGGAATTGCTCTAAACGTGGGCTGTTGATACCGCCAACTCGGGCTATAATGCTTTCTACATTACCCAAGTCCTCGGCAGTAGCGCCTTTGCCCAGGGCAATTTCAGCTACTTTATTAATATCACGTGTGATTACTTCACCAGTAGCACGGTTTTGTAGTGCGCCACCAAATCCGTTGTACTGGAATGTTTTAGGAGGATGTCCCGGAATAGTGTTAATAACGCTACTCATAGCATACTGCTGATCTTGTCCGCCATATGGACTGTTTTTAACAGAGTAATCGTGTTCGTGATGTTGACCTATTTCGTGTGCATGTTCCATACACATTAAGTCTACTTGAAAGTATGTAGGCAAGCCATTGATTTCATGCCCTGTTGGGAACCCAATGTGTACATTCTTACCTATCTGTAAAGCAGGATAGTGCTGACTCATATGATGTAGGATAGCTTTACGCACACCAGCATCATCTGTGTTAGCATCTAGTTTTAACTTGTGCTTAACACGAAGTGTATCGATAAACACATCCACATCGCCCGAATCAATCTTGGTAGTGCCTTTGTGAGCATAGCGATGCTCTGGGTCAAATGATCCTGCTCCGCCGGCACGCCAAAAACCAGCATCACCGATACTAGTTAGTACTGGTACTAGTGCTCGTTTGACTTCTAAAAATTGTGCTGGACTTAGGCGTACTAGTACACCTTTAGTTGGATTATTTTCAGCATTGTCAATGCCCAGTTTTTTAAGTGCGTTACCGCTCATTCTTTTGATTCCTGAATGCGTTTGATGCCACGTTTGAATTTAGTAACATCGTTAGCCTTGATACTGTTAATAAAACGGCGCTCTAATTCGGCCGCTGTTTCAACGTCATAGCTTTCACGTATCATGGCCAACAAATTAACGGCACTTTGAATAATATTACTGCCGCGGCTTTCGATCACGTGCTCTGTATCACGACTGAGTCCGACTTCACTTAATTCTTGTAATATGCTACGTGTGCTTTTACGCATGTTCTTTCTCGTTATGTCTTATTTATTGATTATACATTCTAACTAAACTAGTTTCAAATGAGTTGAGTGAGAGCCACATATCAGTAGAAACCATGAGTTTAGAGCTAAATAGTACTAGTAGAAACACTGAGTCAGTGTTATACTTACACTACATTTACACATAGAGGAATAAAAATGTTAACAACAATCAAAACCTGGGCCAAAAGCCTAGCGAATCAATTTAGTAAGCCACAAACTTACGGTAGCGGTTTAGAGTATTACATTGTTAAAAACAATCCACAAAACGCAGGTGATGTTGATCGTTTGACACGCGAGTACCAAACTAAGCAAAGTGACGGTTATATCTGGGCAAGAGGATTTTAATATGGCAGAAGCTATTAGAAAATTTGAAGCCAAATATGGCCCTAAGTTTGCCATCTGGGCAATCGTAGCTATTATAACCTATTTGGTGATACATCAATGAAAAAAGTTTTAGAAGCAGTATGGAGCTTTTTCCATTCCGTTGGCCAAGCTAAGGCGGCCGCACACTTTGCCCGTATGGGCGATCACAAAACAGCTCAGTCTATAATGAATTTGAAGTAATATGCCGTACACCACAGTTCGTAGAGTATTACCACACGAATGTTACAAGTACCGTAAACACTTAAAAGCATTAGATGAAGCTAGCAAGTACTTACGGTTTGGCTATCATATTAGAGATGAAATGATAGATGCGCTGTGCGACAAATTTGAAGCTGAACCAGACAAAAACATCTTATTCTGTATAGAAAACGATGATTTAGACTTCGTAGCTGTTGGACACATATCTGACCAAGAGGAACTTGAGCTAGCATTTAGTGTGCTCAAGGGCTATCAAGGGCAGGGCATGGGCAGTAGACTAATGAAACGTGCTATAACCTGGTGCCGTATACACAACAAGCTCAAGGGCTGTATGGTATGTTTAAGTACCAATGCCGCTATCAAGCACTTGTGTTTAAAGCATGGTATCCATATCCATAGTGAACACGGTGAAACTATGGCAGATATAGAACTGGATAGCCCTAATATCACTACATACTTAACAGAAGCAACAGACAGTAATTTAGCGGTGGTGGATTATCTAGGCAAACGTTTTGCCAGACCATTTGTTATGCTGAAATAAAGTCTGTATAATAAATACATAGACAGCAAAGTTGCTGTTTACACACAAACATACACAAGGAGAAAAATATGTTTAATACTATCATCGACACCGTTCAAGGTGGCAAAAAGACTATCGTCAATACATTCGTTAAAGACGAAGTAATTCAAAAAGAATTAACCAAACTAATCGAAGCACAAACTAAGTTTTATCAAGGTTGGGTTGACACAACTCTAACATTGGCACAAACACTAGTTTCAAGTGCTAACAAAGCAGTTTACAAAGGAGCAAAATAATGTCTGATTTTACTCCAAAGCTACCAGAAGTTAAATTTAACAAGAATGGATATGAAATCCGTACAGATGTTCTAGCCATGGCTAAAGATGCTGTGCTAGAAGAATATCATATGAAGTTCAAGGGTTGGGAAATGTCAGTTGCTCGTGATGAGAAAACTGGACAAGTTGTCAGCAAAGTAGACATGCCAGAGTTTCCAGGAATGGAAAAGATTATGGAAGCGGCAGAAAAATTCTATGGTTTTGTCAATAGCGGAACTAAGAAATAAGCATAGCTTGTTCGCCAGAATAGCGTAACATTCACTAGGGCCTAAGGGCCCTTTTTATTTGCTCAAAATTTGTCAACTAATTAGTTTCCTTAGGCGTTGTATATGTATGCGCCTAAGGAGGCTATTATGTTAATGAGGACTAATTATGAAACTCTCAGTAAGTCTTACTCTACTGACCGCAACTGTTTTGATAACAAGCCTGGCAAATGGGAAAGAGAACACTATGATCTCCGTTGCCCAACACCCGACTGCGACACTAAGCGCACCGGCCCATGTAAAGCACAGAAGGATAGTAAAAAGTAAAGTTCAACGTGTTCAACCGTTTGGCATGGATGATAGCGAAGATGATGTTGTCCAAAACGATGACCTAGCCACAGGCTACAGACGCAAAGATTTAACTCGGATTGAACACCCTGATGGTATCAGTGAACGAGTACGTTGGAAGTTGTTTTTGGCTAGACAATTAGCCTTGCTGAAGTACCGCGAGATTAACGGTTAACTTTTCTGCCATCGTCTTTTAGCCGCTTCGCTTATATACGCCAATATCGCGAACTACACTTATTTATTCAATTGGTGGCAAATCAAAATACTCAGGGTGTTTCTTACCCCAATTTCTCATCACTACAGCCGCTCTTGCGTTTGCTTCGTTTTCTTGAGGACTACCAGTAGCTCCAGCGCCGTCATCGTCTAGTTCGTTTTTTAGATCTTGGCTGTAGTGAACCATTTCGTGTGCTAATGTTCTCAATACATCATTGATGTGACGATTAACTACTGTAATTGTAATATGCTCTTGTCCTGGCTGATATCCACCAAAGCTCTTATGCTGTAGACTACGTTTAGTATCAAATGCAAAATCAAACTTTGGTAGCGTTTTTAATTCCAAATCTTCTGCGGCAAAGCGTATAAAGTCGTGCAGGATATCAAATGTATCCTTTTTGTTTAAGCCTTCTGTGAGTATTTCTTTAACTTTCATATTATTAATTATACGTAACTTGCGGCCACATAAGTGTTTGTGCTTGTGCCATCAACACAGGTGTACACCAGTTGAACAGCTTGGTTAGCACCAAATTGTGCTCCTCCACCGGTGCCAGTTAAAGTAGTGCCTGCTGTTGTGCTGTTGTTAGCAGTGGCAACGCCCATTGCTATGTTACGAGCTGTGGTAAAACGAATCAGCACACGAACAACCGCGCCTGCTGTATAATTGGTCAATGTAATTGTTCCGTTTCCTGTCGGTACACTCCACAATACAATACTATCAGAACTAAAGTCCACAGTTAATGTTGTACCGCCAGTTACTGTTCTATTACCTAGTATTAAGCGACTAGCTGTAATTGATCCAGCACTAAAGTTACCACTTGAATCACGTGCTACAATAGTTGAGGCTGTATTAGCATTGGTAGCATCTGTAGCAATAGTTACAGCACCAGTAGATCCGCTAACTGTAATATGTGTGCCTGCTACAGCACTGGTAACACCTGTGTTGTTAATTGTAACAGCGCCAGTTGAAGCACTTACACTAATAGCTGTTCCTGCAGAAATACTGCTGACAGCACCAGTGGCATTGATTGTTACAGCACCAGTTGAACCGCTTATAGATACATTAGATCCTGCTACAATACTGGTAACACCTGTGTTGCTCAATGTTACGGTGCCGCCTAATGCTACAGGACTGCCTGTTACACCTAGCCCAGTACCGCCTGTTACTGTAATTGAACTGTTGAGTAACTTGCTGTTGGCAATTGAACCAGCCAACATGGTATTGGTCACTGTGGCTGAATCACTAGTTGTAACGATGCCTGTGACAGCACCTGTTAAACTGCCATTGATACTGGTAACACCACTTACTGGTGCTATGTAATCCCAAGTTGCGCCATTATAGATAACAAAGCCACCTTGAGCATAACTTACACTACCTGAACCAATATTTTGTGTGCCCGAGTTACTGATAGCATATTCCCAGCCTGCTTGAACACCTGCTGGCAAGCTGGCGCTCAATGTTGGAGTATTGGTGCTGGCATTCCAAGAGCCTTTGTAGACGATGGCCGCACTCAAACTTGAAGGAATTTGGCTAGATGACAGTCTACCTGTAGCATCTAGTGTAGCCACACCACTTGCCGCGGCCTTTTGTGTTAAGGGTATACCTGCTGTTGACTGTACTGAACTGTCACTAAATGTCAGTGTGCGATTTAATTGTATAGTACCAGTGTCGCTTGGATCACCTAATGCCAAATTGCCACTAGCAGATAGTCCTGTAACAGTTGAGGCTAATATTTTAGGCAACTGTGCCTGTACAATACCGTTGACATTAAATACGCCATTATTGATTGTGATAGCGGCCAAGCTGTTGGTTGTTTGATCTGTGATATAGATAGTTCCTGGACCGACATATAAGTTTTTCCAACGATATGTAGCAGTACCTAAATTATATGTATTATCAATGTTAGGTAAGAAACCGGTGCTATTGATAGAAGCCACATTAGAAATCGTATTAGTACCAGGAGCAGTCACATAAAAATTCATTTGTGTGCCTTGAGCAGTACTGGTTAAATTATCTAGTGCTATGACTTCAATACGAGCTTGTCCAAATGAAGCAAAGCCACCAGTAGCATAACCGTTAAAGCCCAATCGACCTATTACTTGTGTGGACAACACTTGACTAGGACTGGCGGCAGATCCATTGTACCTACGAAGACTAAGATTGCTGTAGTTACCGTTGCCATCTACATAGGCTCTTGCGGCTTGTCCTGAGACACCATTTAACTGTAGCATCACTCCTAAGTTGGTAGGAGTAACTACACTGCCATCCGCATTGCCTGTAATTGTAAGAGTGGCAGTAGCAGAAGTAGGATTTAGATCAGTGTGTTTAATCTGTCCTAGGGAGTTGGTGGAAAAATATGCTTGTCCACCTAGTCCACTTGATGTTGTGTATAAGTTTGTAGGACCAACTAGATTAACTGTGCCAGTGCCATTTGAAAGTATGTTAACATTCTCATTGGCATTGATAGTGCTCATATTGTTGGCACTGAACAAGAAATCGCCTGCTGTGAACGTTGTAGTGCTGAGACTTAGTGCAACACCGCCCGGAGTTACACCGTCACTTAGACGAATGTTACCTGTAGTAGTATCGTAGAACAACATACCCTTCTCACCAATAAACGATGAGATGTATGCTACACTACGGGCGGCTGATATTTTGCCAATACGATTAGGCATTATTCACCCATCTCGCCCTGTGGGCCGTCAATCATTACAGTTAGTCCTGCAATATGTCTAATACGATCTAGTTCGTCTTCTGGTTCTACACGCTCGCCGCTATGTCCAACTCCGTCATCAAACGCATTGGCTTCTCCGGCAGCTTTTTTAAGTATTTCAATCTTTTGTTGTAATGGAGGAATCATTGTAGTAGGATCGTCAGTTTCTTGTGGTACTGAATGTGCTGGATCCATTTCTCCAGCTTGTTCTTCATGATCCATTTGATCTGCTACATGGCGTAAAATATCTGCAATCTTCATAATTTGTTCCTCGATATGATATTTATGCTTAAATAGCTTACTATGATCAATAAAGAACCCTTCCAAAAACTAATTGAAGAAATGAAAGAAAACGGCAAATATCGTGTGTTTAACGATATTGTACGTGAAACGGGCAAGTTTCCACAGGCTATTTGGTATGGCCCATATAATATTAAAAGTATTGTAAACTGGTGCAGTAACGATTACTTGGGCATGGGACAGAACAAAGTAGTCTTAGAAGCTATGCATACAGCATTAGATCATACAGGGTCAGGATCAGGTGGTACACGTAATATTGGCGGTACTAGTCACTATCATGTGGCCTTAGAACATGAAATTGCCACACTACATAAGAAAGAAAAAGCTGTATTGTTTAGTAGTGCTTATGTGGCCAACGAATGGACATTGATTGCCTTAGCTAAGATTATTCCTAATATTGAATATATCAGCGATGCAAACAATCATAACTCAATTATTGTAGGTATACAGCATAGTCGTGCTAAGAAAGTCGTGTTCAATCACAACGACTTAGAAGATCTAGAACAAAAGCTAAAAATTAGTTTTGCACAGGGTAACACCCCTTGTGTAGTATTTGAAAGTGTTTATAGCATGGACGGTGATGTTGGGCATATTAAAGAGATATGTAAACTAGCTGAAAAATATAAAGCTATTACCTACATCGATGAAGTACACGCTGTAGGATTGTATGGTAAAACTGGCGGCGGCAAAGTAGAGGAACTTGGGCTTGAAGACAAGATTGATATAGTCAACGGAACCTTGGGAAAGGCCTTTGGAGTTCAAGGAGGTTACATTGCTTGTGATAAGATTGTAGCTGACGCAATTCGTAGTGTTGCCGCTGGTTTTATCTTTACAACCAGCATGAGTCCTGTAACCTGTAGTGGAGCATTGGCCGCTATCAAATGGTTAAAGGATCATAATGAAGTACGTGATAAACATCAGGAACGTGCTCGCAAACTAAAGCATAGATTGAAAGCGGCTGGTATTCCTGTAATGGAATCAAGCACTAGTCATATTGTTCCTGTGCTAGTAGGAGATGCTAAACGTGCTAAAGCTATGAGTGATCAATTGTTAGCTGACTACAGTATCTATGTACAGCCTATTAACTATCCAACTGTACCTGTAGGAACAGAGCGGTTACGTTTTGCACCTACTCCGTTTCACGATGATGGTATGATTGAGGATCTAGTGAACGCACTAGTCCAAGTGTTTAATACAAACTGATTAGTTGTTCAACACCAAACACTAGAGCTGCCACTGCTTGTTGCTCTGCGGCAGCATCCTGTAGTTTGTCTGTACTGATTAAATCCATTAAGATTTCTTTGGCTTCACTAGGACTTAATTGTCCTGCGCCAACAGCTTCATGTACCTGCATAGCATACTGGGCACGTTCTGCGGCCCATGGTTGGCCGCTATTCATTACTTCAGTTAATACATTACTCATTAAAATCTCCCCTGAACTGATTTGGCAATAATGTCAGTTTGTTGTTGTATAATCTTCTTTTTCAAATCGCAATACAATGGACTAACTGGTCCTTTGTTTACACGATCCTGTAATTCTTTAACTGTGTCTGTAATTGTGCCAGTTAGTTTAGCAATGTCACGTGTAGGTTTAGTCTTAGCATAGATATCAAACCATTCTACATCCTTAGCTAGTTGATCCACTTGTGGCTTTAGATCTGCTTTGCAATCAAAATGTCTAACTTCTAATTGTATATCTGTTATGCTCTTAGCTTGGTTAGCATCCCAACCGCTAGGAATCATATCCATAACACTGGCACAACCTGTTAAACTTAAAAATGCTACTATTGCTATTAGTTTTTTCATTTTTTATGTCCTGATTTCATATTAGCCATCCAGTGCGCTAACTGTGCGGCTCTGCCACTATGTCCTTTGGCAAACTTACGTAAACTTGTTACACTACCTTTAGTTGGCACATGATAGCGTTTGCTATCTCCTTTGTCCTGTGGATTCTTTCCGTTGGCAAAGTTTTCTCCTACTAAGTCACCGGCTTTAGCATAGTCATCTGTAGCTTTTAAGTGTGCTGCCGGCCCTAACTTATTCTTCTTACTGCCTGTGAATGCACTAGCAGGTAACATATTTTCTTCAACATCGTCTAAGAATGTATCTGCAAACTCTTTGCACTTAGCACGTATGCTACCGTTACTGGTTTCTATAATATTATAATCGCGAGCATCATCAACTTGTGTTGGATCCATGTATCCGCAGTAGACTTTCTTAATACCATATTTCTCTACTAGGCTACTACAGCTAGGACCATCGCGTTCTTCCAAATGTTTAGTACAAGGACTCAATGTAGTTAACAATACTGTACCTTCTGGTACTTTACCATACTTGGCTAAGAAGTCTTGTAGTACAGCATGTTCAGCATGAATACGTTTGCCATCTTTACCTAGACGATTAAGACGTGCCATGTACTTGCCTTTAAGTGGAAGTATGCCTGCGGCTACCATACCAAAGTCTTTGCCGCTAGACTGTCCTCGTTCAACTAATGCGCATAGCTCTGATAGATACTTGTCTAGTTTATGATAGTTGCGTATTTCATAATCGCCTCTGTGAGGATCTAGAGTGATACTGCTATCATCAGTGTCGTGGTCTCCAATACTTTCATTAGTTCGTTGATACTCGGTTGCTTCGCCTTTCAAACTTACATGCCAAGCATAGAATTTAGTTTGTGGGTATTCTTCTTTAAGACTAACAAATGCATCTAAGTTAGGAATAGCATCGTCATACATAATAGCTTTTGAATAATTATCTTTATCCAACAAATTACGTATGATAATCTTTTTCTTTTCTTCAGTACTGGCTTTGCCTACAAAGTTGCCTGCGCGGTATACATGTACTTTACTCATGTCAATACCGTACTTACGGAATGTATCTAAAAATAATTCTCTATCATTAAAATCAGCACGGGCAGTAACCATAACAACCTTGTTACCAGTGTTGATGTCATGCTTGAGCTGATTGATCATTGGTATGATTGGTTTGGCATTGGTAAAGAACTCACGTGCATCACGAAAGTCTCCAAAGTCAAACTCTTCGTCAGGTTGTAGTTTATAGTGTGTGAAGTCGTGACTATTTAGGCTTTTAATCACTTGCCCATCTTTGACTACATGAACTTTAGTCTGTGTATGTACTAGAGTATCATCAATATCAAATATTACCAGCTTGCGCGGCTGAAATTCTTGTGCTCTCATTCACAGTTCCAGCGACGTAATGCTAATGCTTTAGGAGTAGGCTCGCCATTAGGTTTCTTCATAGGTCCTTCGTTACCACTCATACGAGCACAAAAGCTCTTACGGCGTTTAGCATCTTTGCTACCTGCTTTGAGTTTACTGGGTTTAGTTGTAACAGCAGTCTTTAGTTTACTACCTGGATGCTCATGACGATAAGCATTAACAGCCTTTTGACTAAGTCCATTAGTCTTATCGTGGTGGTTGACCTTGTTCCAATCTTCTGACATGCTTTCGTTAGGCACACAGTTACGCACACGGCCGCCATTCTTACCTTTCTTAGTACCTTCTGCATGTTTGCCAGGCCAGCACTTAGTAAATCCATTGCTGTCTTTAGCACCTTTTTTAATTTCATTTAAACTCATATTGCCGTGTGTTTGACACATACCGCAGTCTTCACACACCATTTCCATAACCTCATGGCTTTCATTGTGTTTTTTCTTGCCTTGGCAGTGAGCACGTTGACTAAAACCTTTTGGATGACTACAGTTGATACTTTTCTTATATTTCTGACTCCACTTTTCAGATAATACTTCATCTTCCCACAAGTTGGTTAGTCTGCTAGATAATGTTTCTAGTGATTCTTTCATCCAAGGATAAACATCATCGTCTTCGCCGTATCCAGCTTTGACTCTGTCGTTAACTTTTTGTTGTGCTGATCGTTGTTGTGCCATTCTTCTTTGCTCCCTGCGATAGTCCGGATCTGTTTTAAGTTCTGCTCCGTTACCCTTTCCTGTAGCAATATCAGACATAGCACTACGTGGTTGTTGTGCTAGATCTTTAGCGGCTTGCATGGCAGCCACTTCTTCTTCGCCACGTGTCATATTTTTTACTATAGGACGTACAAGAGCACCCATGTTAATTTCTTTCACAGGAGTATCTTTTTTAGGTTTGCCTGGCCACCATCCGGATTCGTATGCCATAGCTCCTTGCTCTGCTGTTTTACCTTTACTAACAAAATAGTTGATACAGGCTTGTTTGCTCCATCCTACTGGAGGTTGTGGAGTAGGTGCTAGATCTTTATCCAACTGAGCATACATATCAGCTTGTTGTTTATTAAATTGTTTAAGGAACTCTTCACGAGTCATGTTATGCTCGTGTTCAAATTCTCTTGCAGACATTACTTTTAAGTCTTGTAAGATTTTATCATCAAAATGACTTATCAACTTTGAAATACCTGGAATTAAAGCCTCACTAATGTTTTCAGCGGCTTGGCGATATTGATTTTGATTAGCAGGTTGTTGTGGAGGGCTGACCGGTTGTCCAGTGGCATGACTTTGTGCCATAGCGGCCTGAGCTTGCACTGGAACATTCTGCATTTGTGTAACTTGTTGATTAAAATCTTGGAAACGTTTTTCTTTGGAGTCAATATCTTTTACTAATTGAGCTATTTCGTGTCTTTGAATTTCATTGTCCTTCATTAATTTTTCAATGTAGGCCTGATGCTCTTCTTCCTTCTTGGCTAAGAATGCCATTAATAATTCAACGTGATTTTGTTTAGTACCGACTTCCTGACCGGCTTTGGCAAGTAACTGTTTGATATGCTGATCGCCACCGTGATAGTTTAGAATTTCATGATCCTGTGGACTAGGGCGATTGTGAGATACATGCCTATTTTCATGCAGTGAAGGCATTGGCATTGCAGGCGCATACGATTTTGAAAATGCATTACGCTCTATCCAGTTATTAACTAGTTCTTGTTCTTCTGGAGTAAGTCTTGTTAAATCTTTTCCGGCTATTTGTTTTGTACTAGGATCAATAGTTACAGATCCTAGTATGTTTTTATCGTTATCTCTGACCCTATTAAACACATAGGTAATTTTGCCGTCAATTGGCTGTAGTTCTCTTGGTAATAAAGATCCGCCAATTGCAGGGTATGTTTTTACCTTGTCAGTAAGAAAACGTTTAAATTGTGCAAGATTATTGATTCTAGCAGAAACTTGGCCAGGAGTTTCTATACCAGGCAATGTTTTTTGAATTATTTTTCCTATTGTAGGAATAACAGATTCGTTACGCCAAGATTCGGCTTCCCATAGATCGGTTAACCGACCTACAAACTCTTCCATTATTGTCCAATCAAGGCTCTTCTTCATAGTAAATTCCTGCTAATCCCCATCCTAGCCTTACTAGCCCTTTATACAGGGCTGTAAGGATTTCTCGGACGATCTGTTCCATCATCTTCGGGATATACTGGATATTTATCTGGATTGTTGTCTGGATCAGTCAACACTTGCACTAGCACCGCACTTAGCACGTTTAGCATTAGTAAGAGCTCCAAAGTCTACTGGCCATTCTGCGCCAGGAGCAAGTTCTTTAGCATTAGCTGGGAAAGCAAACTTAACGCCGCCTGCTTGCTCAATTTGTGCGATTGGTAGACGGAATTTAGTTAAGTCATTACCTAAGTTAGGGTATGGAGCAACGTGTGGAAACGCCCATCCAGCAACTTCGCCTGTGGCATTATTAATAACAATTTTGTAAAAGCCATGTGGTACAACTACACCCTTACCAATTGTCTTGTCACCAGCGCCATATACTCCGCCAACATATACTGTGTAGCTCTGATTGCGTTGGACTGACCATCCGCGGACAGAAGTTTCCAACAACTTCCAAATTCCACGGTTTAAACTTCCAGCCTGCGGCGACATGTTGGTCATCAAAAAACTTTCAAACTCAACTTGTGGATCCCAACTTAGGTCACCGTCCGGACTCATGTGTCCTTTGTCGTAGCCTGTACCAGCATAGTCAGCTGGAGTAGCACCATTTGGTACTGATTGATCTGCGGCAAATGCGTTAGTACGGGCAACACAGCCTAGTGCGTTTTGTGGCAATAGTTCATATGTTACATATTTAGGCAATTTAGCTGCCGCATCATATCCAACTAGATAGGCTTGACGGCAAATTGGTGTAACACCTTGTGTTTGTGGAAATCCGTAGGGAGCGTGTGGTTGGCATGCTTGTGGTGGATTTGGAGCTCTTTGTGTCCAAGCAAAACTTGTAACACTTGTAATGGCTAAGAGTAAGCCTAATAGGATTTTTTGCATAATAGCACCTTTTAGTTAAGTGCTAGTATTTATGATATTATTTAAACCAACCTATCTTTTCGCCTGCCGCTTTACGACGCTCATATTCTGCTGGAGTACTAGGAAAACGCCAAGCCCATACAGCTACTAAAAACATAGTGGCGGCTGTCCATGCAATGGCCTTTAGATTATGTGTGGTAAACCACATAATCACAAGACTACTGTCCATCATTAGAACCATGAAGATTTTGCCGTTAAAAGGGAACACACGTTTCTCATTCCAATTAGTTAGGAACGGGCCAAACAGTTTGTGATTGTATAGCCAGGCATGCATCTTTGGATTGACCTTGGCAAAGCAATAGGCCGCAAACACTACAAATATACTAAATGGTATACCTGGAGTGATTACGCCTATATATGCCATACCTAAACTAGCAAAGCCAAGCAAGTTCCATAATACTTTTTTTACTGGATGAATTGTAGCCATTCTTTAAACCTCACGTTATCAAAGCCCTGCTTCTTTCTCTTATTTACTAGTTCATAGAACTCTGGCTTGTAAGGTTTGATTTTTGGTTTCCATCCCTTTTGTTTGTCGCTCTTGCTGGCGTTACAAGGTGCGCAGGCAGTTGTACAGTTTTCCCATACACTCTTACCTCCCTTGCTAACAGGAATTACATGGTCCAAGGTTGATTCCTTGCGGTCAATTTTAATTCCACAGTACTGACATTCACCGTTGTCTCGTAGGTAGATATTGCCGCGACTAAAGCGAACACTGTGTTTTGGTTTCATATACTCACGCAACATCATAACACTGGGAATTGCTGTTTCCCATGTAGCAGAGTGTACAATCCAATTATCGTGCCACATTAACACGTCGGCTTTATCTAAAACCAAATAACGTATTGAGTCTTGCCAAGTTAGTGTGCTTAACGGCATTAGCCCAACAGGCAAGCCGTCTGCGTTTAGCAGTAGTGTATCTGCCATTTTTATTACCTCTTTTTGATGAACTCAGACCCATCTTATGAAGTATATATTATACGCTCATACTGTATTTACGTCAACTATTATTACAATAATATGTTTTGGGCAAATTCCTTGCCACTTTGATCAAGGGCATTGCACCATTGTTCTTTGTTGTCCGATTCAAATATTAAATCCAAATCAGCTGTACTAGTACACCAACTTGTTTCCTTTTTCCAAGGAGGCGTTCCATTAATTTCGCCTTCCAACTGTGTAGGACCCCAACCACACAATCCTAAAAACAATCGCCAGTATTTAGGATGATCTCCTATGCTGAGCCTAGGTAGTATATCATCGGCACTACTGATACTATACATTTCATTTACTTGTAGTGTGTTTTTACAAGTCCAATCGTTGCTGTGCAAAAAACTAAGGCTGTGTGGATTTACTGGGCCACCTTGATAGACATAACCTGGTATGTCTAGCGGTATGCCTACTTGATTACCAAAGTCTCTAATAGACAATTGACTACGTTTGTTTATTACTAGACCTACACTGCCTTGGGCATGATGTTCTGTAATTAACACAACTGTCTTATACCAGAAACTTCCTTTTACTGCGGGGGGAGCGATTAATAAATTACCTATAAGATTCATGAGGTATTTAACAGATTAGAAATACACTAGAGATTTTATTGGCCTATGTATTGTCTAGGGTCTACAGGTTTATCGTTTATCCACATTTCCCAATGTATATGTGGGCCTTGAGAATTTCCTGATCCAGGTGCATCTTTGACTCCGCCGCTTATGCCAAACTGGTCACCTTGTTTGATTGGCTGTCCTTCTCTAACTGAAACATTTGACAAGTGGAAAAACTTATGTATTTGTCCGCCGCCTTGAATCTTAACACCAGTTCCGCCATTACCAGCCCAGCCATCACCTGCTTTAGTAACTGTTCCATCTATAGGTGAGTATAGAGGTGTTGGAGTTCTTGCTTTAATGTCTAATCCTTGATGTAAGCGTCCACCGCGCATACCTACACCACTCATTACTTCCATAGCACCTTTAACAGGACTTGCTACTTTAACATTACCTGCTGGAGTTTTTGCACCGCCGCCTGGTTCTGGGGTAGATGCAGACGTGCTAGATCCAGCATTGGCAGGTCGTTTATACTTTGCTGGATCTTTTGCATGTTGATCTATCAAAGTTACAGTTGCTTTATCAGGTGTTCCTGTAACTGGCAATTTATTGATTGTTTGAAAGTCTCTTAAAGCCGCACGAGTATCATCACCGAACTTACCATCAGCACCATGAGTTCCCACGTTATATCCTAATGCAATTAAATCTTTTTGTAAATCTTCTATATCTTTATCGTATGGATAAACTTTACCTGGCTGAGTATTTGTAGTATCTTTCTTATCGTCTTTCTTTTCGTCATCATTAACTTCAGGCTTGGCATCTGGACTAACTGGTTTGTCAATAGCTTTCATTCCGTAAGTTGCCGCGCCTGCTACATCACTGTAACTACTAGGAATTAATTTATCTGCTGTAGGATAATTTTTTAAATCAATTTGTTTGTCGCCGTCAATGTTGGCAATCTTACTAACAGCTTTACTTACTCCAGCATTGTAACCCCTGATCCAAACAATCTTTTTGGCCTTCAATGCATTTTTAATAGCACGTAAGTTGGCTCCTGTTGCATCTGGATCATACAAACTGTAATTGCCAGGCTTGACATCATAAGTACCTGCTGAAACAATAGCAAGGTCAGCATTTTTTAGTTTCTCAGTGTTAGCCATAACTTGTGTAGCAACACTAGCACTATCAAGGCCTGCACCTGCTACAACTACAGCTTTGGGAATTGCACTGCCAATACCTTGTGCAATAGTATCGCCAACTACAACGATTTTTCCTTCTAATTCTGCTTCGGTAATTATATCAAGTATTTTCATTTCTGGCCTTTGCGTGTTCCAAAGTCTGGAAGTGGCCCACCATACTTCTTGCCTTTAATCTTTTTGCCACCTACAGTAATACGAACCTTACTACCACCATGCCCAATCAAATGACTTTTTTCTCCATCGCGGGCACGTAAGCCCTGGCTTTTGCAACTGGCTAATTGGCTAGCACCCAACTCTGCATCAGGTTTACTGCTTACACACAAGCTACGAGGTGCTTTTCCACGTTCGACTAATGGATGATCATGCCCACAATACTCGCACGTTGGGCTGATTAGTTCAGATATTTTCATAGTCATATATTTATGCAGTAAATAACTACATGCGAATCTTAGTAACAGGCCACGAAGGCTTTATAGGTAAAAACATGCTGGCTTGGCTCAATCAAGAGGAAGGCTGGCAGATCGACGGGTATGAATGGCATCCTACTGAACGTCCAGAAATCAGCGGATATGATTGGGTAATACACTTGGGTGCTATCGCCGATATGACCTGCACAGATGTTGAAGCTATAATGAAACAGAACTTAGAGTTCAGTCAATGGTTATTCAATGAGTGCAATAAAAATGGAGTAAATTTACAATATGCAAGTTCAAGTTCAGTATATGGCAACACAAAAGACTTTAGTGAGTACGCTCCTTGTTATCCACAAACTCCTTATGCTTGGAGCAAGTATCTATTTGATCGTTGGGTATTCCAACAACCCCAATCCATTTTCGTGCAGGGATTCAGGTACTTTAATGTTTACGGAAAATACATGCACCTGCGTGGTAGGCGAGCCAATGCGATCGTTAAATGGCGCACACAGGCTGTAAAAGAAGGCAAGATAACTGTTTGGGAAACTGCTGAACACGTCAAGCGAGACTGGACATGGGTAGGAGACGTATGCAGACTACATATCGACTTTATCAAGGAAGTCAGAGGGTCTGGTATTTGGAACTGTGGTGCTGGTATAGCACACAGCTTTTTGGATATTGCAGAAGAGATTGCCGAAATCGAAGGCGTCGAAATAGAATTTGTTCCTGTTCCAGAAGTAGAACTATCTCGTATGCGCTATTCGACTAAGGCTAACCTAACTCACTTAAAAGAAACTATCGGTAAACGCAAGTGGCTTAATGTATTTGAATACTTAAATCAATAAGTCATTCAAACAACTCTGACCATAATGTATCACTGACGTTAGTCTTGCGATCCATATGTTCCTCAGACTTAATATTGCCCTTAGGTCGTTCTCCATATTGTGCAATATGCTCTCTAATTAACTGACGCTCTAATGCACGAACTTCATACGCAGGATCTTTTGAGTATGCTCTAGGATAGTTAGTCATATCCCAAATCATAATACAAACATCATTTTTATTAATGCTTGGGAAATCCCTAATTATATCTAGCATGTCACTGCCTGAACTAGACTTAGGTATAGTTGGCCAACCTGGAATATGCCATGCTTGACGATAGATACGTTCGCCGTAGGTAGTTGGATCCCATTTGTGCTGTTCTCCATACTTTAGTATTTCGCTTTTGTAAGTAAAAGCATAACAGTATGTTCTAACTTTAGCATCTCGCATTTCTCCACGAATCTCATGAGCATTAAGTAGTGTGCTACAATCGATAACGTATTGGGGAACTTGTGTAGTGTCAATCATGTTTTAATTCCTTTTCTATGCGTACAGGATTCCAAGGCCCTGGTCCGCAGTCTATAATTTCTATGTTTGTATCTTTGCAGATTAACAACACATAGTCTCTAATTTCTTGCCAAGTAGTTTCCACTACCCACTCGGTCATACCTGCACCAATGCCGTATGCACGACTTCTAAAGTGTCCCAGGACACTTTGCTCTATCCACTTAATAATTGTAATGTCAGGATGGTAGCAAAGCCAAGTGTAATGAGCTTCCCAGCAAGGTCCAAAAGGCAATTGATACTTACCTAGACGCCCAATAGGATTACTATCGGTGATGCCCGGCTTAGTATTAAACTCTCCGCCAATTTCTTTTGGCGGATTAAATGTATAGTACCAAGCCATATTAAAACCCTACCTTCCAGCTACGCACTTGATCACGTACACTAGGAATACTCAAACCAAAGCAAATATGTTTGAGTCCGTTGCTGACAAGATAGTTGCTGTCTAGTTTAGCATACTGTGGATTGTTCCATTGTGGGCAAGCATCCTTAATACTTAACTGTGCTTTATTAGCAGTTGTATAACGACGATTTAATTCTGCCGCAAGTGTATCTTCTTGCTGTTGAGTCCATGTAATATTGTTGCCTTCATTTTCTTTTAACAAAATAGCAAAGCTAGTCAACAAACAACCATCAATACTTTGATGAGGAAAGTTACGGTCGAGCCATTTAAGACTACGCTCTAAATATGCTCCTGTATTGTCCAGGGCAAAGGTCATGTAGGTTTCATTCAAGTTATGAATTGCTCCTGCAATCTTATTGCCTGCACGACGAATCGTAATACCTTTAATATTATCTACAACTGCTTGTATTTGTGGCGCCGGATAAATGCCGCAAGCAACTTTGATAAAGTGTTGGTCAAAAATATCTACACCACGTTTGTTGCGTACATTAATTGCTAGGAACAAGTGTCCGGCAATAAACAATGCCAACTCATGTGTGTCGTCAAAATTACCTTGATCTGGAACATCTGCTACCCAGAATGGCAACAGCTCGTCTCCTTTGCGGATACGATTAACTCCGGTGTGTGTTGTGTCTGCATTATAAACAGCACCACCATATTTGGCCGGCATCTTAAGACCTAAACCAGTCATGGCAAATTGATCTAACCAATCCATTTCTAATTTAATACAATGGTTTGGGCTTGTGTCTCTATTAAAGCTAGGATGGCTAAACACATTGCCTACCGGCACCATTTCAAAGTGCGGTACAAGGTTAAACAAAGATAATGTTTTACCTGCAAGTGTTGTTGAATTATATTGATTGACTCGTCCCTGCCAGGGACCTTCTACAGCATCTACCGCTTTTGCCAAATCCGTCATAGGAATCAGACCATGCTTGTAGTTCTTACTCATCTCTTTACAATCGATGAAGGCTTCTTCTACATCAAATGTATGTTTGAACCCAGACAGGAACTGTCCGAGTGAATTGTGCGCAACCGCACGGCGTTTGGCTTTAGCCATTTTAACTCCTTTATGTTTTCTCTAACCTAGTAGGTTACTTAAAATATAGTTTCTAGCAGGATTGCTCTCAAACTATGTACATATTGTAGTATGCATTGACTTGAATGTCAATACTATTTAATCTGGTTTACTAATGAATCTGCTCAAAAATGCTTCTAGTCTACAGGTAAACTCTGTATTATTTGAATTACAGTATTTGACCCAAGGGTCGTATTCTTCGTTGGGATTCCAAACTGCCAATATGGTAAACTCTTCTCTAGTATCTACACCTGCCCACTTACTGCCTACTCGGGGTAATGCACGTTCTCTATCTTCTGTTGTAAACGTTGTCATGGTATCATGCTTCCTGGGTTCGCTTGCTCTATTTCATCTAACTGTTCCCAGACATATTTTAATAATTGTTTGCCCACAGCTGGGTCCATGGTCATTAGCAATGTAACACGACTTAACAACATGCCTGCTACGTTGTGTGCGGCAAATGTGCCTTCGTATTTGATTATAACTGCATCTAATTCATCAATAAAATCTTCTATATCTTGATCTGTGTGCTTATCCATTAATCATCCTTATAAGACCAATACTATCGATAGACACAAGCAATAGATAATTAGCCAACATTCCGAAACTTCGTCTGGTCCAACTAGCCCAAGCGTACATACTGCAACCAGTAATCCAAATGGGATACAGAATAGGTAGCGGAGGTGTGGGTACAGTGACCGCCATCGTAATGCTACAGCCAATACTAATAGCCCAAGCCAGCAACTCAATGCCAAAACGAAATTTGTTTGAACTGTAGTCATCACGAATCCATTCAAGTGTAGGTTTAAAAATTGTATCAATCATATAGTATTTTAGCATAATTTAAAATTATACTCAACAAAAAAGGCTACCTAAGTAGCCTTTGAACTAAACTAGTTTAATATTAAACTAGACCTAAAGCCATTGCTTTGTAACCAGCGGCAACGATTGCACGGCTTGGCTTACCGATAACATATTCTGTTACCTGAACACCATTACCAGCTACACGCTTGTTTGCGTAAACTGCATAACCACTGTGGCGGATACGGCTTACTTCAGCACTGATGTTCTTGATACCAAAACGCTTTTCTGCTTGGCTAGCCGTAACAGTCTCGCCATTGTAAAGTGCGTTGAATAGTTTGTAAGTTTTTGTTTCTGGGTTAAAAAATTTCATGTTGTTTTCCTCTATAGATTATGCTGAAACTTATCAGCTGTATCTATTTTAACAAAGTTACAGGCTAAACTCAAGCTGTTTGGCTGTCTTCCTTCAATTCAGGATGCCAAAACTTCTTGCCCGGATAACGTGCCGCGGCCAAAGTCATAACTTGATGCAAATTTTGAGCTTGTGCTAGAAACTCTCCAGTCATTTTATTGTAAGCATACACCAAATCATTTACCTGTTCGGTTTTAACTTCAATTGCATCTTCAGGCATGCCATCCTCTTCTGATTCGACAATCTCTTTTAGTTTGCCAATCATTTGGATCATACCATCTGGGTTCTTTACAAGATTCTCTATCATTCTCATTCTAGCAATGACAAGTCCTACATTGTAAAACACAATAGCAACTACCACGTATGGTAAACAGTCTAACAAAATATCCATGGAATATTCCTCCGGGTAAGTTTATTTAATAAAATTAATCTTTTAGTGACTCTAACATAGCGATTTTGGCAATCTTTTCGCCAAAGTCCTCGTTTTTGCCAATAATGTAGATATCATGGAAGGCTCGATCCTTTTGACGATCATAACGGCTAAACTCTACTACCTTGCCGCCAATAGCATTATAGATCTTGAACTGTAGTGTAGGCTCACTATTAACATCGCGACCATTGATCGAGTTCTTTGCTATAGCAGTAGCATATCGACCATCATCAATACAGATATCTTGTTCACTGTCTAACCAACGACGGATTTTACGTTTTAACCAATTCATTACTGTGCCTTTCTAGGAGTAGTACAACTATCGCTCCACATTTCCTGTGCTTGCTTCTTGTATTCTTCAAGATCAGCATCTTTTTTCAATTCTTCTTCTAACCAAAGCATCTTTTGATGTTGGTACAATTCTTCTGTAAGTCCATGCCAACCAATACATTTGCCTGTCGGGCTACGGCCACATCCACATTTACCAAATTCTTCTGGGTTTTCTTTTACTCTTATCTGCATATTAATCTCCATTAAAAAATGCTACAGCCTTGATCACAATACTGATCAGCATGATAGCAATAGCCATTATCAATAATCCTTCTACAATCCATGTCATAGTTTCATTATCCTTTCAATAACTTCCTTAGCCTGTGGGCACTCATTACGAGCCACTTGTGCTTCGATGGCTCGCTCGACTGCTTCGTGTAGTTGTCGCAAGTAAGGACGCTCGTAGCCTGTGCTATAAGGTTGTGTCCATTTGATAGTATATAAATATCTAGGTTCCATTATTCTATTACTCCTTCTACTCGCTTGCCTTCTTTAAGTGTACGCATCAATTGCCGATTGCGTTCCTTTTGTTCTGCGGCTGTGCGTTTCTTTTCATCACTGAGTTTGATCATCATATCATACTCGCGAGCCCAGCGTACACCGTGTAGCCAAGTTTCCAATCCTTCTATGCTACCTACATACAGTTCAGCATCGCGACTGTAAATTGGCAAAGCATCTGGATCTTTTGGTTTAAGACTTAGGGCTCCGTGATCGTCACTCCAATCAGAGTGCTTGCTCTTGGCAAACTTAAAGCCTAGCTTGTCGATTTGTTCTTCAAGATGACGAACTCGTTGAATTGTGTTCCATCCACTCATAGTGTACCTACATGTTTAATATGTTTAAATAGATCTCGTTTGTGACGAGGTGCCCAAAGTTTTCCTTCTTGACCACATGTATCTCCAAAGTCTAAACGCATGGCACTACAAGATTGAAAGTATCCCGGAGGGTTTTTACCAGTCACCCTGTTTTCTCTAGGTATTTGCCAACTATCAGGATGTACACACTTGAAAGCATGTTGGTTGTCTATCATTTTATTGAACCAATTGGCTTGAGAATGTTTACAGTCTTTGCATAAAACAATGTCGCTCATTATAGTCTTTCTATTGAGTTTCTATGTGTTTATTATACTATCTGTTTGACTTTGCGTCAAGCTCGTGTCCCCATTTGATCCACCAATAGGTATAGTCTTTGGGTGCGAGTTCTGCACGAATTGAGTAGGCATATCCAAATGTGTATAGACTAATATCTCTATGCCAGCTGGGGGTTTGGACAGCGTTAGCCATTACCCACTCGCCCATTTCACTTTGTTGCCACTGATATAAAGGTTCAGCGGCATATAAGTCTGGATCTTCTACATCGCCCATTCTAAAGCTATGTACCACTACAGTCAATGGTCCATGTTTCTCAATATGCTCTACTGTAGTAAAGTCTCCGTTGGGCAAGGGTAATATTGTATCGTTCAATTGGGGAACATCATCCTGTACATTGTGTAAATTTTATCATCTCTAAACATAAAGACAAATTGTCTTTTGGGAGTAACTCCTCCTGCTTGGAATGGTAGTTCAGCACCAAACCATTTACCGTCCCAGGTTATAGGATTGTATACGCCACCAAATGTTGCCTTGCACCACTCAGCACGTTCCCGACATTCTGTAATTGATAATTCAGTCATATCGTGTACCCATCCATCTCTTTTGAGTTGTTGAGCAGTATACATCTCTTCTCGGTTGTGTGTTATTGCCATATTATGTTGCCAATTCAAACCATGTGTAGTCTCTAGGATCTCTAAAGTATATCTTATAACTACTAATCCACCAACGCTGTCCAGGAGGTCCAAAACTCTTGTTCAAAAAATCAATTAGCTCTGTGGTAATCTGATCTACCTCAACTACATCGTAAGTATGTTCAATTAACAAGTCGTTGTGTAACGGTATCATACACTTCCCCAACGTAACTTAAACCAATTAGCATCCTGTAGACTTTCAAACATAAAGTCACGGCCATTGCGCTCATATGAATGTTTACAGTTGTCCACTAACCAGTAACCAATATCGACTGCATGATGGTTATCAATTAATCGTGGAAGCATAACCCGAGTCCAGCCAATGCCTTCGAGCATACCCCAAAGTATTTCTCTGTCTACCTCAGTAGACATCTGTTCTGCCATCTTTTGCATAATTTCATCTTCTAAAGTCATTTACGGCACAACTCTAACATAGTCACATACTTTTGGTATGCTTTCTCTACCGCAGGATACTTGAGCCTAACTGCTCTGTCTCGTTCGAATCGTGCTATCAATTGCCTATCTGACTCTTGCTGAACATTACGAGCTTCAGTTTCTTGTACATAGGCTATCAGGTGTGCTAGTCTATCTTTAGGCATTAAGACATCAACACATTCTACTTCTTCAATAGAGTGCATGGCTGTAGATTGATACATAGCTTCATCACTAATCTCCTGAGCCCATACGTTCATCTTAAGGCTAGCACGATCTATCCTGCGTAGTCGGCGCCGACTCAATTGTACCTGCATATCAAATGTGTTAAAGAATTCTTGTTCGTTTCTAATCATTGTGGCCACGCTAGTAAAAACATTGTAACATCTTTCTCTTTGGTAAAGTACCAAACATTTGGGCCTGCTAGCTTAAAACGGTCTTTGCCTACTAAATTAGTCTGACACCAAGCAAATATTTCGTGGTTCGTGTCATCTGTATATTTTGTTTTAACCATATGCGGCCAATACTTTTTATTCAATCGTCTCATGATGACCACTTCATTAAAAACATTGTCATGTGTTTTTCGTCTTTGAATTTCCAAACATTAAAACTTGTGCGAGTTCCACAGTTACACTCAACACTCCAAGCCTGTATTGGATCCATGTCTGACTCGTTAAGTCCACGTTCAAAGCCACGTGGTCCTACATCATCCGTGTAGGCTTGTAGTCGGAGTCCTGGCAAGTGTTGCCATTTGATCTTTGGAACAAAGTTTGCACTCATATGTCGATGCCAGTTCTTAAGTAAATCAGCGACATGACTTTTGCCCATTTGTCGACCTGTAAGTTGTACTAGGCCGCGGCCTTTGAATTTAGAATCTGTTCCAGCCATGGCTTGCAGGCCTCCCATGTGCGGTATATGTGGGCATGTCCACCTTGACGAATCCATTCTTCACAGTTACTAGTACGATCGTCAATCAATATATCTCCGGGCTGACAATGTTGCCACTTGTCATGACTATACGGTCCTATAAACATAGGTATACCTGGAAAGTTTAAATCGCACCAATGTACTTTATCATACACAGCAAATGGTACATCGTTACCGTGTGGTAATGCTGTTAAGAAACGTAGTTCATCTGCCAAGCCTTTAACTAACGCATCCTTACAGTATTCCACAAGTTCGTGTGCGCCTGGTTTGATAGGCAAGTCGCGATAGAAACGAGTTTTGGCTTTGACCTTAGCCCAATCTGCTTCTGGAATACGTTCTCCATATTCCCAGTTACGATTAACAATGGCACGAGCCGCTGGCATCCAGTCGGCTACTACATCATCCATGTCTAAGTATATAATCATTTTGCTTCTTTTTCTATTTTAGGAATACGATCAATCCATTTGAGTATGAACCATTCCCTGTGTGCTTCCTTTTTGAAACTCCACAAGTTCTCAGTCATACTCATACCCACACCTTCCTCTTTAGCCCAGACTATCATTTCTTCATTGAGTTCGGCGGATAGTTCGCCTTTCTCAAATACAATGCCGGGCAATTTAAACATGCCTACTTCTACATGCTTCATAGAGTAACGATAACCTCTGGTTTAATAAACAATGGTGTTCTATCTCTGTAGCCTTCAAATTGAAAATTATCTAGTAGTACAACTAGTGTTTCCATTTCTTTTACAGGGCAACTGGCTGATACTCTATTTTGTCCTTCGAATATCATATAGTCTAAGGTATCCTTAGGAATATAGTCGTCTGTTGCTGTAGTTTGGTGCCTAAAAATATGTTGTAAGTCTTCTAATGTCATTTGATTGTGTCCTCTGTTACCACAAAGTGGCTTATAATTAAATCTAGTGCTTCTATTGTGCGCATGTTAAGTGCTACATCGCCATCATGCATCCAGTATCCATCAGGGTTTGCATCTGTCTTGGGATTCTTCTTCCACTGCTTCAACTCTTTCTTGAGATAGGCACGATAGTCTTTTAAGTTAAGGCTAGTAATACGATCAGCAGTTTCTCCATCAATCCATTGATAGGGTTTGTGTTTCTCTTTGCTCATTTTAATATCCTGGTGCTGAATAATCTTTATACTTCTTGTACATGGCCATACCGTCTGCTCCATACGCTGGGCAAACCAATATGTACTCGTACATACCATCGTCTTGCAACTTACCCGCAGTTCCACAAATGAATGGACGTTCAACTCCGTAAAGACGTTTGAGCTCTTCTACAAGCCTAGCATTTTCTTTTTTAAGTTTTTCTAGTTCATCCATTTAAGTACTCCGAGTATTTGAGTAGAAACATAGTATACTTTCTTTCGTTGTAGAAGTCTAGCCTGATTGAGTGTTCGTGCTTTTTGTCCTTGTACCAACCTTCCTGACTAGTGTCTAACCAATCAGGCCCATCTGGTTGGGGATCAACTTTGATCCATTCCTGGTGTTCACGTACAGTAAAGCCCAAGACTTCCTTCATCTTGTGTTTGAGCATGAACACACTCTTTGGGTGCTCTGTATGCAAGTCGGCACGTATACGTTGCCATTGTTTAACTGTTAGTTTGAGTGTACTCACTGTAATCCCATTCTTCCCAACGATTCAAATCATAGTTCCAATGGCGTGTGTCATATGTACGGAAATGGATGCCGTAGCCCAGCAGGCCTATGCCAAACTCAAAGCCAGCATGATCTACTGCACGGCTCCAACGTAGTTCAAAGTCAGCAATGAGTCCTGTATAAAAACTATGCTGTAGTTCCCAAGCCGAGTGACGGCCTAACTTACCCCATAGACATCCGAGATCTTTAAAGAACTCCCAGCGATCAAACGGGCTAGCTATTTCGATACGTATGTTTAAAATGTTCATCAGTCAATTCCAAAGTGTTTTCTAACCAAGTTGCCAGGATAAGTACCTGCATCGTTCCATGCACGGTCAGCTACCTTGGCACACTCTTCTATAATTAAACGGGCAAACTCGTCAGCAAACTCGTCGGGCAAAGCATAACGATTGTCCACAAACAGAGCTTGCTCTTGAAGCTTTTTCAATAGTTCATTATTCATATGGCAAACCAAACTAGAAACAAGTAAGTCAAACTGTGTGCCAATTGATCAGCACCCAACCATGCCCAAAACTGGGGCATATCAATAGTATAGTTCCAACGGCGGTTAATGTTCATCTTGGCCCAGTCAATATGATAGTGTAGAACAAAATCAATAAAGCCTAGTATAATACTGTACTCAAACCCGCCTGTAAACAACATAAAGATAATGAATGTGGCAACACCATGTTTGATTGAGTGCATAACTCCATGGGCATTGCCATATGTACCTTTGCCTGCTACTTCTTCATTGGTTTGATTAACAAAGTCAATGTACCAGTGCTTGACGAACAAAGCGCCAAGTAATACAAATATGCTATCAAGCATGATCATTCTCCACAAATTTGGCAAGGATATCAAAGTTAGCTTCTGCACGTTCAATACTCTCCAGGGCTTTTTTGAGTGCTGGGTTATCTTTAACCAAAGCCTCACGCTTGAACTGCCGGTCACGTTCACCACGTGCCCATTGCAATAATGCCTGGCTATCACCGTTAAGCTCTACTGTGGCATAGCTACTGCTGAAGTTCATCCAGTTGTTGCCATCATATACCTGCATGTCACTACCCCAAATACGCAACATACCTTGCATGGGGTTAGTGCTGTTTTGGTTAACATAGGGTACGCTGGTGTTGCCACCATTAACATTTAGGCCAGAGCCGCCCATTAATCCTTTAATCATTATTAACTCCTTGATACTCATCTGTTAGGCACTGGGCCGCATCATCGTATCCATAGTTGATGAGTATTTGGATGCAGTCCTCTACTACCAATTGGCTTAGACGTTGGGCACGGCCTGCTAGTTCAGCGGCTGGGTAGTCCGCTTGTTTCATTATTTTAATTATGCGTTCGTTCATATAGGTTTCCCTGCATGGATCTGTAGGCACATGCCATCTAGTTTAAACTCTGGGGGTATGGTATCCTTGTTAGCATCCACCACTGTTTCAATAGACAGCTGACATTCGCTTTGACTCCAATAGGGTTGGGGTTCATTCTGTACTGCACAAATATTATATGGGCCACATGCAATAAACACAGCTACCCATTGAGTCAATTCAACCATTGTCTTAGTCCTTTAATTTTGTTATATAATCTTACCCAAGCCCACGTAGATCAGTTCGTCCAATTCCTGTTGGTAGTCCTGCCCCTGCCTACGTTTAAGCCAAATGGTCTGTAACAGTTCGGTTGGGGTAACTCCTGGTACTTCAAAGCCCTTACCCCTACGTTCCAATTCTTCAATGAGATCATCGTCTTCAAAGTCATCCAATTCAACGTCAATCTCTACTTCTTTATATACTGTACGATACATTATTGATCACTCCAAGTTAATACAAACCAATTCAATTCTTTTTCTGTAGCAAAGTACAGACGCTTCATACGTTCATCTGTGTGCCAAGCCCAACGTCCTATTGTATAATGATCAGAGCCAAACTCTATGGCCTGCTCACGTTCCATACCAGGACCCCAAGTGCTCCAACACCAATTACGCCATTCAAAGAACTGCACCTTGTCAGCTAGGGTACTGGACCAAACAGGCACTATATAATGGCTAAACTGTTGATAGCCCTTATGCCTGCGATCCAGCTTGGTAATGGTAAAGCGTTTCAATCTTTGTCTACCTCTACGCAATGCTCGGGCAATAAGCCCTTTTGAACCCACATGTCTCCTGACCGGTGTTCAACCATGACCAAGCCATTCAAACACATAGTAGCAGGAGCTTCATATGTAAAGGCCGCATACAAGCAGATGGCCAAGTTGGAGGCCATAAGGGTCATTAAGATTCTATAGGTCCAATTACTCATTCGGTCTCCAATTCCTTAACGTGTTTACAAACTCCGCGATAGGTATAGCCCGGGCAAGTACATGTTAGGCTATCTGTGTTAAGATAGTAGACTGCACCCTTGCTACCCTCAATTTCTCTGATATTTGACTCCTGAGCTACCACAACTTGCGGAACAGCCGCTAGCTCAAAAGGATTAGGTTCAACCAGCTCAAATGTACGCTTACTACGCGATATCATTATGGGCTTTTTAAAGTAAAATGGTACTGACGTTTGACTCCGCATATAAGCAATCATCTTGTCTCCTTCGAGCAAGTAAGTGTGATTGATGCTGGTGGATCCATCTTCCCAAACAGTAGTTTCTTTGTATGCCTGTGCCATATTGCTAGCCTTAATTACGAGTGAATATGGCTTAGTATAGCATAAGTATGATCCTAAGTCAAGAGGAAATAATGATTACAATAGCCGTTTACCAACACAGGGTCCTGCCCACCCGAGCCCTAGTCACAGCTACACGTGGCACGTGGGTTGAGTTTTACGTGGAGGACCATAAGAATTTGAGCTATCTTGAAGAGTCAGTATTTGAAGAAGCTTACCAAATGTTCATGGACATATCCAACAAGCCCTTGTACACAGAGCCCGAACTGGTAGAATTGAGAAAGAGTGTAAGAGCTGAAGGCATCCTAGTTCCCCGCGAGTTCGATTAAGTCCAGCTGGGCCTGTATCTGTTGAGCATACAGCAAATGACTTTGGATACCCATGTGTAGACAATCCCTAGCCAAATCCACCAGTTGAATCTTTAGACAACCGGAGCCCAACAGATCAACTACTTCCTGTCTATAGCTGGAGTGTATGACTGGACAAGTCCATAACCTGCTGACTGTGGCATGTATAGCTTGAGTCATTTTCTGAGCATGAACGTCAGTACTAATATAGGGCCAAGCCCAATCTGTGGGTTGGTTAGTGTTCCAAGGCCCCCAAAGTCTACACTGATTGGGCTGTGTGATCTGCATGACACGCGACCAATGCGGCCACATGTAAACACAAGCTCTAGGCTTGATACTTGAGTCAAGCAGTCTAAGTGTATTGATCCACATAAAGTGTGCATCACTGCTACCCATGCCCAAATTAACACCCCCGGGTACTAGACTACTGGCCACATGCTCATCACTGACACCTTCTCCAAACTGATTACTACAGCCAAAGAATAAGATGCTCGTGGACCAGTCAATTGAGTCAAACTCCCTGCAACGATAGCCCTGACTATTAGTAGTATAGCGAACACTTAGAGTGCGCCAGGGCCAGTCAGCTGGACGCAGACGTAGATTTTGCCTATAAGCGTTGGGCGAATCCAAAGGATACATCCAAAGTCCATCGGGCCGTCTGTATGTAGTTAATAGTTCGAGCATGATATATTTACAAGTGCGTGAGCACGGCGCCAAAATTTTGGATCCAAGTTAACTCAACGCGAAGCGGTAGCGAAAAATTTTGAGCACTGTGTAGTCTCGTCCCGCCTTCAGCTAGCCATTCACAAGCCACGGCACAGGCCTCGGCTTGCTCTGGGTAGTTGACAATATAAGCAAAGTCCCGTATAGTAACTATATGAAATGGCTCATCATTCTCACTGTACTGGTAACTCCTGGCTGTGCTGTGTATACAGTAGCAACAACAGCTAGTACCTTAACCACGGGTAAATCAATTGGTGATCATACAGTAAGCCAAATAACTGGCTATGACTGTAGTTTAACTGCCGTTGTTATATCAAACGATACTCACTCATACTACTGTGAACGAGCACGTGAACCTGGCACTACATATAACCGTAACTCCTTTTAGTCGTTATGCGTTTTAAACTACCATTCATATATCGTATGTGGATAATGCTCGCTATACTAGCTGTTATGGAAGCTACTCTGATATACCTTATAAATACTACTATATAAACAAATTGGAGTAATTATTATGGCTGTAAACACATGGGTAGTATACGCAGTTAGTCGTACAATTGAACAACGTGTAAGACGCTTTGATCTAGCTAACATGCAACACATTATGACAGAACAAGAAGCTCGAGAACACGCTGAAAACTTTGCGGCATTACAAAACACTAATCAATATATGCACGTGAGTGATTGGCAAGCACACATAGAGTATGAGAGTCATGGTGAAGATACTATACCTGGATACCAACATAAACAGTGAACGCTTCGCTATGCCGGTAAGTAAAAGGCATTCGCCAAACGCTAGCTCAAGTCGCTAGCGTTTTTTTTGCGTATATCGAACAGACCCCGCTGTTAGCATACGCACAGTTATTCATAGTAGTCCAAACTTCTTATATGACGCATGTGGGGATCCAATATGTGAGCAAAGGATAAACGGTCTTCACGTATATAGAAACGTGCAGAGCCTGCGGGCAACGCACATACATGTAGACTACATAGCCAAAGCTGTTCTTGTGTAGGCTTGTCTGCCCAAGTTTGATAACAGTATACACGCATGGTTCGCTCCTAGTGTGTATTAGTATATAGCTGACATATAGTATAATAGACCCCGCTGTAGCATGATGGTATATGAGGGTATGCACTCGAATGCATAAGACCCCGCTGTACGCGAGTATGTATTTGCGCTATGCCTGTCTCAGCCAGACCATTCCAAATTGTTTCTACCGTAACCTGATGGTCCCCAGGCCTGATTCCACATCATAATCCCGATTCTGTCACACAATATCACACTTTGTCACACTTTTCTGCACTTTTCAGTCATTCTTACCCCTGTATAGACTACTATAAGCACGGTGGGGAGATCTATTTCACACAATACTACACATAGATCAGAGTATTTCACGGTGAATAATAGGCCTAACCACTAAGTACTATATACAACCGGGAGATGGCCATGTTCACTACTAAGTGTATTATACGTTTTACTACTCATCAGGCACATATAACAGTCAGTGATGATGGCACTATACAAGTGTTCAAGTACAGTCAACATACTAGTGATTTCGATGTATTCAAGGATGATCAGACGAGTGCTAGTGAATATATATTAACTCCACCAGAGTCATTAGGATATCGAGTAATAATACCCGGGGATTCTCAATAATTTCGGAAACATTCGGGCCCGGACCAGTCCAAACCAAAACCCACTTTGTCAAGCGGGTTTTTTCAATTTCGTCGTTCAAAAACAACAAGTAAGCACTTACTAACTTGGCAAGTTAGTTGGCACCAACTAACTTAAGAACTGCCAGGCACAGTCCACGTCCATCCCCAGTGTATGCTGTTCGAACCATACCATAATTATACTGGATTTTGGTAGTTCAGTCAACCGGGTCAGAGAGACCCTTCAAAAGATATGTTATTGACACTCTTGCCAAAATCCAGTATAATAACTACATACACACACAAAAGGACTCATATGTTTACAAATTGCGTAGCTCGTGCTAAAGTACAGTACAACAAAAAACTCAAATGCTATAAACTTCTTGTAGCATTCTGCAACGCAAACGAAAGCATTACTCAGCGTAATAGTGCCTTTGTCAGCGGAGATTTGCCCGCAGAAACTATTGCAACAGACTTGCCCCGTGTGTTGCTAACAGCACAGCAAACTCTGCGCACTAACAACATTCAAATAGTAGAGTAAGCTGTAGGGTTAATACATAGCGCATTTTGACAAAGTTCTCAAAGTGTGCTATAATTAGTTTTTAAGGAGCACAAATGAAAGATGCAATACTTGTTAAACTAGCGGAAGTGGAAGCTATGCTGTTAGAAGCAACATGCGATGGGGCACAACTGGCGGAACTGGAGTGCTTTAACGAGGTAGAGAACGCAATGAGCACACTATTGCAAACGGTTGACTACTACGTGGATTAATGTTATAATTGTTTTTTAAGGAGCGAAACTTATGAATGTTTTTACAACACTACAAACAAGCGGTACCGGCTACTGGTCACGCAAGCAGGCCCGTGTAGACATTACTGGACTGCGCTTGCAGTACTGCAACGTTGAGAAGGACTTTGGCGAGCTGTGCGTACACTTTAGCCCTGCTAGCTGGGACTGTACAGTAGACGGATTAATTTACACAGACCCGCTATTCAAAGCTCAATTACGTGTGTACTTGCAGACAATTGGCTTTACAGAAGCAGAAGCTATGGACGTGGAGTACAGCGAGCAGGGTATGCAGGATGACGAGTACGTTAGCTTGGACGTGGGTGCCAAGTTTTTAGCAGGACTTGAGCGTTTGGACGAAGCACACTTGTACACCGTTTGGAGAGAGTGCATTGATGTTTAATAGCATAATACAGTGGGCGGGCACTGCCTGCTTCCTTGCCATGTACGCATTAATGTCAATGAACCAGTACCCCTGGAACATTGTGGCTGGAGTACTTGGAGGGGCATGTTACTTGGTGTGGAGCATACGTGTGCGCAACACTCCACAACTAGTAACAAATGCAGTTTCAATAGCCATATGCCTAGTAGGGTTATTCAAGGCATTTGGTTGACAGGTAACCCAGATTCAGCTATAATACTAACATCAACTAACAAAAGGAGCGATACTTATGTCAGGCATTTACGACGTTGTTCAAAACCCAATCCCAAAGACCGGATTGTTTGCAACCCCAGAGAGCTTGGACCAGCTGATGGAGTACTGTCAACGCTTTAATGGGCAAGAGCGCATTATTGCTATCACCGTAGCCACTATGGCCCTTAACTTGGCACACGAGCTGGTTGAGGACCGGATCTTGTCTAAAGAAGTGTTTTGCGGTTGACAGTTTGGCTAGATGGTGCTATAATTAACACTTAAACACATTAAGGAGCGAACCAAATGGGTTACTTTACTGATACAGACTTTGACAGCACATTGGACATGATTGACGCAGTCAACGAGGTTGTGGAGCGTCATGTACGCAAGATGGAACGATGCAGTCCTACAGAGTTGGGTCTGGATGTACGCTGTGGTCCTGTGTACATTGATAGGGATGAGGAAGTGATTGCTGTCCAAAACTCTCCCAGTGCTATTGACTACTATGGTGGCTTTGAGTACATCAAAGAGGGTGAAGGACGCATGGTCTGTGGAGACTATACATTCTTCAACACAGAGTCAAGTCGTGTACAAGAATGCTTTGACTACTTGAACGAAGTGGATGAAGAAGAAGTTGAGTAAATTGAAAGGTTATTGACAGTCTGCTCGTTTGGCGCTATAATAAAGACTTAGCAACAAAGGAGCAGACAATGGAATGTACCTATTGCAGAAAGTGGCACTGGAAGGGATTTGAAGTTTGTAAAGACCGTCCAAAACAATAGGTTATTGACAGGTTAGGGTCTATGTGCTATAATAAGCACATAGACAGTTAGGAAAGCATTAAAGGTTACCTACATCGCTAGGCGCCCAGGTAGAGGACAGTATCGACGGATACGCTTGAACTGGGGCATGAAACAGGGCTTAGGCTCGGAGAAGCGGCGATAGTAAGTAGGCAGTAATAGCGAAGGCAGACGATCTAGTAGACGGTACTAGCGCCTAGTCCGGAGCCCCTTTAGTTCTTCCCTAACTGTACGGTTACAGGGTGTTGGCCAGTGGGCTGAACATTAAACGAGGAGCACGCTCTGCCCGCCCAATCTAATTACTGTCGCTGGGGTCAAACGATGATAAGCTACCTTGTAGCATCCCTGGTTGACAGTAACTGATTTTGGTTGTATAATATATTTTTAACAGTAACAATAAGGAGCGAAACTTATGTTTGATCATCTGGTAAAAGTAGCGAAAGAAGTAGGCAATGGAGACCTTCTAGTAGGCCTGTTTGCCATCAAAGTTAACCGTCACAAGTACGATGAGGACTTCCTTAAGACATTTGACGTCTTTATGGACATGGGTGCTCGTATGTTTGAACCAGCGGAGGCAGAATGAAAGCACTGGTAGACGGACAAGAGGTCACTGTAGGAGATGTTGTCAATTTCAAATGCGACATTGAGCAATCGGGCAAGATTGTAGAGATCAAGCAGAGCTACACAGGCAAGGCCCTAGTCCTGGAAAGTATTAGCCCAAGCGGGTTCCATGGGGACTACATCGGCGGCGAAACAATAACCACAGAGCTGGCCAGGGATTGTTGGCTTGAAGGTTGACTGGGTGCCCAAAAGGCGCTATAATAAACACATACACAAACACACAAGGAGCTGAGCAAATGGGTACACGTTCAATGATTGCTATTCAAAACCCTTACAACAAAACAGTTCGCGCAGTCTACTGCCACTGGGATGGGTACTTGGAACACAACGGCGCTATCTTGCAGAAACACTATTCAGCAAGCCCTAAAGTCAACAACTTGATTGCCCTGGGCGACTTGAGTAGCTTGCGCAAAGAGATTGGTGTACAACACGCATTCAGCACATTTGATTTGACTAAGGAAGAGCAAGAGGCTTACGAAGCAGAGCACGGCGACTCCTGTACATTTTACGGACGCGACAGAGGCGAAGCAGACGTTGGCTTTAAAGTGTTTGATACACTTGCTAAGGCTTGCGATCACTATACTTGGAGCGACTACTACTATGTCTTCAAGTATACTAAGGCAAGCGACTACACAGTAGGCGAGTGGCACTACAAGCGCAACGGCGAGCGTTGGAAGAAACTTGCCCCAGCTATTGCCAAGCTCGATCCAAAAGAGTGTGCAGAATGACAGGGTTTCAATCAAAGAGGGCTCAGGCCCTTGCTAAACTTAAAGGAGCTGGTATGAAAACAGTTAGAGTTGAAACGCTATTGATACAAGAGCTTGAGGTACCCGATAGCTGGGCTCGTGAGGATGTGTTTGATTTCCTCGCAGAGAATCAGTCATTCCGCACAGCCTTCCAAGGTGTAAGCAATACAGATCAAACAGCCCGCATCGTCGACCTTGGCGTTGTGGAAGAGAAAGTAACAGAGATGGGTGAGGAGAGCTTTGATGAGTAAGATGGCTGAACTAGATATGTATGCCTATGATATTGAACAACTGTACATCGAGGGCTTGACTGAAAAGAACATTGCCAAGACCCTAGATGTGCCTGTAGAGTATGTCTACGCATGGATGCAACTCAACGGCATTGAGCAGGACGAAACAACGTATTACGGCGCTTGACATTTTGAGCTTTTGGTTGTATAATACATTTATACAGACAGGAGCACATGATGAAGATCGTTGTAAAAATACCACAGAAGACCCGAGCACATTTCGTGCTCTTCTGTGAGAATACACCCTTCAAACCTAAGCGGGTGGAAAACAAGAAAGCATTTAAACGCAACCCTAAACACAAAGGACGCGACGAATGAAAGGCCTAATCACCAACGAATGGGACAGGGACAACCTAGAGTTCTTGCTCAACACTAAGGGCGATGACTTTAAGGCTTGGTTTGCACAGGCCGACGAAGATGACAAGATCTATGCCCAAGAGCTCATGGACGCTTACAGTCGTGAGCTACTCTTACGCTCCCAAGAGCTAGATCTAGAGGCTAACCTAGCCCTAAGCAATAACCAGGAAGCGAACATGGTTATTGACAAGATCCGTAAAATCTAGTATAATAACTACTTCAACAACACATAAGGAGCGAACTTTATGAACATTAGCACACTAGAGCAGTATGTAGAGAACAAGAACAAATGGCGTGCCGTATTCAACCAAAAGCCTTTGAGCTTGTTGAACGGTGCAGATCGCCAGGCTATTGCCAACTACATTGACAGCGAGATGAGCCCAGAGAACCTTACCTGCGATGGCGAACTGCCTCAGTCAGTGGTTCGTTCCAAGATGCGTAATCTTACTCGTTGTGCTGAGGAATTGCTCAGCATTGATCCTTCAGTAACCTTTTACGAAATGGGAGTCTAAGATGCCCAAGTTCCAAGTGACAGCCTATGAAGAAGTCTACTACGAAGGCGTGGTAGAAGCAGAGGATCAAGACGAGGCAGAGGACATCTTTGCCCTGTCTTTGGGAGATGTTAGACCCCAGACTAAGAGTTTCGAATATCAGACAACCCAAGTAATTAACCTAGGAGCCGACAATGCCTAATTGGTGCAATAACACAGTTCAAATTAATCACGAAGACCCTGCCAAGATGTATGCCTTGGTTGAGGCCATTAACGAAGGCAAGTTCTGTAACTTTGCTATTCCTGTTCCAGAAGATTTAGGTATCACAGCAGGCAAACTTGGTGATCCAGACGATCAGAAGAAGTTAGAGGCCCAAGAGGTCATCAACGAAGAGAAGTATGGCTACAAGAACTGGTATGACTTCTGCGTAAACGAATGGGGAACTAAGTGGGATGTGGATCCTTACGACAAGGTAGAGTATGACGACCAGCATGACAAGAATGGTATCACCTTTGGCTTTGATTCAGCCTGGGCACCTCCTTGTGGAGTCTACGAAGCATTGATGGAGCAGGGTTATACCCTTAGGGCGTTCTACTATGAGTGTGGCATGGCCTTTGCTGGTATCTATGATGAGAATGGTGACGACTACTATGAAGTGGGCGGTATGACATCGGAGCAGGTAGAAACAGAACTGCCTAGAGATCTTGATGAGATCATGGGCATCTCCGAATCCATTGCTGAATACGAAGAAGAGTCCGAAGAGTAATGGTTGACTGCCTACCCAAAAGGCAGTATAATTAGGTTTAACAACAACAAATGGAACAGCAATGAAAACCAATAAAGAAAAGAACCTAGAGCATAATGCTAGGATGACTGCTAAGGTACGCCCTAAGCCAGTTGACTACAAATTTACAGCCCTTGAAGAAGTAGTGAGGGCGTGGGTTCTTGCCAAATGAGTAGACTAGAATTCCTAAGTAGGCCATTGGTTGCGTTTGACCCTAGTCTACGAGAGCATCGTCAGATCTATTATAAGTTCGTTACTGAACGCAGTTGGAAGTCTAGTCCGTATCGTTTTATCTGTCCTGAGGACCATGGAGTTGATTTGGTAACTATGATTCAAAGAGCTTTGATTGAATACTATATTCAAAAGGAGTTTAAGAATGTTGTGAAAACGCAACAACCAAAAATTCGCCCAAAACAGAAGAGAAATGGTTGACAACTAACCAAAAGAGTTGTATAATTTGAACATGTTAGAGAGATTGGCTCAATAACATATTTTTTAACACACACATAGAGGTAACAAATGGCTACAGATAAATTATTCACAGTTGCAGGTATTAGCAAGCTCAATGGCGACTACAAAGTTCGCTTTGCTAACGATATGATGCGTATCAAGGTTCTCGCTAAGAGCGGCCATGAAGACATCCGTTTGGCAGATCTTGAAGGTTCTTTCTCTAAGATGGATGCCGCTAAGATCATCCTAGGTCTTGAAGATTTTGCTGATGCAGTAGCGCAGTCTACCATCACTGAATACATTGAAGACAACTCACCTAAGGCTAAGGTCTCCAAGCCTGTTGCTACCAAGGCAACAAAGACTCCAGCAGTCAAAGCTACTGCTAAGGTAACTGAGGACGAAGACGCTCCTTTCTAAGATGTTTCTACAGTATGAGATCTGGGGCATACGAGATCAGCATGAAGAGCTGATTGAGTGTGTGCCCACCCTTAGAGAAGCCGAAGAGATCGCAGAAAACGAACGAGAGTTCTGTGATGAAGTCTACATCCTGGAAGACAAGGATGATGACTTGAGAGAAGTTAAACGATATCAGGGCCTATAGCTCAGTTGGTTAGAGCAGAGGACTCATAATCCTTTGGTCCCTGGTTCGAGTCCAGGTGGGCCCACCATTCAATAACCCAGCGGTTGACTGGGTTATTTTTTGGCTATACAATTAAGACTTAAACAACACATAGGAGCGAACCATGTCAAAGAGTCTAGTACTGATGAGAGATGTAATCTGTGTTTATCATCCTGAATTCCGGGCCAGTAAGGATCTTCGTGCGTACGGTGTCAAGCACCCTGATATCTTTAATGTAGAGCGTCTAATTGAAGAAAGCCTTGCCGCAGTGGGCCCATACCGTTTCATCGACGGCGATCATGCTGACTTTAGCGACGGCACAGATTCTAAGACTGCTAGCATACGAGCTAATCCACTTAAACTCGGTGGCAATAGTTATGGCGGTGAAATTACAGGAGTTGAAACAGCGGGCGGTGGTCGTAAAGAAGGAGCCCTTCGCTGTACTGTGTACAATCCCCACAAAGACGGACTCAAATTCTATTTCTTGCCTAAGAGCATGTGGAGTCGCAACATCACCATTCACCCTAGTTCAGGCGTGGGCAAAGTAGTATACAGTTATCACAAACCCTATGATCATATTGTTAAGTTTCACGGCTACGAGTGTAGTTCATTTGAAGAACTAGCCCGCGCAAACTGATACAAAGGTGTTGTAGAAATACAACACGTTGACTACGACGACACGTCCCAAAGATGTGTCGTTTTTTTTTGGTTTCGGCGACTTGACAATCCCCGCCCAATCCAGTATAATTATGATTCGAAGGCGACGGGATGGACGGCATCGCTGGGCGTGTAATCTAGGTGCCCACTCGGCCGATCTATTTTGCAAATAGGTGTTGACAACTCTGCCCAATCTTGCTATAATACTAACATCAACAGCAAATAAGGAGCGAACCTAATGAAGCTACACATCACTACCCAATACATGGAAAACTACGGTGCCCATGATTGGGACGGCCAAGGTGAGTGCCCACAGTACTGGAAGTTCAAAGGTGGTGAGGACTTCTTCTATCAGTTGGGTTCAGTGGAGCCTAGCGCAGAGCACATCGAAGAGTTGATCTTTGTGCTCCGTGAGCAGATCGAGTGGGACGACATTGGTAGCCGTCAGTATATCGTAGGCTACGGTATCGTAGAGGATAGCTTCATGACTCCATTTGAGCGGTCACAGTTGGAGTATGAAGGTTCCATCACTTATCCTGCTAAGACATTGACACTTAAGGAGACAGTATGATTAAAGAACTAACCCGCGAGCAGTACGATACCCGCCATGGTGGAGCCTTTGATAGGGGCTCAGCAGATTCATGGTATCATCGTCCACGCAACCCTCACTTCTATACAGAAGGCACTGGCACTTCAGAGCGCATTGATCAAAGCCAAATGACGCCCAGTGAGATCCAAGCCTACCTAGCAGGCTACCAGTGGAATGAACAGTTTGGCGGCAAGAAAGATTGGGATTAATGGTTGACGCCCAACCCAAAAGGCAGTATAATAGTCATATCAACAGCAAACAATAGGAGCGAAAACTATGTTTAAATTATTGTCCACAGCAAACCCTAAGATCCAAAAAGGTACTAAGATGGGTTATCTGTCTTTCATCCTACATTTGGCACCAGCAGACTTGTCAGGGCGTGAGACTTGCCCTAAGCGCACCGCAGGCTGTACTGCCGCTTGCCTTAACACTGCCGGACGTGGCGGTATGTTCAAACGGGGCGAGAACACCAATATGATCCAAAAGGCTCGCATCCGCAAGACCAAGTACTTCTTTGAAGCCCGTGACTACTTCATGCAGGATCTGTACGAAGACATCACTAAGGCTATCAAGTTCGCTGAGAAGCGTGGCTTGATCCCTGTATTCCGTTTGAATGGTACTAGCGACTTGAGCTGGGAGAAGTACACTATCAACGACAAGAACATCTTTGAATTGTTCCCTAATGTACAGTTCTATGACTACACTAAGGTGCTCGGTCGTAAGGTGTCTAAGTACAAGAACTATCACCTTACATTCAGCAAGGCAGACGGAAATGATTCGGATGTAGCGGAAGCATTAATGCAAGGTATGTCAGTCGTAGCCGTATATGATGAGATCCCAGCAGGCACTCCGTCAGCTGATGAGACAGACTTGCGCTTCTTAGACCCTAAGGGCGTGATGCTTGGACTCAAGGCCAAGGGTCGTGCTAAGAAGGACTATTCCGGTTTCGTAATTCGTTTGAAAGAGGTAGCATAATGCAGGCTTACATCAACTTGCTCATCCTAATGAGCCCCGTCATTGTCATGTTCCTAGCAATCCTAGTGGTTGACGGATGGCAATAAATCTAGTATAATAAACACTTAAACAGAAAATAGGAGCGATACTATGCTAACCATTCAAGAAGTAAACTCAGCAATCATGCTACAGTCTTGGACCAACACTGAGTTGACGTCAATGATAGATGCAGTCAAATGGAACCGTACTAACCTAGCCAAGCAGATCAAACGTTCGATCCGTGTAGGCGACAACGTAGAGTTCACATCCAGCAAGACAGGCAGAGCGACACGTGGGTTCGTAACCAAAGTGGCCATCAAATACGTCACAGTCAACACGGGCATGGGCCTGTGGAGAGTGCCTGCCAACATGCTGACCCTGGTTGACAAAGAGCTGGCTTAACTGTATAATTACTACTTCAACAGCAAATAAGGAGCGATACTTATGATTACAGCAGAACAGATCCGTGCAGGTAAGGTATTGGCAGAACAAGCAGGCCGCGCAGAGTACGCCAAGTGGGGCGGCGACCGTGGAGCTTGTGGCTTTGCTTGGGTTGAGGTCTACGTGGACCGTACCAATTCAAAGCAGGCCAAAGAGCTATTGGCCGCAGGCTTCCGCAAGGACTACAAACCAAAATGTCTCAGCATGTGGGATCCAGCAGGACTTCCCGTACAGAACATCGACATCAAAGAAGCAGGCGCCTATGCCTATGCCAACTACTTGCAGGCCCTGGGACTCAAGGCCTATGCAGGTAGCAGACTAGATTAACCAAAAACATAGACACGGAGGCGACTCCGTGTTATAATTAATATATTAATCCACAGCGTAAAGGAGCGATAAATGGGTAAGGTAGTTACATCAAAGATGCTTATGGCATTGCAGAGCGAAGTTAAATCATTGGAAGTAGATCAAACAGCTATCAAGGCAAAAGAGAAGGCTTTGGCGGCCGAAACAGACGAACAGATCATGGATCGTTTGCGTGACAGGTTTGAGATTTTGGATGACATGACACGTGCCGTAAAAGGCGGCAAGGTCAAGGCTATGATTGTCACAGGCCCTCCAGGTGTTGGCAAGAGCTTTGGTGTAGAGAAAGTACTCAGCAAGCATGATGTCTTCGCTACTGTAGCTGACGATCAGAAGCTGAAGAAGTATGAAGTAGTCAAAGGCGCTATGTCAGCGATTGGCTTGTACAGTAAGCTCTATCACTTTGCTGACAAGAAGAATGTCCTAGTGTTTGACGACTGTGACAGCATCTTGTTGGACGACTTGAGCCTTAACATCTTGAAGGCAGCACTAGACAGTTCAAAGAAGCGTACCATTAGTTGGAATACAGATAGTTCATTGCTACGCCGTGAAGGTGTGCCCGACAGCTTTGAGTTCAAGGGCGGTGCTATCTTTATTACCAACATCAAGTTCGATCATGTTAAGAGCAAGAAGTTGCGTGATCACTTGGAAGCATTAGAAAGCCGTTGCCACTACTTGGACCTTACCATTGACACTACACGTGAGAAGCTATTGCGCATTGAGCAAGTGGTAACTGAGTGTGGTATGTTGGATGAGTATGAGCTAGAGGACTACCAGAAGCTAGAGGTAGTAGACTATGTCAAGTCTAACAGTGATCGTGTACGTGAGCTCAGCTTGCGTACAGTACTTAAGATTGCAGACTTACGTGCCAGCTTCCCGGACAAGTGGCGGGCAGTAGCTGACATGACATGTATGCGTACTAGCCGTTAACTCTAACAGCTAATGCGTATATAGTACAGCATACAGCCGCTAGAGTTGTAGCTGTACAGCAGTAGGACTGGCCAACGATTCGCTCCCGGCAACCAGTCTGTAGTTAAGAACTCAACGCCAACAAGGCAATGGGTTCTTGATCCCCTAACCGTAAGCCCGATTCGCTCCCGGCAGTTAGGGGATTTTTTTTTGAAGAAATATTCCTCCGACCAGGGCAATAATAAAAGAATTTTTTGACCACCGACCGGCATATACATGCAACAAGTTAGTAACTACTAACTAGCGCATGGGTACCGAAGTAAAAACACCCCTCTAAAAGTATAAGTACTTCTTTATAAATTTTCGCGCGGTTCCTAAAAGATCCTGCAGGTACCTCGTTCTAGCATATATACTAGTATGAATCGCACCCATTTATCGACTAGTCTAGCAAATTCTGGTCTCGTTACCATATTAACTAGTCTAGCTATGACTACTCTTAATAGTACGCTTACGCTAGCTCACTGGCTTCCCAATTGGCTAGTATCGTGGTTTATTGTCTTTAACTATGTGTATTGGGTCGCACCTCGTGTCTCTATATGGATCTATAGTCATTATGAATGAACTCTACACTCAAACCGAAGTAATACGTGGCCGCACATACCGCTACGATCCAGATTTTGACTGTTGGTATCCTGCTGATCGTTATAAGGACATGACTCCATTAGAAGCTTGGAGTCCCGCCATTATATTTGCTCTACTATGCGCTCTAGCAGTATATGTAGAATATTTTCGCTAAAAAGTGTAAGTACTTCCCAAATTTTTTTGCGCAGAAAAAAATGGGCCCTAAAGACCCATTTGTAGTGTATCGTATTTGTTGTGTATTAGGGCTGTGGACCCACAGCTTGTGTAGGTACACCATATTTGGCAGCTAATGCCCTAAACTCATTTTCTACTTTGACTGGATCCACTTGATATCTTTCATCCATACTTTGCATTAGTTTCCAAGCCTGTTCATCTGTTAGCCGCATTTGCCCATTGCTCATCCTGTAGAAAATTTCGTTAGGTGCCCAACCGCCCCTACTCAAAGTCATACTATCTAACGGTGTAGTACCCATAATGCCTGAACGCTCTAGCATATTGGCAAAGGGCCAGCTGATTGTTCCTTTGAACTGGCCTATGGGTACTCTAGGATACTTATCAGCATAGTATTGAGCCTGTTTTTTCACCGAATCTTTACTACTGTGACGTTCTAACCACTGTGCCAGTTTACTAACTGCACCTAATGCTTTCGTTGGATCAGATTCTGCAATCTGATCCAAACGTGTAACTAGTTGTCTATATTCTTGTGCGGTCATACCTGTCTCCTATTGTGTATTTATTCTGCTATATACTATATGAACACACACATATGGTTAGTTAAACTACTAGCAGGCTTAGTCAGCATCTTTCAAGCGTCAACCTTACGTGATCGCTACTATACTGCTACCAACAGACTAGAACTCGTAGAAACAGCCATAGAAGACATTGAGCGTATCAATGCTAATTCAGCCAATCCCAATCATCTTATTAGTAATATATGTAGGAACTTAAATGACTCACGCTACTGAATACTATATACTCACACTTCACCCCAATGCTAAGGAAGTCTTCACTTGGATATTTGACAATGACTTAAAGATAGACGTACACTTGAATCGTACACGCTTTTGGGTGCCTAATGATAGTAGTCTTAATACATACTTTCAGCTATGGCTACGTGAGTACTGTGGGACTGTAGATCCCACGCTAGACTTAGCTACTGGGTTACCCATACAGTAGTACTACTTAACGATATCGAACTCAGGATTACCTTGAATACCCATATCATGCCATTCTTGCTTGTACTTGGCGTCTGCTTGTAGTAACGGTTGCTTGATCCAATTGGGCATGCCTACTATAGGTATTTGTCGGTCTATGGTTTTAATTACTAAAGGAATGTCTGGATTACCGTCTTTTAGTAATGGCTTAACACTGGCCACTACAGTATCATACTTGTCCTTCCAGCGTTGATTACCGCTACGTGGATTATAGGGACTTAGTGCCCAAAGACTGTTAATAGTCCTAGCGTCTAGATAATGGCCCACTATCTGCATTAAGGCAGGGTCGCCGAACGCTGGATCATCATGGCTGGAGGGTGCAAATTCTTTTAGACGCATAGTATATTTATGGTTGGCCTAAGCAGTAACGCTAGTTCGCGTTTTTACCGCTTTCGCGCTTCGCGTAAATTTTTTGCGCTTGAGCTTCGCTATTAGAAATTTTTTCCGCGCCGTTGGCTTTCATTAAACTTGGCCAGTCTATCTGCACGGCTTGTACTAGCATTAGGGTGTGGTGTGGGTGTACTAGTACCCACTTGCTTGATTAAACTGACAACTTGACTACTAACAGTGCCTACAATAGCACCATGTCTAGCGTCAACTGGGTGTGCTATACCGCCAGGCTTATATGGGCCACGATTGTAGTTTCGTTGTAGTATACCATCTAGTTCTTGTTGTTGGAAGAAATTATGCCAAGTACCTTGACTAACACTGGCCAACTGTTCTAATGTAGTGGGCCAACCTGCTATGGTAATCGACAATGCTGGACGTAGGGCCTGCATACCTAGTACACCTTCTGCACCTAAACTATAGCCCACTACTACTAGTAGTGTACCAGGACGTGAGTGGTAATATCTAGCGGCTTCGGCTGATTGCTTACCTTCAAATACTTGTCCGCCCACTAGTTGTGCTATTTGTTCTAGTGAACTATTGCCTTGATTACCCTCTTCGGTATGCATGCCTTTAAACAAGCATACTGTAGTACCTGGGCCTTCTAATTCATACAGTCTCATAGACTACGACCCATGTTACGGATCCTCTGTAGCCACTGGTCCAATTGTTCTTGAGTCCAGCCCATATCTTCAGGATGATCAATAGGATTCTTAGCGGTATTGATAACCTGCTTGTCTGCGGCTGTCATAACGGGTATTATGTCCGCCATGTTTCTAATATCGCCCACTGTGGAGTCTAATTGATCTGATATGGCCTTTAGTTTAGCACTGCCGTAATGATTGAGTATGTCTGTTTCGGACGTTTTATTAAACCATCCGCTGGGCCCTATGCCCCAAAATTCATACCAACGGCCTGTGGGCACGTTTTCTTTACCGCCACCGCCTGTACTAATATAAAACGGCATGGGAATTCCGTCCACATCCACTACTATAACTATGCGTGGAGATCCGCCAGGTGTTTTTACTATGTTCATACCACGACTGCCAGGTAAAGGCACTCGCTTGGGACCGTTCATTAGTTTCATGCCCAGTTTGGCTTTCATAGCTTCCTGGGGAGATACTAGTCGGTTGACGTCGTCTTCTCTGGGTCTAGGTTGCTCTGCCCGTTTGATAGCCTTGGAGCCTAACCCAAAGAACTTTTTAATGTCTGCTTCCTGAATGAATTCTCTACTTCTCATTGAATATTTATTCTAACTATAGTTTAATAAAAAAAGAGTTCTATGCTTATCATACTTAAAGGCTACACTAATGTCATAGCATTCTACCGCCATATTCCAAGCCCAACGCTGATATTTGGGTCCAGTATAAGTTAACAGCCATTGTTCTACATCATGTATGCCAATAATCCAGTCTAGTTGTTCATTTACTTGGCCAGGCCACCGTATCGTTGCCGTAAAGGCAAAATCATGCTTATCGGGAAAATAATCCCAGATATTGTATGTGGGCATACTAGTATTTAATCCCAAAAACAAAAAAAGCACCCTCAGGGTGCTTTTTTGTTTGAACCAGTTGCAATTACGCTTGTGCTTCGCCCCAACGTAGAACCAAGTTGGCCAATACTGGCGCACCCTGTGTTAAGTATACGTTGATAAACAATACGTCTGGACCGTTAGGGAATGTGCCGCGTCCACCGATTGGTGTGTTGGTCAATTCCTTAAATGGTGTCAAGTCTAATGAGTCCTTGTTGCTTGGGCTTGAGATAAACGAGAATACAGTTTCACCGGGCACCGCATAAGTGTTACGTGAGAACTGAATATTGCTACCCACAGTCTGTGATACTAGTAAAGGAGTAGTTAAACCTACTTGTACCACAGTACCAGTAATTGCTGTGCTAGACACGTTACCTGTTTGATAACTTACCAAGTATGTACCGCCAGCATTTATACCGTTACCGGTATAGGTATTATTTTCTCTGTTAGTAGCAGTAACATAAGTGTTGGCTGCCAACGTACCACCTGACAATGCTTGTCCTAATACTACTGTACCACTTGCGTGTGTAGTATCTGTTAAAACCCAAGGAGTAGCAGTTAGTGTACCACTAACTACTGTTTGGCTAACGTTAATATACCAAGAACTTGTAGCACTTGTAGCTGTACCTGAAATGTTACCTACAATAAATGTACCACCGCCAGCTGTTTGTGTTGCTCCACCAGTAATTACATAACCGATACCAATACCAGTACCACCACTTGGAGCCGTAGTAACTGTTAATACGTTACCTGTAATACTAGCAGTAAATGTACAAGCTGTACCTGCTGTTACGCTACCTGTTGTAATTGAAACAGCAGTAGTTGCCACTGAAGATACTTTTGTACCGCCATACACTGCTGAAGTACTTTGTGGATAAAATACGTCATCACCTACTAAGATACCTGTTGCTGAACTTACTGTAACTGTAGTAGAACCAATGGCTAAACCACCTTGTCCTGTTATTGGGTTGTTAGTTGCAGAGTTTGCAAATGTTACGCTAGAGCCAGTGGCAATCTGACTAAAGCTAGGCTGTCCAGTTTGTAGTGCTACTGAATTTAAACTGTTCCAAGTAATACCAGTTGCCGGGTTAGTTGGATAGTTGCTTGGGTTTAGAATACCTTCAATTACCAATGCTGAGTTAGTATTAGTTGTACCACCAGCTGTAATCTCAATTGTCTGTAACAACAACTGCGCACGATTGATCAAATCACGTACACCCAAGTCACCTACAATAGCGTTTGACACACTAGGAGCTAGACGAATAGCAAATGCTGTTGTCTTACGTGTTGAAATTTGTGTGTTAGTTGATTGATAGTTAAAGATGTAACCACGATCAGAATCAAATCCGCCGTCTTGTAGGAACGCACTACCCCAGTGACTAATACTTGGAGTTGCTGTTTGTCCAATTAGAATAACACCTGAACCTACTGCATGAGCAGCCGCTGTCATACCTGAGAATGTACGAGTTAAACCTGCAACATAAACAGACAGTGGCGTAGCACGAGTACAACCATTTAGTGTACCTGCAACAAGAACTTGGCCGTTGATAGGACTAGTTGAAACTGTACCAGTAGTTTTACTAGTATAGCTGATAATCTCGCCATCAATATAAACATACGCTGGGTAAGTAACACTGGCTGTTGGGAAGTAAGATACATCAGTTAATGCTAGTGTTGTACCCGATACACCTGGATCTGCTGTTAATGTTGAGCGGGCACCTTCGTTTACTACTTCATAACGAACTGGTTGGTTACCAGAACGCATATAAGCTTCGGTGTTTATGTTGTTGTTACGTAGACGGTGTACAGTAATATACTTGCCTTCTGGACCGCGGATCATCCAGTCAATAAAACCAGCACCGTACCATGTCCATTGTAGGCCAATCATCTGCATCTTGTAAGGTAAAATGTTATAACCACTTGGGTTAAATGGGCTTGATGAACCATCTAGACGATCCATGTTCCATTGACTCTGTGGCATCAAGCGGTCAATAGTTTTAACCATTTTAACACCCGATGCGGCCACTGAACCACGATAGTCTGGTGTTACATAAATTTGTGTATCGCTAGCTACGTTTGTTACAATGTGTGTCATACCCTTGATAACTACACGATCTCCAGCGGCTAGCTGTGCTGTAAAGCGACTATTTAAACCTGTAACACTATTTGAGTCTGGTGTTACTGAAACACTTCCAGCAACTTGGAATGTTGAACTACGACGTCCAATTGCCATTTGCTGACCATCCCATTGCCAGAACATACCGTTCTGCTCGTCAAATGTTCCTGCACGTACTGTTGATCCCCACCAGCCAGTTACCTGTACTGTACAAGGACTATTAATAAGGCCTGTAGTAGAACCTAATACGTTAACTGCTAGTACAGTAAATGAGCGTTCATCTACAATAGTAGCAACAGTGTATGCACTGTTATAACCGCTAGTTGTAACGCCGATAATATTGATCTGAGCACCTGGTTGTAATCCATGGTCTGTATCATCTGTAGTAATAGTAATAGTAGAACCAACAGTAGTGCCGCTGGCACTAATCGCACGAATATCATAGTTAGGAGCAAATAGCGCACCTGTGTTATAGTTAATACTCTTACCAGACTGGTAACGAATGTATTTCTTACTCATACGTACTGCCATTGAACCATGTGCTGGACCGCCAGTACCTAACATAACTCCGCCGTCGAATGGTCTATGTTGATAGAACGCATCTGGGCGAGCATAAATTGCACCTGTTATAGTTCCTGTAATAATACCGCTAGCACGAGCTGTAAAAGTTACTGTTGTCAAGCTAGCAACAGTTTCAATAAAGAACGGGCCCTGTGCAACGCTGTGATTGGCTATGTTAGAAACGTCAGATGTAACCTGGCTGATAATTGTATCGCCAGGAATAAATCCATGATTAGTTGCAAATGTTACAGTAATAACTGCATTACTAGTTGTTCCGTTAATTGTAATACCGCTAACTGTACTAGCAAGAGTAACAGCGTATGTACCATTACCACCTGTGCCTGAAAATACACCTGGAGCGGCACTCGATCCGCTAACAATAATTGTTGTACCAGTTGTTACGTTTGTTCCGCTAAGTACTTGACCCACTGCAAAACCACTACTTGTGCCTGTAGCTGTAAATGTATTTGTTGTAGCTGTAAACACTAGTTGATTACCACTAGACCCTAAAGTCTGTGTAGAACTAAGTGTCCATGCTGTTCCACTTCCAGAAACAATGTATGTTCCAGCTAAAATACCGTTACCAGATAATACTTGTCCAATTGCTGGACTACCTGCGCTAGTTGTCAACGATGTTCCACTGATATAACCAGTTACAGTTGTTGAAGCACTAGAAATACTTCCTGATGTTGTAGTTCCAACAACGCTAGGATTAGCATAAGTGTAAGTTGGAGTGCCTACACTTGCACCTGTATAAAATGCGGCTTGACGTAACTGTGTATAAACTGTTGATAGTACATCACCGTTATTCACACCAACTTTAGCTTTTGCATAGTATGTTAGTGTATTACCACTAATGGTGTTGATTAAAAATGAACCTTCAGCACGAGCAAATCCTGTGATAGTGTTCAAATAACCTTTAACTGTAATTGGAGTTCCAGCGGCCCAACTTGTTGGAAATACTGTTGAGTTAACTACTGTAATTAAACTTTCACCTGTTCCACCGGTACCCATTGAAGCATCGGTTGTAACAGTTAATACAGCTTGATCTGTTCCCGGAACTTCATAAACGCTAGGATATCCGCGCACTAAATCGTATGTTAACCACTTAGTTGGTTGTAGTCCGTATTCAAAGTCAGCGTCTAACATTGACTGTGGATTTGATGTTCTTGTACGTTCCCAAGCATCTGTTCCAGCTTCTGGCATACGAACCATTTGTTCTGGACGCTCATATAGAATCTGTATGCTATCAGTAGACTGCATACCTGTGCCACCTGTCGATGTATCAACAGCTAGGTTAATAGTTGTAATACCATCCGATGCATCTAATGAGCTAAAATAGTTTACTAAATCGTTTGCACGACTAAAAGACACTGTAGTTCCAGTATAAGTTGTGTCTGCAAAATTGTAAAGAATTACGTTTTTTGTTGAGTTGGTAATCAGCAAAATTTGGCTAAGATCGTACTTGCCTTGTATTTTAATTGTACCATTACCAGCTGTTCCTGGTGTAAAGACGTACTGTCTAATTTGACTCTTTGCCATTTAAATCTCCATTATCTTTTATTTATCTGTTAGGCCATAGCCGTTGCTAGTGCTATGGCAAAACCTTTAAAATCAACACCTTTAATCTTTAAAGATCCTACCACGTTTGCTGTACCAGTGATTGTAGTATTTCCTGTAATCGATGAAGTTCCAGTAACGGTAATTCCACCAGCAGTTACAGTAATTCCACCAGCAGTTATAGTTGCACCGCCAGCAGTTACAGTTAATCCGCCAGCAGTTACTCCGATACCACCAGTGGATACTGTTAAAGAATTGTTAAGTGTGCTGGTTCCAGTGATAGTAACATTTCCAGTTAACCCAGTAGTGCCGGTAACAGCTAAATTACCAGGCATTGTAGTTAATACACTAGTAGTTCCTATTGTAATTAATCCCGCGGCTGTTGTAACATTGGGTGCTAAAATAGATCCAGTTAGAGTTTGCGCCGCGGCAACTGTACTAGTACTAGACCACGTAAAGCTACTACCAGTCCATTGTAAGAAACCTGGAATAGTTGGCGCTGTTATAAATCCAGTGGTTCCCGGCGCAATTTGTACTAATAATTGATTACTAGTTCCGCTAGCTACGTTTGTAGCTGTTGTAGCATTTGGTATTGTTGTAGGAAGTAGTACAGTAGGATAGCTGAGAGCGTTCCAACGATTTACACCGTCTCCGTATTTTAATTTAAGCGTGTCAGTTTCTAAACCAGGTTCGCCTGTAGCTAATATTGGATTTACACTTGTCCAATTAGCGGCTGTATCTCGTCTTAATTTAATTTGTGCTGACATATTATATTCTTAGTACCCTTAACTTACTGCTACACTCATTGCAATAGCAAGAGCTTTGATATTGTTTGTAACACTAGGAGAACTGGCATATGATAAACTATTCCATGTATTAACTCCATCGCCGTATTTCACTTTAAGTGTATCAGTTTCAAATCCCGGCTCACCGGCAGATAAAATAGGATTAACGCTAGCCCATTTTGCCGCTGTGTCTCTACGTAGTTTGATTGTTACTGACATGTTCGCCCCTTGATTACATATTTATCGTGTTAGCCCAAGGCCACGCCCATGGCTAACGCCAGAGCTTTTATATCTGTACCGCCTACTAGTATTTTTGTTGCAGAGATAGTAGCAGCCGTAACAGTTCCAGTAAATGTTGGACTTGCTAGCGGCGCCTTCAATGCATCTGATGCTGTAGTCGCATAATTTGCTAGAGTTGTTGTTAGACTATCGGTAGTTACAGTCGAAGCTAATGCCGTTGTCAAACTGGCGCTAGTTGCGTACCCATTTAATGCTGTTGTCAAACTAGTAGTAGTTACATAGGAATTTAATGTAGTTGTTAGGCTAGAGTTTGTAACATAACTAGCTAGTTGAGAAGTAGTCCATAGTTGCGTGGCTAGTTTCTTACCGCCTTGGCTAGTTCCGTCCATTAACCTAATTGTACTATTGGTTAAATCATATACTAGATCGCCATTGCTATAACTTAACCTATCTAAGTCAACGCTATCGTATGCTTGTAATTTTACGCTATGTACGGATTTACTCATGGAATACCAGTCCTTTATAACTAGTATTTAACCGTTTTTACTCTTTGAAGTAGTACTCGTAATTTACGCTAGTAGCGTTCTCTTTGCGTACTTTAGCGCCGTTTTTTAGATGAAATCTACGGGCCATTTCTGTTTGTGGGCTCAATGTAACTATACCTGTAATATCTGTGTATTCTTGTTTTAGCCACTCCGCCGCTTGTTTTAACAAACTTGCACCGGCGCCTGGCTTGTAACTCCAGATAGTATAAAAAACTGCTACTCGTTTGTCTTTACCCATTTCAATTAGGTCTGTTTCGTTTTCTGGAACAGAGCTCGACCATTGCATACAAGTTGCCGCTAAAACTTCCTCTCCTGCTTTTAGGATTAGTATTTCAGCGGCATCATTGATGCGTTGTTCAAGTGGAATGTGTGGTCGTACAGGATCGTCTTTTATGATCCTTACTAATGGATCGGTAATATCTCTGATGTGGTGTAGTTCCATGATTCGCTATCCGGTGTTATATACGTATTTATTATAATACCTTATAAATCATATTGCAACTAGATTACACCAGGTCATCTCCAGGTAAATTGTTTAATAATTCTCTAAGTTTTGTACTTTCAACTTGAGCCCTGACCTTAGGTAACGATGCTCCATCGGCAGGATTTTCTGCTACAGTTTGTCGTTGTTTGATACTATTCAACAATGTAGACCCTGCACTTGGACTTCCGCTTCCGTAACCATCTTGTTCATCCAAGTCGCTGATGCGTAGTGTATCAATATTAAATTCCAAATCAATCTTCATACCAACACCACTGCTAGAACGTGTCTTCATTAGCTGGATTTGATAGCGTCCACGCTCACGCATAGCACGACTAGTGAAGATACCAAACACATTATCAGCTGTCTGAATCTTACTTAATCCGCCTGAAATATGACTGTGGTCAAACTCAACTTCTTCAACTGCTCCACGATTCAACTGTGCCGCAGTAACAAACACACAGTTCTTTTCTACCGCCAAATTACGCAATTCTTCCGATACATACTTGTCCTTAACAAACAAGTTTTCAGCACTAATACGCTTGCTCACTGGCATAATCAAGTCCATATAATCCAGTAGCAATACATCAATCTTACGACCCATTTTGATTTCATACTCTTTCATGTAAGCACGAACATCATTTGCTGTCTTACCACTTGGCATGTACTTGACCTGGAATTGACCAGATTTCTTACCAATCATTTTAACTTTCATTTCCACATCATCGATGCTCTTAAAAATCTCTCTTGCAGGGATTCCTGTGAGCATACTATCCACACGCATACTCACTAGTTCTTCACTAAGTTCTAATGTTAGATATAGTACATTGAGTCCAGCAGTAGCATAATTGACCCCAAGATTAGCAAGAAACAAAGATTTTCCAGCACCAGACCCACCAGCCCATATGTTAAGCTCGCCACGATTGAAACCACCGTAAAGTTTATCGTCGATGCTTTTCCATCCTGTTGAAATTTGCCCGTTCTTATCTTTAATACGCATGAGACGTGCCCTCGGGTCTTCAAAATAATCTGTACCCATGTCACGTTGCAAGCCTACTTGAACTGCTTTTTTAATCTTTTCTTCTACCGGACCATACTCGCCTTTTTCCAATAAGTCGGCACTTTCAAGGATTGCTCGCTCTAGTCCTTTGTGTCTAGTAAATGTTTCAAAGTCATTCATTAGCCATTCAAAATGTTCATCACGTAGATTCTCTGCTGGCTTTAAGTTTGCACCAGTTGCCGCATTTAAGATTTCAGGAGTAGGCAATGCATTGTTCTCTGTGACAAAATTAGTCAAATATGCCGCCGCATCTTGCAGTTTTCTATCAAATAATGTACTATCAAAAATGCTTTGACATCGTACAAATGTGCCAGCATCTGCCAACATCATTTCTAAATATACACGCTGGATATCGTAGCCATAGTCTACGTTCTGTCTTGCTTTGTTATCTTTATCTTTATTATATTCACTCATACTGTATTATACACTTTAATTAAACACTTTAACACCGTAATGGCGTTCAAAGTTTCTTGCATCTGCATGATTGTTTACCATAGGTTTGCCTTTGATATTTAGACTGGTATTGAGCAATATTGGACATCCAGTTTCTTTATACCAAAGTTCTAAGAGTTTTCTAAATGGCCTACCATCGTTCGGTACAGTTTGAACACGAGATGTTCCGTCACGATGTATGATAGCAGGAAATAACTCAGGAGTCCTGCAACGAGCGACCACTTGCATAAACCTACTATTATCCCAACCGTGAGGCATATCAAAGTACGTGTCAACATGTTCTTCGAGTATTGCTGGTGCAAAAGGTCTAAATTCTTGTCGTTGTTTAATTGCATTTACTCTATCCTTTATATCTTTACCACGTGGATCTGCTAATAAACTTCTATTACCTAAGGCACGTGGTCCAAACTCTGCTCTTCCACGGGCAACTCCGCAGATTTTATTTTCTTCCAAGTAGGATACAATATCTTCATTTGAAGAACGATATCCCATGTCATAGCCTAGAAATATATTGGACCAGTCTGTATAATCTTTCCAATCTGGATTTTTTGCTAATACAGCACCTATGGCACTGCCAGCATCTCCAGGATTAGGATATATCCAAGTATTTTTAAAATACTTTCCGGTCAATCTGTTAGCACTACAATTAAGAGCACACCCGCCCATCAAAACTAAATTATTGGTTAGATCCACTTCTTGAGAGGCTTGATACAATATTCTTTCAAATGCCATTTCATACACTTGCTGGGTTGCGGCTGCAATATCAAAGCTATCGGACACTGTTAGATCTGGTCTCCAGTCTCGGCATCCCCTGTGTAAATTTTGTTTTATTTGATAGGGCCTGTTCCAATCATTATTTGGTAATTTTACAAAATCATCCAGTAAACTCTTAGTTAATCGAGATGGGTCACCGTATGCGGCCATTCCCATAAGAATATATTCATCCTCGTTGGGTGTTAGTCCTACACGCTGAGTCATGGCCGAATAGAATAGTCCTAAACTGTCAGGAAATCCTATGCTATCAATCAAATGTAATTCTTTACCCACTCCTGACCACAAACTATATGTGGTAAATTCACCGATAGCATCTATTACAACTATACAAGCAGTTTCAAAAGGACTTGTATAAAATCCTGCCGCGGCATGACTACGATGGTGATCAACATAGGTAATAGGTGCGTCAATTTCGTATCTAGCCATATAGATTTCAATATCGTTATCACGACGTTTCCAACCTTGCCCTGCAAATAACTGTCGAAGAGTTTTTTTAAAAGGCTTTTCATACCAATAGATTTTGTCAGGGTATCCAAACTTTTTGGCATCTGCAACTAATTCTCTACACAGATCTCTATCGTTTTTAATACCGCTGTATCTTTCACTATGGCTGGCAAATACTAGTTTTTCATCAGCAAATACAGCTATTGCCGCATCATGACTGTTTGCCGATATCCCCCAACTAATCATTTGTAGATAAAAGGATCACGTTTCCGTAATTCTTCCATTCGACGTTTAAATTCTTGGCGGCTTTTGTACCAGTGCCATGGTTTCAAAATAAAATCAATCAATTTTTTCATATTCTTCCTTAAACCATTTCTTGGCTCGTAGTTGTATCTTTAGACTGTTAGATTCTTTTGATGATACAATTAAGTACAACGTTGCCAATCTTCCTAATTTAATTACGGCGTCATTAATGTCCTTAACACCTTCTGGCCAGTCTGGCATACTTACAGACCATCCATATTCTATTGCTTGTTCAACAGTGCGTGGGCCTTCGTGATCCCTATCTGGAACGAGTACAATCTCTTTACCTAGTTGCTTGAGTAGCCAATTTTGACTATCTTTAATTTCTGCACCTAGTAATGCACATCCATCAATACTTAGCGCATCAAACGGGCCTTCACTGACAATAACGAACTCTCTGTCGTCCTGTTGACGGTCTAAATTAAAAACATAGCCTGGTTGTTGCTCGGATAGATATTTAGGTTTGGCATCATTTATAGCACGGGCAGTCCAGCCAACAATCTCATCTTTATAAATGAATGGAATAATAAGTCTGTTACTAAATCCAACTTTAGGCGTCCAGTAGAAAGGAAAATCTTCAGGAAAAAGTTTTCTATTCACCATGTATTCTAATACAGGTATAAGTTTTTCTGGAGGGTTGTCTAATAAACTAGATAATAGTTCGCTTTCTAATGGCAAAGCACGAACATCAAATTTTGGAATTATATTACGAACTTCTGTTGTATTGTTATCATCAAGTCGTAAGGCTTCTAACCGTAACTGTCCAATAGCATCATCCGGAATATTTAGATCCCGCATGAATTTATTCATATTTTTACTGATATGTCTACCCGGTTGCCAACTACATTTGAACCCGCAGTTAAAACAATGATAACTTACTGCATCGCCAGCATTGACAATAAATCCGCCACGTTGCCTCTTGTCATCACAACAAACCGCATTGAAGCTAATCCAACCACTTGGGGTTTGTTTACGCTTTCCGGGTAGATATTGTAGTAGTGTATCCGAGATTAGGCTCATGCCTAATTATACATAACTTACCGTGATTTTGTCAAGGCTTCCATATACCAAAGTTGGGTTTTGCTGACTTCCATATTGCCAAACATCTGGATAAACCCATGTGACTCTAATATAATTGACCATTGGATCTATATTGGTAAGTGCAATTACTAATGCTGAATTGGTTAACGGTGCTTGTGCCGTAGAAGTTAAATCTGGGTACATGACAACTGGATTCTTCCAAGATTCTACGCTAAGTGTACTATCTCTAGTACCTTCAATTTTGATTGTAGCAATTAAACCGGTAGCCGCAATAGTTATATTCATTGCCGTAGTTGGAACTGCTTCGTAAAATTTTGCAGGGATAGCACTAGAGTGATTTAGCACGTTACCCATGAAGTTGATTTCTCCACTAAACCTGTCATAGACAACACTTTTTCTAGTGACTGGTGTTGCGCTTCCAACAACTTCCATAGTGCCCACTGCGCCGAATCTACTATCAGTATATAGAGGAATTGAATTGTTAGTACTATTAGTTGCAGTTACACTATACTTCAAGAACTGGCTATTTAGGCCTGTTAAGTCAGCGGCTTGTATGGTTACCGTACCTATACCGCCAACTGTTGCGCTTGGTGTAACTGTATATGGGCTGTTAGGTAATGCTTTCCCGCTAGCATCCATGACATTCATTTTAATGTTAGTGATACTTGGAGAAGTGATTAGGTTGAGACGCTTCTGGTCGGCGTTCTGTATGTCAAACTCTATGACATTATCGACACCTTGATAAATTTTTACTGTTCGTGCATACACAATCTTGTTCTCCGTTGTAAAGCCTGCCAAATCGGCTAGTAGAATTATTCTATTGGGGTATAAATAACTTTGAATTTTTTGCATTTGGCAAGGACCTTTAATAGTATTTATGGCAAAATTAAGAGACAATATAGAACAAAACTTACCCTTTATCAGCGTCATAAACTACGGCACTGATGAATATGTAGGAATCATAATAAATCAAGACCAGTTTGTAACTAGCTTTTACGATCTCAATGCCTTGAAAACACCTGAAGAAAAGACCCAGTTTTTGGAAATAGGCGAAATTTGGTGGTGGGAATCAAACAGACAATATCCTATTAATATTTTTTGTAGGGATTCTATAGGACCATTTGCCTATGCTATTAAGACATTTAATAGCAAAGATACTCGTGTAATACTTGGGCCAGTAGTTAATTTAATGAATCTTACACTGAAACGGGTCAAAAGAAAAAGTGTGCAGTTAGTCCGTAAAGTTCGCTAGTTGTTCGCAAATTAAATTCATCTGTACTACAATTACGTGTGCATAGGCAATGGCATGTGCCTTCTTAAAGAAATACTCATCGTTTTCGGGTCTGACCCAAATCTCTGACATTACAGTATTCCAATCCTTTCCAATCAAGTGACGTTTCGCGGGCCTTATCATAGCCAATACTGAAGCTAGTTGTTCTATCGTCGTAGGTTTCATTTGTCTCAATATAGAACCGTGCCCGTTCACGTGAAAGAGTTTGTTGACGAAATCGTCTTCCAGTAAAAGCTCCCATAAAGGTTCAGTCTCCATTAGTATAGTCAAGTGTTCTCTATTTTTAACGCCTTCATAAACACTTACATTCAAAAAATCTATTTTAAAATATCCTCTATCCTCTGCTTCTTTATAAGCTAGTGTACTCATACCTGTCACTGGATTGTACGGGATAGACGTACAATATATTCCAGTATTATGTTTTTTAAAAGTATCAATAGTAGCATCAACATGCTTTAAAATACTTAGCGCATGAGTTCTATCAGCAAAGTCGATATCAATATCTGGCATTATATATTACTCTCTTTTACAACTTGTTTAACCAAGTCTACATCATTAGGAAGTTTTTTAAATTTGCTGACCCAGAACGGCGGATCTATAACATTTTGTACATGGGCTAATTGCTCGTCACTAAATTTTTGTAACATAGCTTTTCCACTAGCACTATTTAAAACAAGCCACGGACTTATCTTACCATCTTTAATATCATAGCAAGCACGACTCAAACTAACATAAAGGAAGTAATGATTCCAACTTGCGGTATTATCATTACCCCAACTTAACATATGACTAATGCTACGTTCTAGTGCGACTTCAACTGGTTCTCTTTTAATAAGTTCGAGGACATATTGTTCGTAGAGCTCGTCTCTACACCAGTGATCGAGTTTAACACCGCTTCGAACAATCCACTCGATAAATTGGTCCGGGTAGAGAGGATTAACATTGCTGACAAAACTGCCAAACTTAACAAAGGCGTTATAATAAGGACTTTTACAAAAATCTTCATATGTTTTATCTTTACCGTTGGGTTGTGCTTGTTTATAAAATTTCTGATATGTATCATACCCTAGCACAACATGTTTTTCTGTACGTGCCATGTGCCTGCGTTTTTGTTCACATACATGAACAAACAAGGTTTTTTCTTGCATAAACCCTTTGCCGCAATGCCCACAAGTATAAGGTTGATTTACCAAGGCCATCATTTTAATTTCTTAGCAATCGTAGCTTCATCCATTCCATACTTACGTGCTAGATCTTTTATTTCTTTATCAGTCATCAACTGACTAAGCATTTCAACTTCATCACGTTTTTTGTTTGGATATAATTCTTCTAAAAATTTAATCTTTTTACTGTTAGATCCAGTTTTCTTTTTATGTCCGATCCATTCATGCCAAAATACACGTTCGCCATTATAACTACACATACACAATAACATCCACATAAGTTTAGGATGTTTTTGTAATAAATTCCAGTTTTTATTAAAGTATTCGTTAACAGTCAATACAAAATGTTCTTGGATTTCTCTGTCAGTTGTGCCGCCACTACTAACATATCTGTTAAGTATAAAAAATTCATTCTTGAGAGCTTTTTGCTGATCGGTATCCATTGCATCCCATAATTCTCGAACGTTTTGATCTACTGCCGCTAGCTTTTCTTTCAGCTCAATCTTTTCACTCACGAAGTTTATCCTTGCTTAGTTTGTATATCATTATAGCACGATCTAAGGCTTTTTGTAAAGTCACATTGGTTTTTGCTTCTCTTCGAATTTCACCCCAAAGTTTATCTTCCATTATATGATCGTGTAGTGGACGACCGTCGCTGGTTCGATTATCATTAGCAGGCCAGCCTCGGCCATCACTTCGTGGATCGAAGCTAGGTGTATTAGGATTATAATCCCAACCCACTACTTGTCTAGTGCTAGGATCGGACCCAAATTCTCTAGAATAGACTACATTGTCTACTCGTTCGTGTATATAAGTTGCTCCAGGTTTAAGAGTTCCCATTATTCTTCCTTTGGTACTAGTACTGCATCAAATGCCATAACAGTCCTATGGCCTTGTCCTTTCCAAGGATAAACAGTATGAGGTAGATGACTTGGAAATATTATAATACTGCCAGGCGTAGGATCGTATTTCCACGTATCATTCATTATAAATTTACTAACATCTTTAGTTTGTGGTAATCTAAATAAAATTTGACTATCGGATGGCTTTCGATTGTCCAGTAACTCTGGAGCACTAATATATACATTTCCGCTTATATGCCCGCCAGGATGACTATGCATCTCTTGATAGTCGCCTTCGTATTGACGTATGGTCCAAATGCTTGTAACTTTTGGTTTACAAAATTTTAAATCCTCTGTACCGCTTTGTGCTATTACAAGTTCTAAATATCCCTGGCAAACTGTTTCAAAATAATTTATTAACCAGTCGACATTTATCCCCGGGGTGTTAGGATATACTTGAATTTGTTGCCCACCACGTATGCTAATCAGTGGATTGTCGGCATCATTCAATTCTGGATGACTATGCAGGTTTTCAGCAAGGCTATAAATTTTACTAAATTCTACAGGAGATACTGTATCGATGGCCAACACTACAGGTTGAAAATATGCAACTTTTAAACTCATAATATTTTATCCAACTGAATTATTTCGTTTTGTTTTGATATTTCTTTAACAAAATATGCACAATTAGGTTTGTCTCCGCCATGTGTTGGCGTTGCTAGTAATTGGCCATTTTTCATTTTAGGAAAATACCATTTAACATCATTGTAAAAATTAACGATTTCGATCTTTTTAAACTCAACCCTAAAACTACTTAACGGATTAAAACACAATGCTTCGAATCCACGGTCATTTAAACTAGTAAGCGGTAAAATTTCTATATCGCAAGCACTAGTACTATCTCCTACGGCAATACACCAATCTATAGGCATAGCAATTTCATCCTCCCCAATCCTTAATACCATTGCTGGAGCATTGAAACTTTCCAGGAATATAAGTGGCATAAAGAAAAAGTCTGGATCGGCAGGTGTACTATTATCTAGTACTGCAAATCGCGTATTTTCGTCGACTTCGTCCGGTAAATTGTTTAATGAAAATGTCTTGTTATCTAATGTTAATATCTGCATGATTCCTTATTTTTGCCAGTCCACTTTTTGTAATGTAAATGGATATTTGGCATCCTTGTAATATTTTTTCCTCGTTGTGAGGTGGCGTTTTGCAAATTTACAAGTTGAAGTTATGTCCCAAATTTGTACAAAGTCTTTGTCTTCTGCTTTACGAATTCCTCGTCCTATTGACTGAATAACTCTGACAAACGACTTGCCAGGCTCCAGCAATACCAAGTTAAAGATACGAGGAATATTAATTCCAACAGCCGCAACTCCGAAAGTCGCGATAGTAACCTTATTATCGTTTGTAGCGTGTTCTTTATATTCTTCTGCACGTTTGGTTCCTTTTACTTCGCCTGAAATAAACACAGCGCCTTCAATCATTTCTGTTAGTAGTTTGCCTGTATCGATCCTATTGACTAGGATCAATGTATTGCCTGTCTCTGATAAGCCTTTAATTAATTTGCTAAAATATGTCATCCTGTCTTTATTAGTAACAAGATACTTTAATTCTTCTTGATATGTTTTAAATTCTGGTAAGTCTATGAGTTGTAGTACATTGACATGTAAGTTACTAAGCACACCCATTTCTTGTAGTTCATGTGCTTTGATACCCCCAACAACCGGGCCAATGCTGGCAAAAATAGGTTCTGCTTCAAATGCATCTTTAGGAACTGTACCAGTTAGTCCCCAGCGAATTGGAGCATTACATAAATTCTGTGTAAGCAAATTTTTAAGAACTTCTGCTTTGGCCATATGTACTTCGTCAACAATAACAGTCTTAACACCGTCAAGGAATTCTGCTAGTGTATACGCAAGATCTTCGCTCCAGTTCTTACTTTTCTTATCGAGAATGTTAAGACTCTGCCATGTACAAATGGTATGTGTCTTGTTGAGATCCTTGCGATCTCCATAGTAAACACCGACATCTAACCCAACGTTTTTAAAATCTTCTTCAGTTTGTGTAACAAGATCTTTATTAGGAACAATAGTAATTGTACGTCCATATTTTTCAGCACAATGAGCCAATGTTGCTGTCATAATAGTTTTGCCAGCACCAGTGGCAACTTCTTGCAAGGCTTGCGTATTGGTGAAAAATCTGTTTACAACCTCAACTTGATCATCACGTAGTACAATAGGCTGTCCAGCAAATCTATGTCCAGCGGGCCACACTTTGCCCATGTCTGCCCAGTAATTATTTGTAACTTCTATAAATTCAATCTTACTAGTAGTGCGTAGATCTTCAAGTTCGGCAATGTCAATATCCATATCAGAAAGTATGCCAAGACACTTTTCTAGCTGGCTTAGATAGCCATTTCCGCCCAGACCAAACATACTCACTTTTCCATCCCATCGACCAAGTTTATATGCTGGACGATACCGTGCAGTTGGATCCTCGTACTTAAAGGTGTTGGCTAATTTCTTTCGTGCGTCTAAACTCAAGTTTTCAAACTTGATATTAACTTCGTCACGAATTACTAATTTTACCGCCATGGATTACCTATCCTTTGATCTTGCATTGCAGATTCTTCTGCCCATTCAATTATACAATCACAGCAATTACTGTATACCGCAGTCTTACCATGACGCATACCCATTCGGTTATCTAAAGTTATTACACTCATAGGCTTCCAAGGATTAGTTAAGAAAAACTTAGGAATTTTCCCACTTAACACTCCAGCAACTTGTAAGTTTTCGTCCATTTTTTGGTTGTACTGCTTGTCTGCTACCAGTGTATTAAACTTACGTCCAGCATCGTCATTGGGTAGTCTAAAATAAATTCCTACTCCATCAGTTACATTATTATTATCGAGCGCAGTTGACAATAATTCTAAATATTCACAATGTTTACTATTTGCCAAATCATTGAACACAACCAGAATAGGTGCTCTACGTAAAGATAATACACTTGATATTACATCCGTTAGCGAGTGTTGGTTCTTATCAATCCATACACGATTTTTTGATCTGTTAGCAATCACTTCAACAAGTGTTTCTCCGTGATTTTTTGCATTTTCTGTAAAATACTGATAACGCATACTTCGATCATTGATAATATTTTGATCGATTGTTGTCTCAATACCAAGATCAGCAGTAATGGCCTTGATAAAATTCTTATGTTCGATACGTGTAAGTAAAAACTGATCTTTAATTTCTTGTTCGGACCAAGTCTTGATAGTCTCGTAATGTTTCTTAATTGTTTCACTAATTTCAAACTCTAATGGTTCGAGTGCGTCCACAAGTGTTACTAAATTAGCTTCAGTGAGGTCAGCAGTATACTTTTTTCCAGGGATTACGTTGACTAAATTTTCACATTTTTTTGTTATTTCTTGTAAAATTTTACGGAACTGTGAACTGTATGTAAATTCAATTACTAAGACTAAATCACCATCAGTGTCGTTGTCAATAAACAATTTTTTTACTTGTTCTATTTGTCTAAACTTTTTAGACCAGATTGGACTAGATAAACTATCTACAAGTTCTTCAGAAAAAATTGTTATTTTTTTAGTATTTTCACGTAGAATTTTAATCAGTAGTCTTGATTGATTTTCTGTTATAAAAAAATTACTGCCAATAGAAGATGCTAGACTGCGTAGTACCCTAGCATCTTTGGCACTGATTAATTCTTCAATTGTGGGCGAAGAATTGTTTACAATTTTTATTAGTAGGTCATCAACTGTTATCATATAGTAAGTATAAACTAACTTGTTTCAAAGGTCAACCTCTTAGAAAAAAATAGGCCTCAATATTATTTAAGGCCTACGGTCTCGAGATTGGGCGAATTGATCAAATACTAGCGTCTTCCATACCAGCAATACGCAATTTTACAATATTAGTAATTTGCCATTGTTTCTGGTCTAGTCCTTTAGTAATTCCTAACCATTTGTTTCTAAGTAAAGCAAATTCATTGATGATTTTTTCAAAGTCAATAACATCTGCTTCTCCTTCAACAAACTTTTCACAATCTCTACTGCTCAGAGCACGTTGATAACTTTCTAAGTATTTTCGAAAGTGACTACTTTTTAGTCGACGCAATTCAATATTAAGATATTCCAATATTGCTTCAATTTCTTGAAGTTGCCCAAATCGATGTTCAACAACTCCAGGTAATGCCGCACTGGCTTTTTCTACATTACCGTAGAGTTTAACCTCTTTACGAGCCTCTACTAGTTCTGCTTCAAAATATAGCACAGCATCTGGAATGTTGCTAATGTCTTTGGCAATATTAGAATACCAACCCATTAATAATCCTCTTCTTCTTCGTTATAGTCGTCGTCGATTTCGTCTTCGTCACTTTCCTCGTCGAGGTAGTACTCGATTGCACTGTCTAATGCACCATCAATTCCGGTAGCACCGTTCAGTATACGATCAGTAACTCCAAAGTCTGCTAATAGTTCTACATAGCGTTCTGCTACACTATCGATAACTTTTTTGTCAATATAATCTGCGAACAGCAACCAGACGTCGCCTATTTGAGTTTCATTCAACATTCTCTTCAGTCTCCTCGGGAATAGTAGTTGTTAAAGGTTTAATGTGATAATTGTTCATTATCATATCTAATTTATCATCTTTCCATTCTTTTCGGTAGAATTTGAATTCCTCGCCAGTAGTCGGATCAACATACTTTAATCTGTTGCCTTCTTGTTTTAATATGCCTTGTTTCTCTAGCATATCGACCATACCGCTATAAGGATTCATACCTGTTTCATATGGGATCTTAATCTGCACAGTTTCAAAAGGCTTGCTATAACGAGTCTTCATAATTTTGCAACTAGCACGAATACCCATTACGTCCGACACCTTATTGCCATCCTCGTCCTCTTTGAGTTTGAGTTTTTTCATAGCAACAACAATACTACTTGCGTAGACAAATCCTTGTCCGCCTGAAATCTTGTCATCAGGATCAAACATATCTTGACTAGCGTATGTATGGTTAGTACATACCATTCCGACATTATAAGATCCAAACATATTAACACAATTACGCACTAGAGCTGTAAGTGCCTTAGGTTTACGACCCATGTCGCCCTTTAGATCTCCCGCTTCAAACTGGTTGATATCGGTAGGGGTAAGCAACATACCCAATGAGTCTATGACAAATAAGACCTTAGGGCGTTCTGCCATTTCTTTGTACTCTTTCATGAATTCGTGGATAGTTTTAGCCACATCATCAATCATAGCCATGTTGAGTTTAAGAAGTTTTTCTTCGCTAGTGTCCACACCTAATGCGTGTAACCAACTTTCATCAAGTGCATTTTCGCTATCAATTAAGATAACATAAATGCCTTGTGCCTGCGCATTGCGTACTAGGTTACCTGAGCAGATAAAACTTTTTCCTGCACCAGATTCGCCTGCAAACACAGTAACTTTACCTAGCGGGATTCCTTTGTGGAAATCGCCACTGATTAGATAGTTAAGCGTATAATTGCCTGTACTAACCCAATCTGTAGGATCGTTAAATCCTACGCCAAGTCCATCAATAGACTTGGTCAAAGTTTTTCTAAATTTACTTAGATCAAAAGCCTTAGTTGCCATAAGTTAATTCTCCTAAATGATGTAGGGGACCGAAGTCCCCTTGCTTATTACTTCTGACGATTACGAATCATTGCCAAGATGTCTTGGGCACGTGAATCACCACCTGCGGTTGCTTCAGCTTTTGGTGCTGGAGCAGGTGTAGCTTTTGCTACAGGTGCTGGCTCGTCATCGCCGTCATCTTGTGCTACTGGAGCACTTACTTTAGGAGTTGCCTTGTTAGGATCGCCTGTATTTTGTGACATACCGGCTGGTTTGAAATATTGTCCCCAACGATCCATATCATATGGTTCACCGTCGACTGATGCTTCAAACATTTCCTTCATAACTTTCAACTCGACTTCAGTTGGCTTCTTAGGCAAGAAGTCTGATAAGTTATACAAGCCATGTGTCTTGATTGCCGCTTGTTCAGCATCGCTTAGTGGACGCTCACGACGTGCCCAACTAGATGTTGAGTAGTCAGCATATCCGCCTTTGCTACCTTTCTTCATACGATAGTCTAAGCCATGTACGTAGTCAGTTGGCAAATCTTCCAATTCTGGATCGACCAAGGCCGCACGAATTGATGTAAAGATTTGAGGCCCAATGATGAAACGACGAATTGGATTTTCTGGTTGTTCTTCAGCTTTTTCTCCAAGTCCGTCTTCTGCAACGAAACCTTGGAAAATGTAAGAACGCTTTTTCCAGTATTTACGACCCATGTCTTCTAACGCTGGGTCTTTAAACCATCCACGTACTTCTGCCAAGATTGGGCAAGTGTCGCCATACATTTCTACGCATGGTACTTGTACTGTGATTGGTTTGCTTTCTGATTCACCTTTGATTCCAGCAAATGGCAATTTGATCATTGCACGTTCTACCCAGAAAAAAGTGTTGTCGGTGTTACCATCTGGTAAGAATCGCAGAACGGATTCGCCACCTTCTTTAAGATTCCAGAACGGATAAATCGATTTATCACCGCCTGTTCTGTTACTATCTGATCCTTTTGATTCGGATGCCTTTAATTTTGCTCTAATTTCAGCCAAAGTTGCCATAATTGTTCTCCTTAAATATGCCTTTGTTTTTTGCCTGTATGTTTTACACCCTGTAAAACAAAAAGTGCATATACCTAAGTATACGCACTTTTATTTATGTTTGCAAGAGAAATCTTGCTCTAAATCTGAGTATTTTACTCGATTATTTTCTAGCTAGTTGAATAATTCTTGCCAAACTCTGGTCTTCACCGTAGGTTACAGATTCTAATGGCATACTAAATTCAGGTTCAGCCTCTTGTTTTACTACTGGCTTTCCACCTTGATTTGCGGCCGGTGCTGATGCTTTTGCGGCAGCAGACATAGCGGCTTGGCTTGCAGGACCCCATGCACCGTCTGGTTTAACCTTTAATTCAGTTTGTTTCTTAATAACTGCGGCCTTAGTTGCGGCATCAAATACTCCAGTTTCTGGAACACCTAATTGTTTTTGTAACGCATTAACTTCAGGACCTTTGCTACCTGCACCTAGTACACCTTTTGCCCAGGCCTTAGGCGCCTCGGGAGTTTTTGCACCTTGCGCCGTACTTACTTCACTTGGAGGAGCCGCAGTTGCTTGATTTGATACTGTTTGTGCTTGTTGTAATGCTTTAGCCGCATCATCGTATACTGCACTAACTTCAGGAGGAACAGTTTCGCCGCCGTAGGCTTGAGTAATTTTACCTTGAAGATCAGTAATTTGTTTTACCAGTGCTTCTCTGTCAGAAAATGATGTATTTGTTCCAGGTGCTGCCGCCGGTGCGCTATATTTTCCAGTTGCTGGATCTTTCACCCAATCAACTGGAGGGTTAATTCCGTTTGCCCAATCAGTTGGATTTCCAGGATGAGCCGCATCTGCTTCCATCATTCTTAATTTGTTTAAAAAATAAGTTGTACTTTCTTCCATTTCGTCTTTTCCAGCAATGCCGCCACGAGTGTCTATGACTTTTCCATCAGCTGTTACACCTGGAACTGCCGCTTGAGGAGCTGCCGGTGTCTTTGCACCTTGAGCAGGTGCAGGCCCACCATTCATAGCTTGTAATTTTGCCACCAATTGTTTTAACTGCTCAGTATCTGCTTTAGCTTGAGCGATATCTTTGTTAGCGGCAACGTCACCTGTAGCCTGTGCTGTATTAACTTTAGTACCGTTGTCATATTTAAAGCCAAGGAAGTTGCCTTGTTGTGCGGCACCATAGTTCTGGCCGCCTTGACCTTGAGCAGATATTGCCTTGGCTAAATCTGGAGCATATTTTTGAATCCAACTAGTCGGCATAACTCTAGGTTGTTTAGTGTCATTATCGATCCATTTAACTTGGCCATCTTTACTATCAATATATGCAGGTAGTTCAGGATGATCTGTATACTTTGCAATAACAGAAGCTGGATCTTCACCTGTTGTTGCCGCGGGTGCTGGCGCAGTTGCTGGAGTACCTTTACCGGCTTGTAAAGTACCGTCTCCAGAAGTAACCGGTGTGCCGTCAGTACTAGTTACTGCGGCATCTGACAAATATGCCCTTAAACTGCGAGCTTGTTCGATAAGTTGTGATTCATTAATTTTTTTCATATTAATTTCCAAAGTTAATTTTACCCATGATATCCTTCATCATGTCAGCTGGATTCATTTGTCCGCCGGGAAACTGAACAGATTGATTAGGCGCTTGCCCTTGCACCTTGCTCATCATACCTTTCATCATATTCCCAATTTGCCCTTGCATTGCCTGCGGATTGCTAGGATCAATTTCTTGATCTCCAAATTTAAGTTTCATATTTTTAAATTGATTCATAGCATCATCGTAACTAGCTGGCTTACCATTGATAGTGCCTGAACTTGTATTCGATTGTGTGATTTTAGCATCTGGATTTGCTTTGGCAAAACTAGCTAACATCTGATTAATGTCGGTGCCTTGATGCTTGTCCATGAATTGTTTCATCATCCCAGAAAAATCATCTTCTTCTGGAGTTTCATCTATATTATGTCCAACACCTGCTAGATGTTTAATACGATCTAAATCACCGTGTTTTGGAGCAGGAGAATTTGGAGCAGGAGTCATAGGATCAAGTTTATTGACAAACTCTGCAAAATCAACTGCTTCTTGTGATATTGGTTCTCCAGTTTCCTCGTCGAAATGGCCTGGAAATTCCTTGGCTGCTTTAATTAAAATACGTGTTGGTCCAATAGTAGTATTATGCTCGCCTCTATTATAGAAACCGCTGGCAAGATCTTTCATTTGTTGGAAAACATCGTCATCTTCAAAGCCACACTCTCTTGGATCAATACCACATTCACGCATTGCATCATGCAATGTCATTGCTTTGTGTCCAAAGTCCATTACTGTTTCTAATGTTGCTCCACACTCTTTAGCCTGAATTAATTTAGCCTTAATTTTGCTAAGTGGACTTCTGCTTAATGGGCTTGCACTTCCTGTATCTTCTGCAACTGGTGCAGGTGTTGGAGGTACAGCTTCGGGAGCAGGAGCCGCTGATGCATCTGGTGCTGGAGCAGGAGGTGCCGCAGGAGCAGGAGGTGCAATATCTGCTGGTGGTTCTATTGGTTCTTCGCCACCTACATCATCTCCACTACCATTAAAATCAATCATACCGTTTTCTAAAATTTCAGCAAGTTCGTCATTATCTAATGCAACTTCGCCCATAATGTATTCAATAGCCGCAGTAACATCTTTATCTGAACTGTCTTTAGTTGTTTGTTTTAATTCTTCAATCTTTTGTATAAACATTGGATCTGGTACTAGTTTAGTTAGTTTGTCTAAATTAATCCCGCCCATGCCAGCTGTAAATTCACCTTTGAAAGTATCGTTTAGAGCTTGTATAGCATCTTTCTTAACCTTTGGATTTTCATCAAAAACGCCATTGCCGTATTCGTCATCGGATTCCATTAAGCTATCAAAGAAATTTTCTAAAGCAATTTCTTCTTTTACTTTTTTAGATAATTTTTCTGTTTCACGACGAGCCTTGTCACTTAGATTAGTAACCTTACCACGGCCATTTTTACCTGACACTGGGCGCCAATCACTTTCATCCTTCCAACTAACAACTTCGCCTTTTTCATTTTTAGTTTCAGTACGTTCTTCATCTAACAAGTCGTCTGGGCTTAGTCCTACAACTGGAACACCAGCTTCGCCTACTAGGCGATAGATATATGGAAACGCTGTTTTTAAATCTTCGTTGAATGTGCGGATTGTCAAACGATCAATCCAGTCATTTAGTATTTCTTCTGGAATATCTTGAGATTCATTTGCTTCGAATGACTCTGCAAATGATTGATAGTATGCTGGACGCTGTAAACTACTGACTTCTTTTTTAACTGCCTCGATGCGTTCTGCTACCTGTGTGTTAATATCGTCCATTGCTTCTGACAATGTGTCATTGCGGCCAACATAGCTTTTAAATTTACGTAACTGTACTAGCTCTTCGCTTAGACTACTGATATATTGTCCAATACTATCATAAGGATTACCACCGGCCTTGATGTGTTCAGCAAGAGCGCGAGCACCATTCAAATGCTTGTAAGGATATTTGAAACGTTCACCGTCTGCATTTTCAACATAAATGCTTTCAATATGCATACTACGTCCGGCAGCTAGTTCAGTGTTGATAGGCTGACTATGTTTAACAATTAATCTAGCTTCGCCTAAATCCTGGTAACTCATGCGAGCGTTACCATACAATTTATTTTCCATTATTGGGGACATCGTTTCTTCCTTGGGTTTTGCTTTAAATTCGTAATCTCGTTTGTCTAAATTATCTTTACCAATGTTTTGTACATCAAAGTTTAATAAACGATTTTTTGCAAATTGTCTAAAACTACGGATAAATTTAAACGCACCACGATGACGACTGTCAGCTAAGTCTCCGCTGATTTCTACTATAATCCCGTCGTCCTCATCTAGAGTAATTGCTATAGTTCCTAAACGCTCACCTTCTTCTTTGTATTCAAATTCAAAGAAACGAGCTTTTGGAATATCTGTTTTTTTGCTTAAAACTTCGCCGTGTTCGTCGCCCATTTTAATGTTTTTAAAGCGGGTTTCAATCTTTCCGTAGAGATCTAAAGCAATTTTATCTAAATTCGTGTTCATGTTATATTTATCCGAAGCCCGAGGATATGAATATAGGCAAGGGCATTTCTATATTTTCTTCTGTGACCCAGTCGCTAGTGACTTTTAGCTGTTCAAATACCTGCGGATCCCATTCTGACAGTAAAATACTCATACGTATGATTAGCAGTAGGGCAGAAACTAAGTCATCATGCTGTCCTTCTTTGGCTTTAAAACTGGTGCCAGCGGCAATAAATGTTTTAAGTTCGCTGATCAATGCCCTGCTATTCAGCTTCATTTTGTCTTCTTCGATTAGGAATTTAACCTTGGCACAGGTAGCTATTTTAGTACCAAATGTGGTATTAAACCCCTTGCGGAACTTTTTAACATGACCTTTACGCATAGGCTCGCTCATGAACAATCCTGGGAATGTTTCTTCGCCTAGATTGTCAATAACTACAAGGGCACTTTCGCCCACTGTGTTATTCTCCACACTCCAGTACAACTGATTGAAACTTTCTCCACCTATTTCATCTGCGATATATTTCAGCACATCTCTAAATATCTTAACTTGTTGCTGTATAGGTGTAATATTATGTTGCCACTCTGCTACCTGTATCATGCTGGGCATTTCAAATACTTCAATAGCACCATAGTCACCACCTGTTCCTAAACTAGGATCTAATGCACACAAATATACATTACCAGGCTCAGGTTTTTTATACCAGCGAACCTGCCCCATTTTAAGTATAGGTTCACGGCCGTTGAGTTCTGCCAGTTTTATACTGTTGATTAGTGTTTCGTCAAATACTAAGAACTCACATCCGTATTCACGACGGAATCGTTCTTCCCCAATACGACCCATCTCAGTTTTCTTCCAGTTTTCATCACGATCTGGATGTTCATGCCATTCAGCACGGAATCCGTGGAACCCGTTGCGACCAGTGCCGTCTTCTTTCGTATTACCGTATTCGTCGAACTTGTCTTGACTATCTTTCCAGATAATAGCAAATTCATCTTCGTCACTGTTAGGTGTGCTAGTAATAATCGCACGACCACCAGTTGCTAGTGTTGGGCTGATTGATGTCCAAAACTCTGTTGCAATATTAGGCTGAACGAAGGCAAACTCGTCACAGTATAATAAGGATATTGACATACCACGACCAGTATTACCGGTAGTAGTAGCTGATACAATTCTTGATCCGTTATCAAAATCTATACTCCCTTTGTTATAACTTACAACTCCTGCTCTGATATAATCAGGGCATAGTTCGTATCCATAACGGATACGTTGCATAATTTCCTGTGAGCCTGTGTATTTGTGTGCGGCAACTAGAATGGTTTGATCTGGGTGAAACATAGCATACCATAACAAGTAACTGGATGCACAAGTAGTCTTACCGCTTTGACGTGGAAGCATATTAATATTAAAACGATAATCGTGATATGCTTGTAGTAGTCTTTCCTGATATTCAAAAGGTTCAAATTTTACTTTACCTTTAACAGGATGCTGTATATGAAAGAAATGTTTTGCAAAATGCAAATATCCATTCGTAGGGTCAGAACACAGTAACAAGTTTTGTACTTGTTCTTCTGTGAACTTTTCCTTTGTGTGCGACTTTTTGGTTAAGACGCCGTCTAGTGATTTTGCCATAAAACTATTTACCGAAAAAAATAGCTCCCGAAGGAGCTATTTGGCACTGGAAACAGAGTGCTAACTGCGACGAATTATCTTAGTCCTGCAATTTTTAACATAGCTGTTAAGTCTGCATTTTCGTTGGTCATTGTTGGAAAATCTTTTTCCTGGGTTGAATGTATATTAGAACCTTGGCCAGTTTTTTGATCATATCTATATGCATCATATGGCACTTTTTCTTCAGGTTTACCGGTGAACTTGCTAATAATTTTATTCTTAGCCTTGTCCAACCATTGTCCAACGGTTAGATTATTGTGATCACGATTCCAACGATTGATAAAATTAAATTCATCATTAAACTTATAATGAACAGCCAAGTTTACACGACGTCCTTTTTGATAGGGAGGGTTGTTATCGTCAAACGATTTATCATCTGGATAGTGAGCATTAAAGGCATTGTATTCGATGTAATCGGAAGGTTTCATTTGTTTGATAATTGCTTGAAGTTCTGGTTTTTGACTGGCGGATGCCCACGTCAAATCATCAGTATTACTAGGAGTGTCGGTTCCTATACTCCATTCGTTGATACTTTCATCGTACTTGTTATACTTGTTACGAATAGCATCCATTTCTTTTTCACTAGCACCGTCTTTTCCAGCTTGTGCTAATTTTTTCATACCTTCGGGACCAAATTTCTCATGACCCTTGGCGGCGCGACTCATAGTCTTTTTATCGCCTGCTTCTGCAATAGGTGCACCTTTGATTGTTTCGTACATACCAGTCAACCGAGTAACTAATTCTTCGCTAACATTAGTTGGCTCACGTAGGGTATTTGTACCTGGAGCACGTTGTAATGGGCTAGATTTGCCTTTACTATTCATATCGTCGCCGCTGAATGTTACAGCATCTACGCCGTGTGTGTGATGTCCACTAGCGCCTGAAACACTATTGCCCCAGTCTTCTTCATCGTCGCCAATAGTCTCTCCAATTTCTTCTTCTTGACCCATTAATGGTTCAGCATGACCTGGTTGAGCAAACATTTTGCTAACATCGTGATTATGTGGATCTAAGTTATCACTTTGTTCAATATTGCGTAGTATCTTCATTAAGTCACTAATACCGCCTGCGCCGCTACCATTCATGCTGACATTCATAGTAACATTGTCTTGTTGTTTAGGTGCACCGCCGATTGCAATAGGCATACCACACTCTTCAGTTGGAGTTTCGTCAGTGTGTACTGGCGCTACAGGTGGAGCATTTTCATCAATGCTCTTTAATTTTGTCATCAAATCTTGTAAATTCATTATAGTGCTCCTTTCGGCAATTTAACCTGTTTAGTATAAAGATTTGCAAATTCCTTTGCCTTAACTTTAACTTGCTTTCCAGGAGTTTCTTTAACAAACTTTGGTGGTGCTGATGCTAGGATAGCATCATTATAGCCTGTAATTTGTTCGCCAGTTTTTCTTGGTTGTTTATTTAGATCTTTTAAGAAATTCATCTTTTGATTTTCACTGGCCAAGTCACTGTTGTCACTAGGATCTTGCATTTTGCCAATTAGTGCCTCTCCGGTAAGCTCGTCATGCTGATGATTAATTTCGTATTCTGCTTCTTCCAAGGCACTATGTACTTTAATACAGTTATGTGTTGTTCCTAATCCAACGGCAACACGATCGCGAATTTGTAAACTAGTTGCAGGATAATCTGTTGTAACTTCATACACTGTCATTTGTGTATTTTTGTGCTCGGGAAAATCTGTTTGGCGCTCTTGAATTGGAGTAGAACGTCCAGCGCTTACACTAGCCACATGAAATTCCGATAGTGAGGCTTTGAGCTGTTCTACAGCATCTTTAGCGTGATCGCCAGCGACTTTAACTTTAAATTCGTAGACTCTCTTGCTTTCTGTTAAGTATTCTTTAAATGATTTCATAGTGTGATCCCAGTACTGTATTTATTTCATTTGCTTGAGTTTTTCCAGCAAACTATTACGATCTGTAATAATAACGCCATCGCCTTGTAGTGTTACACTATCGTCGGCACCGTTAGCATCTTGATCTATTTTTTGTTTTTTCAGCTGGAGATCAATCATCTTTAGCTTTTTATCTAATTTGGCTGTTTTAGCATCAATAGCATTTTTTAACATACTAGCGGCTACTTCAAACATACGGGCACTATAACGTGCTTCTACATTCATGCCCAAGTCCATAATATCGTCATAGGCTTCCGTAGCTTTTTTTGCTAGTTCATCTAACTCAGCATCGCCTGCATCTCCCAGGCCTTTAACTTGTGGAAGTGCCGCTGAAATTTTATCGAATTCGTCAATGCTTCTCAGGAACGGTTGAGCCATTTCAGATTTGCGCTGTTCCTTTTCTTCAGCTTTAACTATTTTCTTGCTTTCGGGCAAATTTAGTATTTCTTCAAGTTTTTTAGTCATAACTATACTTATGCTTATGTGTTGCTGAAGATATCATTTTCATTTAAGATTCTAAACTTGATACCCTGCTGTTTACACCATATAGTAGCCGCCGCCCATTTGGCTTGATTTTTTATGTACTGTGCTTGATTGTATTTGTTTTTGCCAACACGTTCTAAAATAGTTTGAGTACTGGGTTTGATTTCAATTAACTCAGTTAATACTGTTCCTCGTTTATCCACATACTGAATAAAAAAATCTGGGACATATACTGTGTTTTTATTAGTAAGCGGATCTCTGTAGGGAATCTGTATTGCCTCGCTTGCCCATTTTTGCACACTTGGATTAGTATCGCAAAAATTCATAAATGTAAATTCCCAGCTAGAACGATATGTAGGTGTCTTAGTACCTACATACTTTTCTGGATGACGCATTGTGAATTTACCACGGGCAAACTTGCTAGACATGTTATACTAATATGTTGCGACTTTCGTAAGTATCAGTTACAGGCTGTATTCTATAACCTAACAAACTGGTCTTTTCACGGCTACTGTTTAACACCTGTGCAACAATCTGACTTAACTGTACATCAGTTAAACTTTTAAGAGTATCGAGTAGCGTGAATACACTAACACTTTCTGCTCTAGCCTGATTCAATAGAGTGATAGATATACTACCAGCGCCAACTTGATCAAAGCCTCTTTTTAAAAAAAAGCCAACAGTTGCATCTATTTCTGCGGCTGGAAAACTTACAACACTTTTAAAGTAATTGTCAAAGAAACTTCTAACATCTGTATTAGCGGTTGCTTGTACAGGAATATTTGTACTCATAATGTTATCCTAAATTTATTTTATTTGCAGGAGTTGAATTAGATGTAGATGCCTGCGGGAAAGTAATTCCTTGTAATCCGCCAACAGTCTGAGTAGTAGTTAGCGTGGCAACACCGTTACTAACAATTGGTGCTTGTGATCGTTTAGTATTTTGATATCCGTTGAGTGTATTAATTGTATTATTAAGTATACCTGGTGCGGCTGCTTCGATATCTAATGCTTGTACAAAACTTGGATCTTTAACAGTTGGATCTGGATTAATACCTTGTAATGGACTTGGAGTTGTGTCATAGTGTTCCATTGCAAACCCTTCTGGATTACCTGCCGACACTTCGCCTACTTCATAACTTGCGGCTTCGTATGCTATGCCCATAGTAAATTCATGTGTGGTATTTTTACTATAATCTAATCCATTACCGTCCCATTTTTTAATCAGTGGGTTGTGTAGTTGTACCATGACATATTCATGGCGGGCCATTTGATATATTTTAATATATTTTAAAAATGGCTCTGTACTAGAATTATCCAAGCCGTACGGAGTTTTTATATAGTCACTACTGCGTGTAGCATTGCGAGCATACGCACCTGTTTGTTTAGCACTGGTACTATCTGCATAGTAATAGCTATAGTAGTTTTGCCACATTTGATTAATTAAACCCATATTGTCATCGTGGAATTTAATTGATACTTCGCCGTAATTATGTCTATATTGAATTCGTTTATGTCTATTGTACTGATTCACATCGTCCATTTGTACTTCAAACGACGGTAGTGATACACTCTTAACCAACATATTAATTTCATTACCGTACCTAGTAACAATATTTGCATTTTTTAATGCCGCTTGATTGATACCAAATGCTACATGGAATTGAAAATCAAACTTAGGAGCCAGTCTGTGTTGCTGGGTCGTAAACATCTTACCGGCATGGTTATAGCCTTTAAGATTTAAGTAAGGATCTGCTTTTAAGTGATTGGTAGCTGTAAATGACATATAATTATTTATCGCATTTATTAAGTGCGCAGTTTATGAAAACCCGTAATAAAACCCACCTAAGTGGGTTCTATTATTAACTACCTAATGTGCTTGTACCGCGTACTTTTTGTACACTAGTTGGGCTACCTAATGAGCCACCAGTTGTCTGTACAGCATTATCGTAACGTATTGTCAATGTAATTTGTACTGGTTCTGATGTTTTGTATGCCAATGTACCATATTCAGCTTTCTGAACAAAGCAACCATATAGTTCCCATGTTTCTAATACTGTAGGTGTGTTTGTACCATTACCACCGTCTAGCATTTCGATACGCATTGTGAACTTGTAGTCGCCAGCGGCTGCCGCTGTGCTTTGCTCAAAGAAGTCGAATTGACGTTGCATTTGCTCGCCAACTAACTTGCTAACTTGGCCAGTTACATCATCACGTAACTTGATAGTTCCTGTACTCCACTTGGCTTTACCGGCCATGTAGATTCTGCTGTTATAGATATCAATAGATTGTTCTTCTAATTCAACAGTAGGACGAAATGCTTCGGCTACTTGCTTGGTCATTTCTGTTGTTGGAGTACTTACACCAAAGTTTTCAAAGTTGATACGGAATCTGTATTGCAACTTGGGCATTAGCATACCCTGCGTTGTTGCGCTTTGGTCGGATGCTAACGGTACTGTAAAGTTTGATAAGGCTGCGATTGCCATTGTATTCTCCTAATTATTTTCCAAGGCCTTTAATTGCCCCAGTGTTTTCTAAGCGTAGTGGAATGTAAATGAATTCAACCGCTTTAACTGGTTCAATTGCGATGTCAACGTGTAATTCGTTTCTATCGATACGAGCCGGTGTGTTGTTACTTGTATCACAAACTACTAGGTAGTCATACAATGCACGTTCTGCTGTTAATTCTAACAATAGTTTTTCAACTTGTTGTTTCATTTCATTACGTGTGATTGTATCGTTTGGTTCAAACACAAATGGTTTAGCCAATTGATTCAACTGATAGCGCAAGTAAATTACTAGACGTGCTACGTTGATACGATCTAAACTACTTGCAATTAACTGACGTGTCTTCTGTCCATAACATACTAGACCTGTTCCAGCAATGTATGTAATTGGATTTACATGGATTGCGGCAAGTGTATCACGTTGGCCTACATTCAATGCTACAGTTTCAAATTCACCTGTTGCGGCATTAACATAGCCAACTGAACTAGCATTTGTTACACCGCCACGACGTACACCAGCTGGTGCAAACCATGGATAAGAAACGTTATCGCTTAGAGCGATTGTGCGTAGCATAATGTGACTTGGAGGAACAACAATATTATTACCTGTTAAATCAGTTGTGTAACCCCAAGGATAATAAACTGCTAGATCTGAACTAGTAGCAATTAATCCTTGCTCGCCATCGACTGCGGCGCCTGCGGTGTTGTTACCCCAGTTGCTTAATGTTGTAGCATCTGGTGCTAAACGTGCTGGAGCATCGGCAATAATAAATGCTGTTTCACCGTTGTCAACGTTCAAGCCAACTAACTCGCTAGCTGTTTCTAAATAACCTGGGCAACTTAACAAGTTATAGATAACTGTGTCTGGTTGACGGATTTGTTGATTGCTTTGAATCAATGCGTTGATTGCTTTTAGAACCACAGCACGTTGACTCTTACGTCCAAATGAACCAGAACCGTCTAAGTTATTTGGACTTTCTGTAACCCAACGATTAGCATAATAAGCAGTCATCGATTCACTACTTGCACGTAAGTTCTTAGCTGTTACATCAATATAACCTACATGATACTTCTTAACATTGAATCCGCTACGACGTAAATTCCATAGCAACATACCTTTTGGATATAGAGCAGGATCTGGAGCATCTGGGTCCAAGTAGTTACTACTTAATAATGTTGTAATACTTGCTGGAGTCGAGTTAGCACCTGCTGTTGACCAACGTGCATCAGCAAATAACACGCCGTTGCCACTAGTTTGATCTGAATTGTCTAACAATACCCATTTCTTAGTCAAGTAGTTGTACTTGTAAATTCTTGGGAAGTTTTCTAAATCGCTTGTGTTGATCCATAAGTCGCCATTGGCAAATGTGCCTGTTGGCTGTGTTGCTGAAATATATGGACCGCTAGCATTAGTTGTTGTGCCACCTACTGCATTTTGTGTATAATTCAAGTAGCCAACCCATGTTGTACCATTGTGAACCATGATATCTACATCAGTTACTGATGTGTCATACCATAATGTACCGTCTGCTGGCGTTGTAGTTGGAGGCGTTATGCTTCCTGTATAGAAAGAACTACCGTTTACAGTCGAGCTCCATAGTGTAGCAACATAAGTGTTAGCAGTACCTGTTGGGCTTGCATAGAAATTACTTGTTGTACCTACACCAAACAACTTGCTTAATGGAAGATTAGCACCGTCTGAAAGACGAATATCACCACCTGTTAGATGTGTAATTGTAATTACACTTGTACTTGTGTTCAAAGTGATAAGAACGTTAGCATCAGTATTTGCAGAACTAAATGCGGTTAATAATGCTTGTGCATTAGAAGCACCGCTTCCAGCACCAGTTGTAGCAGTAAATGTAACTGTGGTTGCAGTTGCTGATGTAGCACTGCCTGGAACGCTTTGTTGGAATGTAAATGTATTTGCACCAGCAGTAAATGTGCTGTCTGAAATAGCATTTGATACAATAGTTGTTGCACCTACTCCGGTACGTATGTACAATTTAAAGTTAGCACTTGGACTGCTAGATGTTGTGTAAGAAAGTTCAGCATCGTTATATTTTACATATACACGACCTAATGCTAAATTAATACCACCGCCAACTGGATCTAAACCATATAAAGCCGCTTCTGGAGTTCCATATAAACCGGTTTGTTGTAGAATAAATGTACTAGTAGCCGCATTGTATTGTTTAACAACCCAGTCTGCACCTAAGTTTACATTAGTAGTCTTAATCCACAAACTACCTGTTGGAGCTCCGCCTGCACTTGCACCAAAGTCATTGGCTTCATAAATTCCATATTGTGGAATTTGATAGTGTGGAGCAATACGTACTTTAGGAGCAAGATATGTACCAGCTGTTAAACCAACTGTTGTTGGACTTGTACCAGCAATAACAACGTTAACACCTGTTGAATAAATCTGTAAATAGCCGTTGATTGCGGCCGCTGTAACTCCGCTAATTGCGGCTGTGTTAATTGCTGTTGCGGCAGCTGAAATACTTGTACCGCTAGTGATTGACGAACCGTTAACAGTAAATGTGTTACTTGTAATTGTACCAGTTACTGTACCAGTTACTGTTGGCCAACTCTTAGCCCAGCTTGCTGTACCAACTTCAACCCAAGTACCTGCGGCTGTATCTGTCTGGAATTTTTTCAAGTATAACTTGTTTAATGTGGTAGTTGCTACAATAACATAATCACCCAAGTTACCATAACTTGCTAATGGTACACCAGAGCTTAACAAAGTTGTATCTGTAACTACTATTACATTACCAATTGATCCTTGATCTGTAAACAACTGGCCACCGTTTGTTGTTGCTGGTTGACTATTCCATTGGAAAATACCAAAGTGTGTGTCAGCAATATCCCACCAATAAGTGCCATCTGAGGGAGGACTTGTTGGGATTGTAGTGGTGCCAATTAGTTGGGTAGTGTTTACATCCGCACGTACAACATAAGCACGATTACTCACGCCTAAGAAGCTATAGGCAGCCTCTAATCCATATTCGTTTAATTCGCCTGCGTGTACAGGGTTATTGCTTGCATCAGTTTGGAAGAAAGGAATACCAAAAGTAGCACCAAGATCTGCTTGGCTTGTTAACAGGTATACTTTACCTGCATTTGCCGCTAGTGTTCCTGGAGCAATTCCTGTTCCAGCTGAATTCATTTTGTCTTGTTGACTTGCAACAATAATTAGGGGTACGGTTCCGGGAGCGGCAGGAGTGTAGAAAGATTCGTCTACTACTGTTACGCTAATTCCTGGTGAACTTAATTGAGCCATTGTGTTATCTCCATGAGTACATGTTCTTAATGTATTTATGGTATTTTGGATAATTGTAGCTGTTATACAGCCAAGAAAAGGCTTTGAAAAGGCTTAAATAAAATATGAGACCACTTTGTACATGCGGGCTACATCCAGTAGCAATTAATTATTATAAAAACAAAAAACCGTATTATAGAAGCCAATGCGGTGCGTGTATTCGAGGTGTAAAATTACCTCGATGGGCTAGTGCTGGATACAAAATGAAAAACACTTGTGATAAATGCGGGTTTAAAAGCCCGCATACTGCGGTGTTTAATGTATTTCACGTTGACGGCAATTTAGACAACTGCCGTCATACAAATCTTAAAACAGTGTGTTCAAACTGTCAACGGATTCTTCAGCGAGAAGGCGTGACATGGCGTCAAGGGGATCTTGTTCCAGATCTATAAGTGCTTTTACCTGAGCATACAACTCATCAATTGTACCGTTATTATCCATGACTGCATCAAATTTAGTGCCAACCCATGCAGTTTCCGATGCATGTATGCCTAATTTTTCCATACGACTTTTAGCTATGGCATAATTTGTACATTTATCGCCGGCATTTACATCTGCGGCATCTCGATACCATTCGGGCTCTTGACCACGTTTTACACGAATAACAATACCACCCGCATCTTTAATTGATTTAATTTCATTTGGAAAACGACAGTCACTAATAACTATGTTGTCTTTTGAATTGCGTAATTTATTTTCCAAGCTAGCAATCCAAATATCATCGTGAAATGCTTTGCGACAAACTTCAGTTCCCCAGTATTGTAGGATCCAGCGTGGTGTTAGATCGGGCATATCTAAACGTTCAGCCCACCATGGATCTACTTGTTCACGCCATTCACGGGCTTGTGTTGTGCGACCTTCTAGCATAGTTCGGTCCCAACCAAACACTTGTGCTACTGCATCTTTAAGGCTATTTGCGAACGATTCTCGTCGAAAACCGTGAAAGTTAGTAAGATAATCGGCAACAGTATCTTTGCCAGAACCAATAAAACCGCACACACCTATAATCATAGAGCCCCCTAAGTTAGCTCTAGTATATAACAGTTTTGTTACAAGGTCAATATATTTGTTAGCCAGTTATGAAATAATAGCCCGAACCGCCTGCGGTATAGTCCATTAATTCTTTGTCCAGACGCTCAAATTCTTTTTCAGCTTCGCCTTTGAGTGCAGTACCATTCAATTGCATACCGCCCGATCCTGGCCCAGCGATACTGGCAAACTTACTACGTGCTTCGCCTAGCATACTTTTACAAACTGCTAAAGTATAATCACGTAGCCATTGCTTGGCATAGATATCCTGTAGCAAGACCCAGTCTGGACGGAAATTATAACTTTGAATTAAAATTTGCTCGCCTTGAGCAAAAGGCCGCTGGAGAATGTCTAGTAAATGGCTAGTAGGTTTCCATAAAAATTCAATATAACTACCAAACATACGTCCAACTAGTTTTTGATATCCAGCAAAGGCATCATAAGTTGCCAAGCCGCCCATCATACTGCCTGACATCAAGTAAGTGTTAGTGTACGCCAAGTTGAATGGTTCGAACAATGTTCCACCTGCACCTATACCGCTTCTTGAACCGATTGCACGACGAAATACCTGACGTACTGTGATAACTTCATCGGGCAATCTGTACTCGTTTTGATCCTGGATAAGTTCTAAAAACAGGTAACTTTCTTCTACAGCATTTGGGCTTTTTTGACGATAGCGATTTAATGCGCGATCTAATGCTGTTTCGTAATGTATCGGATCTAATTCTACTTCAATCATACCGTCGCCTAGCATATTTTTAACATAGCTAAAAACTGCGTTGCGCTCTGTGACTGAATTAGACTGGGTTGTTGACGGTGAATCTACCATGTTTTTGTTCTCCTTACATATTTAGCTAACGATAAATATCATTATGCCACGATTATCCTTATACAAACCAGAACGAGGTTCAGACTATAAATTTATAGACCGACAAGCCAGCGAGATGTTTCAAGTGGGCGGAACTGACGTTTATCTACACAAATATTTAGGTGTAGGTGCTAATGCGTCTGCTACTGCTGATCAACCATCTTATGGATCAACTGCTGTAACAAACATTCAAGATTTGCTATTTTTAGAAAATCGAGACAGTGCATATGATACTGAAATTTATAGATTGCGTGGAATCTATAATGTACAAAATATTGACTTTAACCTAAGCGCATTTGGTTTGTTTATTGATAATGACACATTGTACATGACTGTACATATTAACGATTTTATCAAGTATGTAGGCCGTAAACCTATCAGCGGTGATGTAATAGAACTACCGCACTTGAAAGATGATTTTGCACTTAATGATTTTGACATTAGCTTGCCTAGATATTATGTTATTGAAGATGTAGGTCGCGCTAGCGAAGGATTTAGTGTTACTTGGTATCCGCATCTTTATAGACTTAAAATTAAACGAGTGACTGATAACCAGAAATTTGCACAGATCTTTAATCAAAAGGTCAATGATGCAAATGGTAATCCTTCTGATACAAGTCTACGTGACTTGTTGAGTATGTACAATAAAGAAATTGAAATTAACAATCAGCTGGTTGCGCAGGCTGAAGCCGATGCACCCAAGAGCGGATACGAAACAAGACAATTTTATACACTGGCCGCAGATCCTCAAACAGGTAAACCAGTTCTAAATACAACCAACGGTACAGTAACACCTGGTGTCCCAGAGCGTAGCGGTTACACTGGTTACTTGCTAGGTGACGGTTATCCAGCTAACGGGTATGATTTTGGTTTTGGAATTCAATTTCCGGCTAATGCACAAGCAGACGATTTCTTTTTACGTACAGATTTTTTACCTAATAGACTTTTTAAATTTAGTGGTAAGAGCTGGGTAGCCATTGAAGATAGTGTAAGAATGAACATGACCAATAACGATACACGTAACACATTGAAGACTGGATTTATCAATAACAATTATTACACATATACATCTTCTATTGCTAGTGATGTGATCAATTTAACATCTGGAACTTATGTAATTAATACAAGAATTCCGTATAACACAACTGTTGCTACAGCACCATATGTTGTTATCAAGTCTGAAACTACTACACTAGAATTTGATTATGTAACTTATAAGACAATGTACTCCAGTTACAGCTATACTAATCCGTTAACTGGAACAGCATCTAATTGTTTAAGAATTACACTACCGACGATCGCACCAACAGACGTTGCAGATGGTGGTAGTGCGGCGCAAACATATCCGCCAAGTGTGGTAGATGATGGCGGTAGATCTGGATCTACTACTGGATTTGATGGCATACTAGACGATAGTCCACAACAATCTATACCTTTTACTGGCAGTTGGGCTGTGACATTGTATGGTAGTAGAGAAGAACAACGTCAATCAATCAGCAAAGTTCTTAAACCTAAGGCAGATTTCTAATGCAATTTTTTTACGACGGACAAATAAGACGTTACATCATACAAACTATTCGTGTGTTTAGTAACTTTGCAGTCAAGTACGGTGATGGAACACTAGTTCGCGTACCTGTCATGTATGGAGATGCAGATCGTCAAGTTGCTAGCATCATACGTAACAATAGTGAAAACAAAGTTAATAGTGTGCCACGTATCAGTGTGTATGTCAACGGTTTGAGTATGGACAAAGATCGTCTAGCCGATCAAACATTTGTTGATAAAGTACAAATCCGTGAACGCGATATCGATTCTGGAACTTATACTACTGGGCAAGGTAAAAACTACATGGTTGAAAGACTGATGCCAACACCTTTTCAGTTAAAAATGAAAGTGGATATTTGGTCTAGCAGTAGCGAACAAAAATTGCAAATACTTGAACAAATTTTAGTATTGTTTAATCCAACATTAGAATTACAAACATCTGACAATTACTTAGACTGGACCAGTTTAACTGTATTGAATTTATCAAACATTACTTGGAGTAGTAAACAAGTTCCTGTAGGTAACGATACTCCAATTGACATTGCTACTTTAGAAGTAGAAACTCCAATTTGGATTAACCCTCCGGTTAAAGTCAAACACTTGGGTGTTATTACAAAAATTATTACTAGTCTTTATGGTGCTAATACTACTAGCGGAACTTATATAGAAGGTTTAGGCATGGACCCTATTGCCGGAACTACGACAATGAGTGACCTTGTTAGTACTGATGTAACAACAATTACTAATTATAAGATAGAAGTATACGGTGGTAAGGCATACCTACTAGGGCCCGGTGGCACTACGAATCCTCGAGAGCCTACACTAGATATTTCACCCACACGGATAGGAACGCCAATTGATTGGAATATAGTGTTTGATGCATATCCTGGAAAATATATTGCAGGATCAAGTCAAATATATCTAACACAATCAAACGGGGCAATAGTTATTGGAACTATTGCATTAGATTCATTCGATCCTACGATATTGCGTGTTAACTGGAATCCAGATACACTAGTTACAAACACAGGCATTGACAGTACTGGAAAACTAGATTCAGACTACGGATATAATGCTGGTACTAGCAGTAGACCAAATAGTCCAGGAACATTCGATGCTATTGTAGATCCTGCAACTTATAATCCAAAACGTCCAACAGGTAAAGAACAATCTGACCAACCTGTTGCAGTAGGTACACGACTACTAATCATAGAAGATATAGGTAGCACAACTAATAGTGCAAGTGCAGGTGCAAAAGCATGGCAAAGTACTACCGGTACAGATTTTGTAGCCCATGCAAATGATATTATAGAGTGGAGTGGTACTGCTTGGAGAATAGTGTTTACAGCTAGCCAACATTCAAGCTCTATGGTATGGCAAACGAATATATATACAGGAGTTCAGTATTTGTGGAACGGTGTTTCATGGAACAAGAGCTTCGAAGGTTTTTATGACGTGGGCCAATGGAGAATAGACTTGTAACAGATCGTATTGTATGTAGCGGAGCATTGTTCTACGCTAAATCTACGCGACGTTTCCTGCTATTACAAAAAACACAAGGCAAGCATGAAGGTACATGGGGTCTAGTTGGCGGTACTAACATAGTAGGCGAAACTCCTTGGCAGGGTTTGCAACGTGAAATTACTGAAGAAATTGGTAGTTTACCCAATATTATAAAAACAATTCCCTTGGAAACATTTGTGTCCAACGACAAAGTGTTTAATTTCCACACATACTTGTGTGTAATAGACACAGAATTTGTTCCAGTCTTAAGCGACGAACATATGGGTTGGGCATGGTCCACTATAGATCGTGCTCCTAAACCGTTACATCAAGGTTTACGTAATAGTTTTAGCTCAAAAACTATCCGCACAAAACTCCAGACCGTATTTGATTTAGTAGATTTAATATGATAAAAAAATTATGTATTGCCGGAGGAGGCACAGCAGGATTAATATCTGCATTATACTTACAAAAAGCACATCCAAATACTGAAATAACAATAATTGAATCAAGTAAAATAGGTATTATCGGAGTCGGCGAAGGTTCAACAGAACATTGGGCAACCTTTATGCAAGCTGTAGGTATCTCAAGATTTGATCTAATAAGAGAATGCGGTGCTACACTTAAATCTGGTATCAAGTTTGACGGATGGCGCAGTGACGGTAAAACTTATTTCCATAGTCTATCTGAAAAATACAGTATACACGATCCGTATACTGCAATACCGTATACTATGATGAGATTAATATCAGAAAATGCTGATCCTTTAGAAACACTATGGCCCACATGGATCAAATCGATACTAAGAGATCCTATATTAGAAACTTTTAGCCAGTATCATTTTGATACAAATAAACTTAACAACTATTTCCACAAACTGTGCAAAGAAAGAAATATCACTATTATAGATGACGAGATAATAGATGTTAATTTAGATGACCACGGGTTTGTATCAAGTTTGACTGGAGCTACTGGTAATGTCTATGAACATGATTTTTATATAGATTCTACAGGATTTAATAGAATTATTATTTCAAAACTTGGAGCCAAGTGGATAGATTGTTCTGAACAACTACCTATGAATAGTGCTATAGCATTTCCTACAGGATACCAAGAGTCTCTACCATTATATACATTGGCAAAAGCTATGAGTTCTGGATGGAGATGGCGTATTCCTACTCAAGAAAGATTTGGAAACGGTTATGTATTCTGTGATGCATTTATCAATGAAACAGAAGCTTTCGATGAAGTACAATCAGAGTTTGAAGAAACGATTAGTATAGGAAAGAAAATTAAATTCTCGGCAGGGTATGTAGATAAATGCTGGATCAAAAATTGTGTAACTGTTGGTCTAGCTAGTATGTTTGTTGAGCCATTGGAAGCATCTAGTATTGGTAGTACTATACAATTAGTGAGAATGCTAGGACCGTTTTTAGGGTTATGGAGTAGAGAAAATCAAACTACTGTCAAAAAGTATAACGAGTCTGCAAATCTTATTGTAACAAATATTATAGATTTTATACAACTTCACTATTTCACTACTCGAGAAGATACAGAATTTTGGAAGTGGTGTAAACATAATATTAAAATGACAGATTTTAACAAAGAATATATAGACGTCTTTAAAAATAATTTTGTTAATGACACTTATTTTTCATCGTCTCCATTATTAATGTTTAGAGGATTAAATTTTGCACAGGTTATGCACGGTTTACAAATGTTCAACACAGAAAAAATCAAAGCACTATATCAAGAAAATTTCAATCATCTGACACAAAAATCTATACAAGATCTAGCATTTGATGAAGGCTATTATAAAAATATTGATGATACTGTAACCCACAGAGAAGCATTGAATGTGATGATAAATGCACCCAAAGAATGGAAATAAAATGAACATAAATTTTGGCCACGAAATTATTCCACTTTTTAGCTCTCCGGTATATGTTAATAATCTTGGTGTACAACAAACAGCAGAAGAATTGATGTCGTTAGATACTATGGTGTCCGGAGATAATGTCGAATGGGCTAGCAATCATAATAATAATGTAAGTAAAGATAATCGTTGGTTAGATTCTGTCAAAGAAACTCGGTTCTATTCTTTGATACAAGCAGAATTAAAACAATATTTTTATGGAGTAATGCAGGCTGAGCCTGATATTGAAATATATATTACAGAAAGTTGGTTAAACAAAACCGAGCCGGGGCAGGAGCATCACAGGCATCGTCATGCAAACTCTATAATCAGCGGAGTATACTATTTCAATGTTGATGCTGACTCGGGAAATCTTATATTTTCAAATAGCCAATATCAGCAGATAGAATATACTACTGTAAACAGTAACATTTATAATTCAAAGCATTGGATATTAATTCCAAAACAGCATAGCCTACTTCTATTTCCAAGTAGTTTAGAACACAAAGTATCAAAGAATAACAGTAATACAAACAGAATTTCGCTATCTTTTAATACTTTTATCAAAGGACCAATATCTAATTATTTTCTACAGTCTTTAGAAATATGATAACTACTACAGAGGATACAAACTTATGATAAATTTTCCAGCAATTTGTGTAGATAACTTTTACGATGATCCAGATCAAATGCAAAAGTATGCATCTCAATTGGATTATGTAGCTTGTCCTGAAGGTAGCTACCCTGGACTACGTGCGGCTATACATACTACAAACGTAAAAATGTTATCGATGACTTGCAAACGCTTGTTCTCTATGTTTTATGACTTGACAAATGCGCCAATCACATGGGAAGTATCGTCGTATTTTCAAAAGATTTATCCAATGCCTGGTACTGCCAAGTATAGAAATACAGGGTGGATTCATGCCGACGATAACACAGTATTTGCTGGTATAATTTATTTAAATGACAATCCTGATCCATCAAGCGGAACTTCGATTTATGAGTTAAAAAAGGATGCTATTTTAGAAGACGTTAGTAGCGTTAAACATGCGTTTTTTAAGGGAGAAACTGTAGATCCAGACTTATACGATCAGACAATTTCTAACCACAATAGCAAATTCTCAGAAACTATAAGGTTCACCAACAAGTATAATCGTATGATTGCGTACGATGGAGAATCGTATCACAAAGCAGATAATTTTGAAACAGGGGAAGGGTTTAGATTATCGCAAGTATTTTTCATTAAAAATGTAATCGCCCAGTACACTCCAGTTCCAAGATCTAAGCAATATCATTGATAAATAACGTATCAATCCGTTAGGAGTAAAAAATGCCATTTCATGTTCAAATAAAAAACACTAAAACCGAAGAAATTAGGGACTGGGAGCTACCACATGCACACCCAGAACATGCTGAAGATCCAGCACATCCTAATTATCATAATCGCCCACATATTGATAGCCTTGCACAAGCTAAGAAAAAAGCTACTATATGGGCCATGCAGACTAATGAGGAAGAAAATACTACAGATTGGGAGCCAGTTTTACCTCCGCCGTACTATCAAGATCCTAGATTTGCGGCACATCCAGCTGGTACAATTCCACCAATCGATGTACCTTATTAAAACGGTATTAACGAAAACTGCTCATAGCATAAATTAGGGCGTGTTTCAATATCAAACCCCAGGGTAATTCTTGGGGTTTCGTACGATTCTAGTACCTCAACCTTATGCTTTCTAAATCCTGGGCCAATATATACATTACCCACTTCATTAAGAATTTCATAACCTTCAAATACTGTTTTTGTATTTTTAGGATCAATACTAAAATAACCGTGCCACGGCCATTGATGATCGTGCCAGTCTAAAACTTCGTCAGGTTTATGATAGTTAAGCCATGACTGAAACCACATAGGACCTTTGATGCCCGTGAATTCACGAACTTGTTGTTTCATTTCTTGCAGTATATCATAAAACAACGGACTAGGACTAGTAATAGCAAATATGTTATAAAATGCATAGCCCCAAGTAGGATCCATTTTATGAAAGTTTTTTGTAAAGTGATAATGTGCTCGTTCTAGCTCATAGATAATTTGTGGTTGATTATCTATAATCAATTGAGATTTATAAACCATGTAATCTTGCATTAGAGAATGTTTCCTAAATTTGAATTAATCACCATTCTGTATTTAGAATTTCTTGGATATGATGATGCATGATAATATTGTCCTGGAAAAATTACCATTTTTCCTTGTTTAGGAGTTATCCGTGCCTTGACTGTGAAGTCCTCAGATTTCATTTTATCAAAATCTTTTGGTTTGTATGAGTCGTTAGTTTCATTAAAAATAACAGTATCGCCATCACTATCGTTCACGTAATAAATTGCAACCAAATGCGGATGAGCGGTGTCAATATGTGGCAAGTGCCAGTTTTCTGTGCTCGATGTATTCTTAAAAGTTAAATTAAATCGCATACGCTCTAACTGTTGAAATTGTACATTTGTTTTTCCAGTAATAGATAGTATTAAAGGATATACCGAGTCAAAGAATGGACTAACTGGTTTGCCTTCTTCGTATAAAAAATGATTAAATCCCATAACATTTTTAGGATCGTTTGCAACTGGATCATGCTCACTAACCATGTTGGGATTGAAATACCATGGAAACTTTAAACTTGATGCATGTGACAATATATGATTCTGGTAATCTTTAGAAATTACATTTTCAATTATGATGATATCATCCATTTATAATATTTCCTGATATAGAAATTCTGTAGTCGTCTGAAGTAGTGAACGGATATACTTGATGCATAAAAGATGCAGGAAATAAAAATATTTCACCTTCAAATGAACTATCAATTGCCTGCACAGATTCTCTAATTTCTCCGAATACATTTGTATACATAAAAGAAAACATACCTGCACGTCGCATATTAGAATTAACAACATGGGGTTGAGATATTTCTGAATCTATAGAATAAGGAATTTTAATCCATATTACAAAACTAAACATGCCGTCATGTGTATGTATAGGATTGAATTCATTCTTCTTTTGAAAATTTACCCATGATGCATTTAATTTTAAGTTTTTTATTTGAGAAAATTGAAACGTATGTGCAGGATTAAATGTATTGAGATATTCTCGGCAAAGATATAATACATAAGGTTCTAGTGCCGCATTACTACTTGATAGTTCAAATTGTTTTTCAATATTTCCTGCTAATTGTCCTGAAATAGTATTAGTTTTATCTAAATCGATGCAGTCAATTTCTGATTTTAAAGATAAAAGTACATCGCTAGGAACTGTATCTCTAACAAATCCGAAGTTAGAAAAATTAGCAAATCTTAAATTCATTTACGTACACCTTGTGCAAAAAATACAATATTAAGACGCGAATCTTCTTTTGTTTTACCAAAAAATTTATTAGGGCTATGCCAAGTACGTGGGTCATAAATTACGCATCGATTAAAAACATTTTCAACCACCATACTTGGTCTGTATTTGCTTCTCTGATCGTCTCTTGCATACGTTAGTTTTTTTCTTTCTTCGGGATCAATACTGAGTACATCTTGTTTAAATAAAGATCTATAACGATCGGCGTCTAAATCGTACTGGTCACAATACAATGTCGTGCCTGAATCTGGAGGTGCATTTTTATTCAAGTAAACAACTCCTACGACATTCAATGTAGGATCATCGTCATGAACCCATCCTTTATCAAAAGTTTCGTCTATAAGATGAAAATTAATTCCTAATTCTCGAAAACCGACAAATTCTGGAAGAACTTGTAATAGTTTTTTAGCAAATATTTCAAACATATCAGGATCAAGTTGATCTAACGACTTCGATCTAACACCCGGCCAAGTACCAGTATCGCTTCTTTCGTAGGACTGGTCTAAGGCAAATGCCCGCCAACCCATAGGAGCTTCAAAAAAATTATCAACTATTCTTGTTGGAATAAATGGAAATTTTTTCCTGTTTTTAAGGTCATGGTTTTTAATTAAGCCAGCACTTACTTGAGCACGTTGATCAATGTCTTTTATATCTGATAAAGTTGTCATACTGCTCTCCCAAAAAATACAATAGTTAATCTGGAATCTTCTTTAGTAGTTCCAAAAAAATTATCTGCGGCATGCCAAGTACGCGGATCAAATATTATAGCACGATTAAACATATTGTCAATACTTAACGATTTTTTAAACCAGCTTATTTGTTCATCTCTATACTTGCTGTATTCTAATCTAGGAGGTTCATCGGGCATCCTTGAAACATCGTCCATAAAAGGCTCTAAATACTGCGACATCATTTGTTCAATAGAATCTTCAAAAAATGTAGTTCCAGTATTTAATGGAGGATTAGGAGATAGATATACAAACCCTGCAACATTAACATCGGGTGCATCATCATGTACCCAGCCTCTTACATAGCTCTCATTACAAAGATGAAAGGTACTTTCAAACTTTTCAAATTTTTTAAATTGTGGCAAACAATTTAATATATTATATTGCATCAAATTAAACAATTCTGTACTAGTTTCATCTAGCATCTTACTTCGAACTCCAGGCCAATATCCACGATCCCCTTTAAAAAAATCCTGAGACAGTGCAAAACTCCTGATCATCTCTGGAGTTTCAAAAAAATCATCAACTACGATTGTAGGGATGAATGGATAATACAATCTGTTTTTTCTATTATGCATTTTTTTCAGCAGTAAAATTAATAGTAAGCACTATTCGGCTAGAATGCATTTTAGGACAAGTACTTGCATGATAATTCTTACCATCAAAACATACAATTTTACCCTGTCGAGGTTCAACTTTGTGTAATAATGTATATTTTTCTGACTCTTCCTGTTGATTAAAAATCATTGTGGCGCCATCAGATGAGTTAACATAGTAGCATATAGTATAATGATCTACCGAAGCGTCTACATGCGGTGTATTATGTTTGTATCCAATACTTGGTAACGGATATATTGTGTTCAATAAAAACCCAAGACGTAATCTTAACGGACTAATAAGTTTTAATCCACATTTTTCAATAGCCGTTAGCATCAATGGTGTAAACACATCGAGATATTCGCTTTTTGTTTGATTAGAAAATAATAGATGACCAAAGGCCGGCGTAGTGTCGTATTTTGTTTGTTTAACTTCAAATGTAGTATCTTCCATATAATGCCATGGGAAGTCTATACTAGTTACAGTGTCATATATTTTTTGTTGATATTCTTTATCAATAACATTTTCTATTTCAATTGGCTTCATTTAAAAACTCCTGTGATACGGGTAAACCTAACATTGGTCGTTTATCGTATTTTAAATCTGTGTTGCTACCATGAACATCTACATACTGCAAGAATATTTGTAGTTGTTCTTTACCAGAAAATGCACCTTCTCGCCAATGATAATGTGTACTACCTTTATATATTAATATATCGCCCTGTTCTAATAAAATTTTGGATACTACTCCTGTACTATCTTCTACAGCTAATAGCCAATCAACTGGGTCTTTTTCTATACAACAAGAAACTGTGTATTCGCTACTTCGTCTATCAATGTGCTTTTCTAATTTTGCACCAGTTCTATACACCCGTCCGTATGTATATGTTGGGAATAATTGTTTACCTGTACTTTCCTCTACTAAAGATTTTAAATGTAAAGACAAGGATTCAAAGCAAAATAATCCATATACTCCAAAAGATTCTTCTTGACCTTTTTCTATGCGAGTATTTCTACCCTGATAATTTATAACATTTTCAATAAGGGTAACTTCTGTTTTTATAAACTTGCAAAGATCAGGATTAATTGCATTACGTAAAACTATATACGTTTCATTCATAATTAATCCTGTAGGTATTTCTATCAATAGCTAATGACGGTACATCTGTAGACAGTTTGTTCCAACAAGGAATACTCATAGATAATCTTTTTTGATCAGGATATGCTACATGATATGCTCTTGCTGGAATATACAACACATCTCCAGGTTTAAGCACTACATCAATATCTACATCTAACATATCATCAGTTAACTTACCATTCATTCTTCCGGTTTTATACAAATAGGATATACGATTTTTAAATATTTTCCATCGTGTTTCCCCTTCAACTTGTATAATAAAGTTTGCAGGATAGTCGTCGTGTATAGTAAAACTTTTACTACCTTGTAAACCGCAGTATACGTGTATAGCCGCATGAACATTAAAAATATTTTCAAATACTTTTAATAGTTCATTGGTCCATTCATTCTTAAATCCGTAATTAGTAATTACTGCTGTGCAACCTTGATTAATATACCTAGCTAATAAAGATTTGTCTTGTACAGTTCCAGAATACTTCCACATTTTTGTACTAACTGGAATATCAATTTTATTATTATTGCTATCAATTATTTCAAATTCCCATAACTCTGGACGGTTAACACATTCTTCGACATCTTTCCATGTTAAGAATTTTTCAGGATTAGCAATTAAACCTGGAAAAAATCCAGCACGATCATCGTAGTCAAAATTTATACCATTCAGTAATTGTTGGCCAAGAGTTTCTAACATTGTTTCATCTTTATATTGAATGCAATAGATATACGTTCTTCGTCTACTGGATTAGGCAATACACTATGCGGTAACCATGCTGGGAACATAACTAGGCGGCCAGCTCGAGGCGGATACTTTGCAGTAGAACCACTTAGCTGTGTAAATGTTGCAACTGGCGCAATTGATGTAATTATTGCATCTTCTGCAAAATTTTTATAAAATACAATAGGAGCACTATTTCGACTAGCCTTTACGTAGTAGACTCCGGATAAAAAAGCACTGGTATGTGTATGCACAGCATTACTATCTGACTCTTTATTAATATTAATCCATAAATTTCCAATAGTCATATTAACCGACTCTGGTGCAAATCCGTAAGTCTCTAAACAAAATTTAGTTTTTTCATAAATGGCATCTACTAAAGATTTTAGTTCAGGGTATTCGTCTGGCCCAATATCGTCAGATTGCCAGCCGCCGACATTGCTAATACGTCGACCAGTAGGATTTTTGATCTGCATTTCATGGCAGAAATCTAAAATTTCAGTGTTGTTAATGGTGAGATCTTCCCACCAAACTGGAGTTGGAAAATATACATCTAAGTTCATTTTATTAAATTGCTCATTCTAATTGGCTCATAATGAAATGCATATGAGTGAGACCATCTAAATTTTACACTATTATCAAGCCAAGGGCAATGTGGTTGGTTAGCTTTATACATGGTCATCTTGCCTTCAACGCACGGAGCAAATCCAAGTTTTTTAAATCCCCAGTGCTCTGCGTCTTCTTCAGAAAAATTTTCCCATTTATCCAATCTATAAAGACTAGACTTATATTCTTCATGCAACGGGTGGTTAGTATCTACTTGGAAATCATAAGCTGAATCTATATATTTTCCAGTGTATTCATAAATGTTAGTACCAGTAGTACCTGGTTCGTGGCTACTGAACCATAAATTTCCAATAAAACCTGCTTGATAATCTATATGCGGAATCTGATAGGCTTTTAACGGCTTGGCATCATTGCGATATAAATTTCCCCATTCGTTTATTTGACTATTACTGCCGTACGGGCTAATATTTTTTAAATAAAATTCTTTTATTAGTACAGCAATAGACTCGCTTGCCCAACTTGGTAGATGTATTGTAGCAAAAGGATTTGCATCCCAGCAATATTTGTCATTGTTAGAAGATACTATAGGAAACATAGCAACTAGATCTCTATACAAGTCAAATCCGTTATCGTAAAATGGATTATCTCCAACCCAATAACCTGTAGTATCTGTTAAAGGTACATATTCAACATGCCAATCTTCTAATGATTTGACATGTATAATATCTTTAAACGAGTTTGCATCTGGATAGCATGTTACAAAGTTCATCTTATATTCATAGTCATAACAACACGGTCTTCATTAGAGTTACTAGGCTGTGTTCGATGTTTTAACCATCCAGGAAAAATAAGAATATCATTTGTCTCACATTCTACAGACTTCCATAACAAATTTTCAGGAATAATAGGACTGTTGGCTTTGTGATATTCTAAAGGATCTCGGAATTCGATGAATCCACTCCCGGGAGGTAATTGTAAGTATGCAGTAAGAACTAGTCCTATACCGTTGTGATGGTGTTCAAGTGTTTGGCCTCCAAAGCCGTGACGATTAAACCATACTTCTCCAATACGTTTTTCTTGGTATACATATCCGTGATGACGCCACTGAAATTCAAAAACAGGTTCTAACCACTTGAGAAAATCCTGCATTTCTGGCCAATTGATAACTCTGTCTTCATAAGCGGCACCTATAGAAGATTGAGAATCGCCTAACTCTAACGATGTCGAGCATGAAGTGCTTTGTATGTGATTATAAACTTTATCTTTTAGTTTATCCCAATCAAACTCGTAATGATATTTCCAAATTAAATTTGGAAATGGGTCAGCCATCTGCCCATCACGCACTACATTAAGGTGTGGCCACTGCATCCGGTGCTACTCCGGTAAACGCTTCCTTAGCTAAATTTAGGCCCATTATTGCGCCTTCCATTTTTAAGGCATCGCTCATAAGTTCTTGTCTTTTGCTGAAATCAATGTTAGTTACTCCGTACGGATTAAGTTTAACATCGCCAAAATCTTTTTCTAGGACTGCTAGTTCTTCTTTAACTCGAGTCAATTCTGATTGAACATTCTCAATAGATTGATTTAGGTGGTCGATATATTCCATTTAATTCTCCTGTGAATTACTTAGCTAAAGATTTTACTGCTCTACGTAGTCGTGAGCCAATATTATCATGTGTTATAAAAGTACAATTTGTTGCATAATTAAACTTACGTTCAGTTAGCAAATCTTGTTCGGTAGCAGTGTCAATAGTAACAATATGATTGCTAATATTTAAATAATCCCTGCGTATTGGCAAATACTGTACTAAAGGAGTTCCTGCTTTAATTAAAGTTTCACCTTCAAATACATGCCAATACAGTTGTACATTTACTACATGGCCAAACCGTGGATCAAACACTCCGGTAGCCGCAGTAAATCTTGACTCGTTATTATAGCTGACAGGCAGTTGTAATAACATCATGTCGTCTGAGGCGGCGATGCGCCATGGAGTATCCAACTTAACTACAGTCTTTAAACTTTTTTCAGGATCATCTAAAGTTAACTCTGTTTGATGCTGATTATGAAATCCTACATAGTTTTCCCAACCTGGCGTTCCTCTATTAAACTTCCTTGATTCTCTCCAACGAAATGTAGTTTTATCTCCATTAGTGGCAATTATAAAATCAGCAGGAGCAGTAAGTACCCACCCTGAATTTACTAATTTCTTAATGCCAGGACAATTTTTTGTATACATTGGCCCGTTATCAGGATCTGGATCTTGTTGTACATCCATCCAATTTCGTTTTATTTCAGAAGAAGGTCGTATAGGGAAAATTTCTGGAACACCAGGCTCCATACTGTAGAACCTAATCCAGCTTTTTTCTTTTTTACCAAACAACCATTTACAGATGTTCATCTGTACCGCCGTAAATATTGTCTCTCAAATATTCATAGTGACTTGGTAATTCTTTAATACGTTCTGTAAGCCACTCTATATATTGTTCGTGTTTACGTTTAGTATCATTAATTGCATCCATTTTATCTACAGTTAATCTTATTGGTGCAGATGTACCAGTACTGCTGATTGTACTTGTCACTAGTGCGGGTGTTGATATATTTTTAATACCCATGCCGGCCATGATAAATGACAACCCTTGAGTACTTTCGTTATAATGATTACTAGCTAATGCCGCTATTGCATTTGATGCAGTATGCATTGCTGGGATAAAATCGTTAAACTGCAAAGGAAACAAATCATTAATTTGTGTATACCAACGCCAGTAAGGAGTATCAGTTCTCTTTGATAATGCATAATGACATGCTACAAAGTCCCTGAAACCGGTAACTTCTAATTGTGCGGCTAGATTATATGCTTCTTTTTCCACACTAGTAACATATCCATTGCGACGATTTAATACATCAACTAGTCTTATAATATTTTCATGTGTTGTTAGTAATCCAGTAGATTCTAATGGTTCAACAAACCCATAACTTAACCCAACACCTACTACATTCATTTTCCAAGCACGATGTCTATAACCGTGTCTAATTTTAACTTGGAACATTTCTGCTTCTTCGGCACGTTTAGGATCGCTCTTAGCTAGATGAGCTCTGAACTCTTTCTGAGCTTCTTGTGGTGTACAGAATCTTGAAGAAAACACATATCCAGTACCAATACGATTCCATAAAGGAATATTCCAAACCCAGCCATTGTTTAATGCATGGCAATCTGTAACATTGTGCATTTCCTTATCTCTATCAATGTAAGGAATTCTACATGCCCATGCCATATCATTGGCTAATTGATTTTCAAACGGAATAAAAAATGATCCCATCCATTCTTCTAGTAACAAACTTCTAAAGCCAGTACAGTCAATCCATAGATCTCCATTGAAAGTTCTTCCATCTGTTGTTAGTACTTGAGAAAGATTCCCTTTAGGATCTTTTCTAAAAGAATGCAATTCACCGAATTCTTGTTTTACACCATTAGGTAGTGCTATATTATTTTTTAACCATTCTCCAAACAAACCCGCATCCATGTGATAAGCAGTATTTGTAGGGAAATCATAATGGCGGAATTCTCCGTTTTCATTTTTAGTTTCTTTATTATACTTTGCTAGTAGTGTATTAACTGGCGCATAAAATTCTGAAAAAGTTTCAGGTGGATAATCGTCTGGGTACATAGTTGCAACTTCACCCCATGATTGCAATCCATTATGTTTATCTGTTAAATCATATCCGTTAATAAATGGATATTCAAAGGATTCGCCTTTGTTTTCTCTAAAGTTGGTAAATCTGATTGAATTTTTATACGTAGCATTGCAGGCTTTCATCCAATCTTCATCTTTTAAACCTAATAAGTTTAAATACCGATTGATATGGCCTAGTGTAGACTCGCCGACACCTACAGTTCCAATTTTTTTAGATTCAATTAAGGTGATTTCCAAGTGTGGGCATAGTTTAGATAGAGCGGCTGCCGTCATCCAACCTGAACTTCCACCACCGACTATTACTACTTTTTTGTATTCAAAATTATCCATATTACCTCTGAGATTTGTAGTAGTACTTAGCCGTCAATAGATACGTTAGTCGTGAAAACCGGCCTAGATGGCCGGTTTATTATTAGATAAAATTACTCTGTAATTCTAATAATGCTATCTTTTGGTGGCATACCTGCTTCTGGATTATAGTTCTTCCAGCCAGGATAACGTAGCCAACTTTGTTGCTCAGGTGTAGACATTTTGCATTCTTTAGAAATAGTCGGTTCTCTAGTGGCCCATTCTACTAATAACTCTTCTAAATGTTTAGGTTCTTCTACTAGTGGTGGCTTAGGAATTACACTTTTAATATAAGATACGTGTTCAAACCATGAACTAGTTTCTGCGCTGAGTGTACCGTTTGCTTTTAAATCGTCGAACAACATACCTAATTGTTCGCCAACATCACCATAGCCCACTTTTCTAGCAACTTCTAAGTTGGTAAACGGTCTAGGACGTTCTACCCATACCATACATGCGTATCGTGGACTATATTCTAATGTCCAGTTGATGGTAATATCGTCAGGAGCATCGACCCACATCATTGTAGCATCTGGTCCTTCATAAATTTGATAATCTTCTCCGGGATCTTTAATTTCATGTATATAACCTTGAAACCCCATTAGTGCTTTCTTCATTCTAAACTCCGTATTAATAATAATGTGTTATGATGATCATTCCGGATTTTCCGTTTGATCCGTAGTGTCCGTGGAAGTATGCTCCACGACCACCGCTACCTGGAACTGAGTGACTTTGATGATTGTGACTAAAATTTCCGCCTTGTGGATGTCCGCCAGCAACACTTCCACCAAAATATGTTCTGCCTCCCGGGCCAAAACTGTGGTGATGACTACCACCACCGCTACCATACATGTTTACGTCTCCGCCAGATCCAGTTCCGCTGACTCCGCCGCTATGTTGATTTTGTTGATTAGCTCCATATCCAGGATTTGCTGAACAGTAAGGACCAAAACTTACACCATTGCCGTTTGATCCTGCGCCAGCATAAAAACTACCGCCTACGTCACCACCAATTGATACACTTACCGAACTGATGCTAGTGACGTTTAAAATTCTTTCACAATATCCGCCAGCACCGCCAGATTCTCCATGGCCTGAACCACCACCGCCACCGCCAACACATTGAACTCTTATATAGCGAACGTTAGCTGGGCAGTTCCAAGTGCCACCGCTTGTAAAAACCTGCATACTTTGTAATCCGTGGTTGGCATATTCCATGCCACTACCACCCGAGTTTGTTCTTAACAAGGAGTTATAATCGTTAGGATAGCTATTTAATCCTGTTCCGCCACTAGTATATGGCAATACACCTGTAATAGTACTTGACTGTAAACTAACTGAGGCATTTGCTAGTTTAGCACCGGTGACAGAACTAGCAGCCAAAACTGATGTAGTCACATTACCTGCGGCTATTGAGCCACTACCGGCGCCGCCGATAACGTTTGCGGCTGTAACTGCTAATTGAGCGTTAATATTTTTAAGTGTTTGATAATCAAATGCCATTAATGTTTTCCTCGATCATTTACTTATCAATAGTACATTGTGACTATGATGATTCCGTTTTTACCTTGAGAACCATAGTGTCCGCCGAAATATCCACCTGTTCCGCCTGAACCCGGTGTTGCATGACCTTGGTGATTATGACTAAAATTGCCGCCTTGTGGATGCCCGGCAGCTACGGCTCCACCAAAATAACAATCTCCGCCTACTGCACTTCTAGTATGGTGTGTTTGACCACCGCCACCATATACGTTAATATCACCACCAGAACCTGTACCAGCTAATCCGCCTGAATGTTGGTTGTTTTGATTTGCTCCATATCCACCGCTAGCACTTAGGTATGGCCCAAAACTTGTTCCACCACCTTGTGAGCCTGCTCCTGAATAGAAGCTACTGCCGCTATCTCCGCCAGCTACCGAGACTGATACCGAACTAATACCAGTGACGTTTAAAATTCTTTCACTGTACCCGCCTGCACCACCGGATTCCCCGTGTCCTGAACCGCCACCACCAGCTCCTACTAATTGAACTTTGACATATCTAACATAGCTAGGACGAGTCCAAGTGGTACTGCTTGTGAATACTTGAATGCCATAAACTCCGTAAGGTACCCAGTTATATCCGTTACCTGAGCTATTGACTGCCAATGTATAATATCCGCTACCTAGACTAGTAAGACCTGTTCCTCCACGACCATATTGTAGTGTGTTAGTCACAACGTTTGAACTCATTACAACCGAACTTGTACCTAGTTGTGTTGATGTAACTGTATTATTGACAATAGTTGCTGTTGTTACTGCGGCACTGGCAAAATCGCCAGTAACTAGCGTCTGTCTGATAAACTGAGGATCTGTAATATTTCTAAGTGATTGATAATCGAATGCCATTTTTAACCTTTAATAATACATGTAAACTACAATCATTCCAGATTTTCCATTTGAACCATAATGTCCATGAAAGTATGCACCTGCGCCGCCTGAGCCAGGTGCTGAATGACTTTGGTGGTTATGGCTAAAGTTTCCACCCTGTGGATGACCTCCGGCTACTGATCCTCCCCAGAAACTTGCACCGCCGATACCACTTTCTTGGTGATGGTTTGCGCCACCGCCACCGTAAATATTTAAATTGCCGCCGCTGCCTACTCCGCCAAGGCCACCAGAATGTTGATTATTTTGATTTGCACCATAACCGCCACCTGCTGAACAGTATGGACCAAAACTTACACCATTGCCGTTACCGCCTGCACCAGAATAAAAACTGCCACCTACGTCGCCACCGATTGAAACTGATACTGAACCAATGCCGCGTACATCTAATACAAGTTCACAATATCCACCAGCACCGCCAGATTCTCCATGTCCAGAACCACCTCCACCACCGCCCTGGCAAGTTACTTTAATAAAACGAACATCAGTTGGTCTGCTCCAAGTACTACTTCCTGTGTAGACCGCAATTCCGTATAAACCATAGTTACGAAACGATGCATCACCTCTAAAAGCAGTATAAGCACCGCCAAGACCAGTATTAGCTGTTCCACCATTACCTATACCTAAATAACTAGTTACTGCTGATCCTTGTAAATCAACAGATCCTGCTGCCAGTACTGCACTGGTAACGTTACCCGATGCAATTTCAGTAGCAGTAATAGTGTTGCTTGCAATGTTGCCTGTGACAATGGTACCTGGTATAATCTCACTACCAGAAACTTGTTTAAGCGATTCGTATGTAAAAGCCATTGTATCCCTTTATTAAATACCGTTAGCCATTAACCAGCCGTTTGTTGAGCCAGAATATACAAGCGTAAATGCGGCACCTGCTGTTGAGACAGTCATGGTCGTCGCTTGACGCATAATTTTATTACTTTGCGGATTAACAGTTACGTTACTTGAGTTAAAGTTTCCGTTATAGTCGACAATTTGAACCATATCGCCTACGTTTGGACTTGCTGGTAATGTTACAGTAATACCGCCTGAGCAGAAATAACGTCCGCCAGCTGTTGCTGTAAAACTAGAACCTTGTACACTCCAAGTTTGTCCGTAAACTGTTTGAATATAAGTTAATGTTGTTAAGTCGTATGTAGCACTTGGTGTAAATGCGATACTAGCTCTTACATACGTACCGTTAACTTGTATACTGTTAGTAAATGTTGCTAGACCGCCAAATGTACTTGTAGTTGCAACTAAGTTTCCACCGTTTTGCGATTGAAGAATATAGTTAGCACCATCGGATGCTAGTGTAACAGTAGTTTGTGTGGGTAATACATACTGGTTACTTGCAGTTCCGCCTGGCCCAATAAATTGTCCAGTAGGTGTTTGTAGTGTAACACTACCAGCATTGCTAGTATTGTTATAAAAACTTTGTGTTACGCCTTGATAAATTGTTGGATCAGGAATAGTGATAGTATATGGCGCGGCGCCAGTAAACTCTGTTAGCTGACCTGACGCAGGTGTTGTAATAGGGTTGGTACCAGAACTTTGTGTGCCTTGCGCCAGTTGGGTATTGTAACGTGCCATATTTTAATCTCTCTTTAATTATTAACTTGTGCTAGTTTCAATGCCGTATATGTTCAATGCCACATATCCGGTTGTTGTACCTGCACCGCCTGAACCGCCGCTACTACCTACATATATGTTTTGGTTAGCAGATAATACTAAACCAGTTCTTTCAAACACACCGTTTGCTACAATAGTAGTGCTATATTCAAATATTTCACTAGCTACTGGAGCTGCCGCAGTACCTGAACCGATATATAATCTAATTGTTTGTGATACACTAGCTGTATTTGTAAACGAAATATTATAAACACCATAAGTGTTAGCTGGACATGTATATCCAGCCACCAGGGTGGCAATGTTTCCGTTTGTTAATTGTAGTGTTTTTACTATTCCTGACGCCATTTTTTATTTCTCCAAAATTTTTATTTTTGCATAAAGTATGCTAATGATACTGGTGCACCATCGATACCACCTGTAAAGTTCAATTTACTAGTAACGTTAATTGTTGTGGTACCAGTAACGGTAGCTGCCAAACCAATACTGTTATTAGCAATATATATCTGTCCAGCGGTTAGTGTATTTACGTTCAAACTACTCGATCCGCCACCAATTTGAGCTGTAATATAGCTCTTAATTGCTTTTTGTGTTGGAACGATGTTGTCGCTGTTAGCTGTAAAGTACGGATCTGTACTAAATTGTGTAACTGTAGCAGATCCAACACCTAAGTTAATAGCACCCAAGGTCAAACTCTGCAATCCAGCTAAGTTAAACGCACTAGCGTTCAATGTAGCAGTACCAGTTGACTGTTGAACTCCAAACAAGTTACCAACGTTAAAGTTACCGTCTTGGTCAGTACTTGTAAAGAACACACGCCCGCCAGCTACAGGATACTGCTGATTTGCCTGTATTGCATTTGCCGCATTAACATATGGATAGTTAGTCTGTGTTTGGTTACCAGTACCGATATACAAGAAGTCATGTCCAGTTAAACGAACCTGGCTGTACTTCAAACGTGTTGTAATTAACACACCATGTACAGGCGCAGTAAGAGTAGTTAACGCAGGGTTAACTTGGAACTGTGCTGTATATGCTCCGGCAATACCTAACTGGTTAGTAATAGCAACTAGCTTATACCATGCATTTGGATTTTGTCCAACATAGCTTAATGTTGCAGTACCATCTGATACACTTGCCGCTGTACTTGTCGGAGCACTTGTACCAGTTGTTCCACCGTTGGTAACCGTATATACGTTATAGTAGAATGTTGTTGTACTACCAACAGTTACCGCGTTAGTTGCAATTAATTGTACGCCAGTTCTAACCACAGTACTTGGAGTCCAAGGAACACCAGTGTATGTTGTACCAAATTGTACGTTAGCACCTGCACTAGGCATACTGTATAAACCAGATACTTGTATGTAAGCACTATTTTGGAACAAATCTGCATATCCATCGCCTAATGTAGACACAGTTGCAGTACTGTTTCCAAGACCCTTGTTAGTAATACTTGGGTTTGCCAGGATTCCATAGCTTGTGCGTACACGAGTAGCCGCTGTTTTAACTCTGTTAGTATCGAACTGTTGAACAAACGGTCCAGCAGTATAAATCATACTAGTTGGTGTACTAGATGTTAATGATACTGGTGTAATGCTACCCGCAGTTGTAGTTACTTGGAATGTTGATGTTCCAACACTTGAACCAATTACATAGTAAGTAGTATTAGTTGTTAATGTTCCACTGGCTACGCTAAATTCAACTGGTTGATTATTAGCAATACTTGTTGATAAGTTTGTTGTATCGTCTACAACCAGTACTGCTTGAATTGTAGCAACTACACTTAGACCAGTAGTTGTACCAACGCTAATTGCTGAACCAGTTGGAGTTGCCGCTACGCTTAAACTTGTACCTGAACTTGCTTGTACATAATATACAGTACCAGCAGTCAATGTTCCAACAGCACTAGCAAATGTGACTGGTGCACCAACAGTTAGTGTAGCACTAGCACTTAATGTGATAGTTGTAGTACTACTAGAATTAACTGTTACTGTAGTAGATGCAACTGTTGAAGTAACGTTACCTTTAGGGAAACCACTTCCTGGCTCTATCATACGAATTTCAGTAATAGAACCGCTGGCTGCCTTCATACGACCTATCGGCTGAGCGCCTGTTCTAATACTTGCGGCTGCTGTTGTACCGCTACTAGTCACTGCAACAAACAATGGCTGTGGTCCTAATGTAGTACTGATTGGGTTACCAAATGCAACACTGCCCCAGTTTGTACTTGTTGGTAATGTTCTTACTGTCCAGTTGATACCGTCCCAGCTGGTTGCCGCTACGGTACCTTGCGATACTGCGACGAACTGGCCTTCACCATAAGTGATAGAAGTCCAAGTATAGCTTGATGACAATACACTTGTTGTTGTACCGGTACATGCTGGAGCTAAGGTCCAACCTGCAACTGTTTGTGTACCACCGTTGTTGATACTATAAGCAACTTTACCGTCTGAACCTAGTACTACATAACGATTATTACCATATGCCATACTTACTGCTGTAGTAAATCCTGATGGTAAATTAGCGCCTTGTACCCAAGTGTTACCGTTTTGTGTAACACTAGTAATTAATGCACCGTTTTGTACGGCAACAAAATATGATCCACCGTATACAATAGCTGAATAGTAGCCTGATACAAGAGCTGTAATATTACTTGATTTATTACTCCAACCAGTTGTAATATCTGTTGTTGATACTGCTGATGCTGAACCAGAGGCACCTCCAACAGCAATGTATAAACCGTTACCATAAGCTAAAGATCTTAAGTTTAGAACAGTAGTTGTAGTATTGGTCCAAGTGGTACCATTATTTGAACTATAAGCTGTATTGGTACTAGTACTTGCACTATTACTGATTGCAATGAATTTTGCTACACCGTCAACAATAGTAACTGTTGGTGTTGATGTATATCCATAACCAGAAACACTTAACGGTAAAGCACTTACACCTGCATTAGTCAATGTTGGTGTAGATACTTGTGCTTGTGTTGCAATGTATGTAAGATATGCACTACCGTTTTGAATATTAGTATATCCACTAGCAGTCAAATAATCAAATGATGGAACAGTTGCACTAGTTGTACCACCAGTTACGCAAAGATAAATTCTTCCTACGGCTGTTTGATAGTATGTTCCTTGAGTGATTAAAGTATTTGTTGGATATGCAGTTGGGCTTAGTCCTTGCGGTTGACTAATTGTAACCGTTGGGTTTACAAAGTAGTTCTTACCCCAGCTGTTTGCAGTAATACTTGAAACAATACTAGTTACTGCTGTCACAGTAGGTGCGCTTGTGTATCCAGAACCGCTAATACTAATAGTTACAGTTTGGATTGCACCGTTTAATACTGTACAAATAGCAGATGCACCTGCGCCACCACCGCCAACAATAGTAATATTTGGAGGAGTTAGATAATTGTATCCACCGTTAACAATAGTTATACCAACAATCTGTTGGTTAAATGCACCAGTACCAACAACTGCTTGCAATACTGCACCAGTGCCGCCTAGGCCGCCAACTACTGCTGTAGCTGTAGCACCTGAACCACCGCCATATACAACGCTATTCCAAGTTGAGCTAGTTAAAGTACCACCGTTCGACCAAGATTTACCATCTGTTGAAATATTAGTAGTAGTACCAGTTCCAACAGTAACATAACGACCGTTACCGTAGGCTAATGCTCCGCCTGTAACAGCATTTGTTAATGTTCTTGCTGTGGCTGTGTAACCTGGAGCAGAGTAGTTTATTCTTGGCTCAACAATATATCCTGAAGTTAAATCTGGAGCATTGTTAATAGTGTAACCAGGTAATACATGATCCCAACCAGCGGCATACATTGCTGATCCTATTGTTCCTGTTTGAGTTACACTACCAGTTGCTGTAATAGTTACGGTAGTACTTGTCCATGGATCTCTTGCTAGTGCAAATGCACTGGTACTAAGGTTTACTGATGAAACAAAGTATGTTGTGTTAGCATCAATACCATTAAAGCTAGCACTAAATGTAATAGCTTGACCTGCCGCTACAGGATCAACTGTTGCTGTAACGCTTAGACCAGTAGTTGTACCAACACTAACTGCTGAACCTCCTGCAGAAGTTGCAATACTTAAACTTGTACCCGAACTTGCTTGTACATAATAAGTTGTTCCTGAAGTTATAACACTACCAACTGCACTTGAGAATACAATTGGAGCGCCAACAGTTAAAGTAGCACTTGAACTTAATGTAATTGTAGTACCGCTACTTGAATTAACTGTTACTGTTATAGGAGTGACAGTCAATAAGTTATTTGTAATAGTTGTTGCTGTAATTGAAACAGTCGAAGCTGATACGTTACTACCAACAGTAACCGCAGTTCCTGAACCTCCAGAAGTTAAACTTAACTGAAACTGAGTTGCAGAAAAGTTAGCTGAGTTTACATAGTAAACAGTTTGTGTTGCTAATAATGAACTAAATGGACTAGCAACATATACTGGCATACCAGCATACATACCGGCAGTACTTGTGACCGTAAACAAGTTATTTGTTGTTGCGGCAGCAGTTATAATTAATGGAGCAAAACTGTCTTTAACAATTAAAGCATTTTTACTACCATTTGAATACGCTAAAATGTTGGCATATTGACCTACAGCAGTACCTGTTACAATTTGAACACGCATACCATTATAAGCATTTGTTAATGCTGTATCGGTAGCGGCTAGTACTAATAAACCAGTTGAAGTACCTTGCGGTAATTGTGCTGTGTTAACAGCTGATACATAACTGGTACCACCAACACTGGTTGTAGTACCATCACCGTTATCAATTAATCGTGTTTCAAATACGCCGGCATCTCTAAATTCGTCTGCTACGATTACAGTACCGTAACCTGGAGAACTTAGTGTGTGCGTTGTATTTGTGTAGTTATTACCAGCATTGGCAAATTCAAGTCTCCACAAGAAGTCTGCGGCGTTTGTTACAACACTTGTAATTTGTGCTTGGAAATTTCTATTGTTCAATGTTCCATAGATAGGAGTTTCAAATGTATCAACACCTTCAGCTAGTACACCGTATGTACCGTATGAACTGTTACCGTTAGTAGCACGAATCTTACCGCCTAATTCTGCTAGGTATCCAGAATAACCGTAGTAGTTGAACACTGAAACCAATTCAGCTACTGCGTTACTACCAGTTACCCAGTATCCAATACCGTCACCAATAATAGTTGTATAGTCGTTAGCAACCATAGAACGATTGCCGCCAGCGTGTAATGCACCGTCCACCTTAGCGCCTATGCAAGCATATCCAAACATTGTACAGTTTTGTGTATAGCATGAACGAGCATAGATCCAGCTGTTAGCATCGTTTGGCCCAAAGCCTGGGTCTAAACTTGCATACGCACCGGCAGTTGGACGTTTTGTAAAGTTAGCGTTGGCCGCACTTAATGCGCCAGTTAAACCGTTCATGGTCATATTGCGAAGACCAGTTGCATTGCGAACTAAGAACATATTCTTAGTAGCAGAACCGCTAATAGCATTGTTATACAACTCTACCGCTCTCATCGATTTATAATTCCCTGGGAATTGCAAATCATATACTAAAGCATTAACAATATTTGTTGTGTCACGAATACATTTAGCTGTACTATAATAGTAAGTTACTGTAGCAACACCGTTGGCAGCTTGCCAACTTGAGGTACTTTGTGTTCCATAACCAGACTGTGTTGTAGAAACTGTAAATGTTGTTGGTGTTGGAGTACTCAATACCCAATAAACTTGTGTTGCACCAGTTATTGTAGTAGCACTTAGTCCACCAAATAGTCCACCAACAGTTATAGTTGCAGATCCAGTTGAAGTGCTTGAAGGAGTATATAAACTTCCGCTTGCTGGATATGCTGTACTCAATGTAATAGTATTACCACTAACACTTCTGAGATAGTATGTTGTACTACTACTTAATCCGCCAAACATAGATCCCGAGAAAGTCACTGGCATATTAACTACCATGCCAGTAGTATTAAGAACTGTAATATTTCCGTTAGTATTTGTTGCTGTAACTGTACTTACAACTGTTGTTGCTGTAAAGTTTACAGGATCGCCGATGGTTAAGTTATGAGCAGAACTAGTTGTAATTGTTCCGCTAGTACTTGCTGTAGTAGTTACAGTTCCACCATAAGTTGCGGCTGTATATGCACTACCTTCGTATGCTAGGAAGTTAATATTAGCACGTAATATTTCTGCACCTTGAATAGTAGTTAGTGTGTTATCATAAGTTAGTGTACCATTGCGCTCTGCACCTGCCACTGCACCTGCAAGTTGACTACTTGCATTAATAGTTGCCACAGCAGTCATGGCGCTAACAGTATTTGTAATTACAAGAGCTGTACCACTCTTATAACTTGAAGTAATTGTTAGTGTAGTTCCGCTAATAACTGTGTTCACATAGTAAATGTAGTTGTTCCATAATCCGCCAGCATTGTTAACAATTACGTTCATAGCGGTAGCGGGTGTAGCAGTATTCAATACTATTGCTGAACCACCAAATGTATTACTAACTTGAATAGTACTACCAGTTGGATTGATTATATAGTACATTTGGTTAGGAACTAAATTTCCAACAACTGCGCCTGTAAAGTAAACTTGTTGTCCAGCCGCAATGCCTAAACTTGCTACAGTAGCAGATAATGTAATTACGTTTGTACTAGTTGTTGTACCGGTTGCAGTAGTTGTAATATTTGCTGGTAGTCCAGTAAACGAAATTTGCATACCTGGTTGAACGGTAGCTGTAGTTCCTACTGTTAATACGTTTGTGCTTGTTGTTGCTACTGACAATGTTGTTGATACAGTTCCGTAAATTGACTGAATCATGTCATCGATTGTTGTTTGCGCTCTAATTACAGAACCACTAGACACAATCTGTTTCATCTTATAACCGACAAAGTTTAAAGCACCCAGTGTAGCAACTAATTCGTTATTGGCATTAGCTAACAACGCTAGAGCACTAGTATTCAAACGGTTGTAAGCACGGCCAATTGCAATGCTATTAAAGTTTGTTTGTAATAATAAATCCCAAGAAAGCCCTGCGGCAACTAAGCCAGCATCTCTGTTAGTCAATGATGTACTAATTGAGTATGCTTGATAATATTTCTGTACCCATACTTGAGCATCACTTGCAATTTCACTATTTCTTGCATTTGCAATAGTATAGGCTGTTTGCAATGCGGCCGGAGCCAATGCATAAGCACCGCTTGAGACAGGAGTAATTGTTGAATTGCCAGTAATAGTTGTGCTTGTTACTGTTTGACTTGTGCTTACTAGGTAAGTACCTGTACCACCTGGTGTGTAGAAATTGTATGTACCACTACCTGGGCTAATAAAGTTACTTGGATATCCCCAGTAGTTAACTAGTGTAATTGTTGTAGTACCTGGAGTATATGATGAAATAACATACGAACCGTTTGGAATGTTATTACCAGTTACTAGTTGGCCAGCAACAATACCAGTTGCACTTGATACAACAAATGTATTGGTTCCTGAACTACCACCACTTGCCAATGTCGGGCTAGCGATTGCAGTTACTCCAGTAGATTGATTTACGATATATGTTGGAGTGCTTACACCAGTACCAGTAAGTAGCATTCCTGGTATTAACGTACCGCTAGTAACTGCTGTTACTGTCAATGTTCCGCCGTTAGTTGTTGAAATACTACCAGTAGTGACACCAGTACTTGTATTAGCATAACCGTTTTGTAACCAATAGATAACGTCTTGCACACGAGCTGCCGCAAATGCGGCCGCGGCTGCCGATCCTGCTGTACCGCTAGTAGACTGTGTTGCAGTATACGGAGCATTTTGCGCGGTAGCTGTTACACTAGTTGCTGTTACAATCTGACTGATAATTGCGGCTACACGTTGTAATGCGGCAATAGTTGCTGGTAGATATGTTGTAACAATCTGATTAATGTTTAATGAGTAGTATGAACTACCGTTGATAACACTTTGATTATTACAACCGTAAGTCATATCATACTGCAATCCATCTAGTACAAATCCAATATCACGTAGAGTCTCTACTTGGTTAGTAGTACCGTAAGTACTCCATGCCGGCACGTTATACGAGATTAAAAAGTTGGCAATTTCATACTTGATGAATGTGTAGTTATTTTTAATTTGTGTTGCACCGTCGCCAAATCCAACAAGATAACTTGTGTTATAGTTAGTTGGTTGTGTAAAGCTAAATGCTGGCGCGGCTTGATAACCGTTATTAATCATGTCCTGAACAGTAGCAATACCAGTCATAACACTATTAACTGCCGACTGACTTCCTGTATCACCGGAAGGTAAATTAGTAATCTGTGTTTGAGTATTACCAGTACTTGCTGTTACGGTCGCATTAGTTAATAAGTTTGGCAATATTGATTGCATACGCACAAGTGCCGCAACTGATTTAGGTTTATCAACTATTAAATTATTAATCGGGCCTGCTGGTTGAACAATAGTACTACGTAGTTCATCACCGACAATAGCAGTGTAAGATGGAACAACGATTGGTAATATTTCGTTGTATGTTCCTGTTTTAACACTAACAGTATTTGCAGGAGTAATTACTGCTGGCAATTGGCTTGTATTACCTAAAGTCATTGCGTTAGTAATTATGTTGCTTAATGATGTAATCGTAGTTAGTGCAGAAGACTCTACACTTGAAGTTGCAACGCCTGTTATGTTTTGAATTGCACGACTACCTGCACTAATACCATTTAATGCTTGGTAGTTGTTAGTAGGTGCAGTATTGCTTAAAATATTTCCAAGTAGTGTTAGTAAATATTTTTGTGCGCCAATAAACTGTTGAATTTCATATTTTACATAGTTATTAACATAGTCAGTACCGGCAGAGTTAAAAAATGCCTGTGTATTAACAGTTGTTTTATATGTTCCACCGTGACCTAAATCAAATACCAATCCATCAATAGTGTAACCTGTGTCACGTTCAATTTCAGTTGGTAATGATGTATAGTATTTTACAGTAGCAGTACCAGTTCCTGCGGCAGTTAATGCGCTTCCGCCGTAACTACTTGCAACAGTGAAACTTGTATTTGCAACAATAGCCTGAACATAATAAACAGTATTATTAGAAATGGCCAAAGTTGCTAAAGTTAAACTTCCTGTTTGTCCTGAGAATGTAATAGGCATGCCTACAGTTAACCCAGCAGTGCTGGCTGTGGTAAAGGAGCCTGCGGCAGTACCGGTTACACTTGCTTGATATGTGTAAGTAACGTAGTTATACACTTCTTTTTGTAAGAACTGTTTGTTAATTGCAATTAATAAACTTGAATTAGGATTTAAATATCCATTTTCAAGTTGATAGCAGGCGTATCTAATAGTGGCCCATGGCTTATCAATAGTAGTTCCTTGGCCGTTTGCCAAAGTATCAACACCGGCTGGACTAACATATACAATGTTATTAATCTGTCCATAATATTGCCATGCTGGGCTAGTATTGTTTACACGTAAAACTTGACCATCTGTACCGATAGGCAAACGAGTTGGACCGTTACCACTATAGTAGAACATGTCACCTTGTGTAGTTAGTACACTTGACTCTGCGCCACTGGCAAGTAAATTCCAATATGTTCCAGTTGCATCGTTATCTGGTCTGTTGCCTGTTGCACTCACATGTGACAGTACACAAGTGTAGCTACTTACACCCCAAAGTACAGTATCACCTGCTACATAAGTTACCCCAGTACTCCAACTAGATGAGATTCCAGTAAATGTATATGTAGATATTGCACCACTGATTGTACCAGTGACTGTAATAACTAAATCGTTAGCTGGACTTATGCCGCCTAGAGATGATCCTAAAATTCTAATTGTATCGTTATTACTATAACCAGTACCAGTTGCGTTATTTGTTACAGTATAAACTGTATTTTTTGCAACAATATTCCAAGTAGCTGTTGTACCAGAACCACTTGTACTAGATTGTGCAACTGCTGAATAGGTATTATTAGTTGGATTCCATCTAAATCCAGCGTTTAACTGATTCCAATAGGTAGTGTAAGGAGGTTTTGGATTTGTAGTACCAAGACTCACGCCTGTTGCACTTATTAATGCAAATGGAGTGCCGCTATTCTGAGTAGTAGTAACAGTAAAATGTGTACTGTCAGGAATAGTGTTTACATAATATTGTTGAGTAGTTAATAAATTACCTAATGCGCTACCAAATGTAATTGGTAATCCAACTGCTAGTATCGTTGTAGTTGCCGATACTGTACCAAATGCTGTTCCAGTTAATGATCCAGTTAAAGCATACTGTACTTGAGTTGTACTAGGTGTTCCTGTAACAACAAAAGTTCCATTAAATGCGGAAGGTGTTACGCCAGACACAACAATAGTCTGTCCAACTGCAAACGGGATTTGTGTTTGTGATGCAAATGTTAATGTAGCAGTGCCAGTACTTGCGCTTGCCGCAGTAAGTGTTATAGGACCTGCTAGTGTAATTTGATTAGGGCGAGTAATATCGCTTGAAACAGTGGTGGCAATTGCTTGTATTGACTGAACACTATTATCTAACGCGGCAGAATAAGTGTATCCTCCAACGCGAGCAACATCTCCAACTTTATAACTATTTGCACTAGACCAATCTCCACGGAAATTAAATCCAGTAGTAAATGGTTGCCAGTAACCGGTAGCAGTACTAGGGATTTGATTAATACCGTTTTGAATTGCAGTATAAGTATAACCACCATAAGTTACCATGTCGCCGATAACATAATTTGATGTAGCACTCCAGCTATTTGAAAATTCAAATCCACTAACAAACAAACTAAATTTTGTAATGTCTAATGTCGAACCAGTCGAAGTATGTGCTGTTGTACAAATCCAAAGATCTGCACCATAAGTTACGATATCGTTTGCACGATATGTTACACTACTTCCGCTCCACGCATTTCTATAAATGATACCAGCATTAAATATATCCCACTTTGGTAAATCATTTTCTAATCCAAGTGCGATTGTGTTAGCACTAACGTGTGCAGTATTACAAACATAAGTATAACCACCGTTTGTAACTAAGTCTCGAACTTTGTAACGATAGTTAGTAGTCCAACCTTGTGCCCAGTTAAAATTACTGGCAAATGCAACCCATTTAGTCTGGTCATTTTCTAAACCAAGTTGAGTTGTTCCTGAAACTGTACCTAATACTGAAACAGTATAAGTACCTGTTAGGGCAAATGTAATTTGAGTAGTTGTACAAGTTAATACTGTAAAAGAAGCATTAACGTTATTAACTGTTCCTGTAGTTTGTGCAGGACTAAATCCTGCTAGGGTAATAGTTGATCCTACTAAAAATGGTTGTACTACTTGCGATGCGTAAGTTAAGGTGGCAGTTCCTGCACTTACTGTAAATCCTGTAGCAGTTATGGAAGCGTTAGATGCAATACTAGTGTGTGATGTTAAACATTGGTATACAATACCGCCGTATGCAACTTGGTCGCCGACGTTATAGTAAGTACCGTTATTCCAGTTACCAATCCATTTTGATCCATCAGCAACTATATTCCAGTTGGTAGGATTAGCGGCTAAGTCTGTAGCAAATCCAGTTGTTGAATTTGTAGAAGTATGACTTTGTACACAAATGTAAGTCTTTCCACCGACTGTTACTACGTCGTCTACAACGTATGCATAGTTTTGTGCCCATACACCTTGGTACACAAACTTAATTCTACCTAATTTAAATTCTGCCATTTTATTTTATTCCTCTAATATATTTATCTTAAGTTGATTTATGGGGATTAACCTGTAAAACCACCGCCCCAGTTTCGTTTATTACTATGTCTGTGGAAGAAATCCAATGCTGCCAAGTTACCGTCAACACCTGCGGTAGATCCGGCAATATTTGCCTTAGCAGTAAATTTCACACTTGAACCAGTTCCGCTTGGAATACTTGATCTTATAAAGTTTGGACCGCCCACAACAACTGTACCTGCGGTTAATTGTCCTGTAAATGTATTTGATCCACCTGCTGACAATCTATCAGTTAAGTATTTCTTAATAGCTTTTTGTGTAGGAACAATGTTGTCGCTGTTAGCCGTAAATGTACCGTCAGTGCTAAACTGACTAATAACAGTTCCTGATCCACCGACAGCAATACCACCAATACTCAAACTATTCAATCCAGATAGTCCAAATTGACTAGCACTTAATGTAACAATACCTGTCGCCTGTTGAACTCCAAACAAGTTACCAACTTTAAAGTTACCGTCTTGGTCAGTTGACGTGTAGAATACTCGTCCATAGTTAACCTCAACAGTTTGATTATTAGAAGTTGCTACATAAGCCCCTATTGGGAAACCTGGATAGTTACTTAATATAAAATCTCCGTAACCAATATTTAAGAAGTCATGGTTGGTTAATCGAGCTTGACTGTACTTACTTCTAATACTAACAGTAGTACCGTTAGCAGTTGCATTAGCAGTTGAAATAGATGGGCTAACACTCACGTTAGCTTCTAAGTAAGGTACCACTGTGTTATAAACACTATATGCACTGGTAACTTTATAGATCTGACTTACACCTGTGATAGTTAAGTTATCGCCTGGGCTAGGTAATCTTGTTAAATTATTTAAAATTACAGTCAATCCTGTTTGATACTGGTCGGAGTAACCATTACCAGAAGTAATAACAGCAGTAGAGTTTGTGTTATATCCTGAACCTCTTGATACAAAAGTAGGACTACTCAATACACCGTTAGATGTTCTTGAACTAATTAATGCCAATGTAGTAACGTTAGGATCTGTAAATGTTACAGTTGGAGGTGAAGAATAATTTGAACCAGGTTCAAATAATACAATGCTTGAGATAACATTAGATGTAATGCTTGGACGACCTTTTGTTTGGCATCCTGCACTGATAACACTTCCAGTATTTCTTCCGGCCAGTGTTGCAAACACACCAGTGTATTGTGTTGGCCCAGATGCACCAATGAACCCAAATGCCATTGCACTATATCCGTCATTAGTAATTGTTTGTGGTTTCCAATCTGCACCGTTCTCGCTAGTATAGGCTAATCCGCTAGATGCAGAAACTGCAAGGAATACACCTTGTCCGTATGATACCTTATCTGCTGAGAATTTGTTATTTGCACTATACCAGTTAGTACCGTCTGTTGAATATGCAGGCGGTGCAGATGTGTTTGATACTGCTACAAATAGTCCGTTACCAAATGCAACAGAATTCCATGTAGCACTTGATGGTAAAGTTGTACTAAACCATGTTTGGCCAGTATTACTATATGCGGCAACAGTTGATGTATTTAATGGTGCAGTTCCCGATGAAGTAAATGTTGAAACTGCGTTACCAGTTAGCGAACCGCTTACTGCCGTTACCGTAATAGTAATATTATTAGCAGATGTTCCGCCTAAACTAGTACCTGCGATTGTAAGAGAATCGTTAGCAGTATAGCCTGATCCGGCAATGCTAGTCAATGTTACACTATATCCAGTTGGTTGTACTTTTACTAAGAAAGTGGCATTGCTGCCAGTACCGCCTGTAGCGGCAACAGTGTATAATAATCCATTTGCAACTGCTACAAATCTTCCAGGATATCCACTAGTAAGAACACTTCCACCCCATGTTACACCAGACCATGCGGCTGTTGTTGGTAAAGTAGATGAACTAAAACTAGTTCCATAGTTAGTACTATACAACGCAGAAGTTGAGTTATTAGTAAGTACTACAAATACTGCATTACCATATGCAATGTTAGACCATGTATTAGATGAAACGTTTGTAGTTCTCCAGCCTTGGCCGTTAGATTTAGAAATTGCAAATACTGAATTAGTTAATCCGCCTGAACTGATTGCAATCCAATAGCCGTTACCGTAGGCAATTCCTGTCCAAGGATAATTTGCTGGAAGTGTGATACTGGTCCATGTCGACCCATCGTTAGATCCAGCAGCCGCGGTGTTTGATGATGGCAGTGCAATCCAATAATTGTTTCCATAAGCTATTGAACTATATGTTGTTCCTACTGATAGAGAAATTACAGAAGTTGCAACTGATTGACTAAATCCTGGCCCAGAAAATATTGTTCTTGGTTCAATATAATAAACGCTTGAACTATCTAGTGTTGATAAAATTTGTGTTCCTGGGTTTATATGATCCCAACCAACTGCGGCAACACTCATAGCACCAGTTTTATCAAGAAGAGCAATTGGACTTGCCGATGTACTAGTTCCCGATACAGTTCCTCTTGCAAGAGAAACTGCAAATTGAGATGTACTAGGAATTGACTGTACATAATATGTTTGTCCTAGGCTAGGATTACCAAACAATAATGTAGAGAAAGTTGCATTCATAGATCCAACACCAACAGATACTGTTGTCTTAGCAGATGTTGTAGTTAGTGTCATAGTGCCACCACTAGCAACTGTGGTCACTGCTTGTGCATACGGACATGTACTGGCTGTCATAAATCCACTAGTAGTTGCTGTACATTGTAAAGATGCTTGTCCTGGATACGTTGTAATTGTAAATGTTGTAGTATCGTTAACCGCCTGAATATAATAAACAACGTCTGGGCTGATAGTATTCATTGCCAAGCCGGTAAATTTGATTGGATAATCTTGTTGGAACCCAGTGGTACTAGTTACAGTAATCAAGTTTGTTCCTGCTTCAAATTTTGTAGCAGTTACACTAATTAAAGTTGTTGCTACTGCAAAAGTATATGAGTCTACAATTTTAGCAATATAATATTTTTGAGAGTCAACAAGGCCGCCAATCATTGGACTTGTAAACACAATTGGATTTAAACTTATTAGTCCTGCGGTAGAAGCTACAGTGAGAACAGGTAAGTTAGAGCCCCAGTATGAATTTGTTGCACCGTTAACTGTTCCAGCTGTAGTTGCAGTCACAGTTGATGTAATTAATAATGCTGAAACTGTAAAGTTACTAGTACTAATAATATCATTAATATAATATACTGTACCAACAGATAATCCACCTAGTGCTGATCCAGTAAACTGTATTGGATAGTTAACAACCATGTTAGTTGTAGATCCTGACAAATAGCTAGTATTGGAGTTAAAATTCATGGTCATTGTACCAACTGAATTTGTCAACTGCCAAACAGTACCATAAGGTTGATTAGTTATTTGAATAGTTGTTGCATCAATAATTGCAAATATATAGTAAGTGTTGCCCGAAGTTACAGTACTAAAAGTTGATCCAGTAAATGTAACTGCTTGATTATAATACAGACCAACAGTACTGGAAACAGAGAACGTGTTTGTTGTGCCGCCGATTGAAGTTGTAACTGTGGTTGTTCCAAGAGAAGTAGAACTTACTGATGTTGTATAGTATGTTGGAATAAACTGTACTGGTTGATTCAAATATAAAGTTGCAGTTGTAGCGCCAGTCAATGAAAACAAACTACTAGACGCAGTTGTAGCAGTCACTGGTAAAGTTGCAAATGATTCTTTTAAAATCCAAGCTGTCTTAGTTGAAGCGTTATAGTATGAAATATAACCATATTGTCCTGCACCTGTACCAGATTGTACAAAGGCACGCATACCTGTATAGTTTCCGTTAGTATTTGTATCAGACTGTGCTAGTTGTAAATATTGATTTGTTCCACCCTGTGCATTATTACTTGCAGTTAAGTATCCTGAGCCGCCTGTAACACCATTACTATCAGTTACAACACGAGCTTGAAATACTGCTTGAGTTCTAAGTTCATCGCCAATAGTAACAACGCCCGTACCCGCACCGCTAACGTTAAAGTTAGCATAAGCAGTAAATTTAGAAACGTTAGCAACTTCTAAATAGAAACTTGGTGTGTAATTAGATTTTGATAATTCTACTTGTGATCCATAGATATATGTGTATTGTCCAGTGAATCCGCTATAACCTCTTGGATACAATCTATATTGTAAAGTTGTATTCAACCCAGAAGTATCATATACTGAGAACCATAATCTTACCCAGCCAGCTGTATTATCGGTGGACGATAATTGTTGATTAATTGCTCCGTATCTACTAGGAGTTAAACCGCCGTTGGAACTTGTAGGTGTTACTACACCTGTATTAAAGTTATAACTGATACCACTAGTCAATGCTGGACTAGAAGATCCGGAAAATAATGCGTACAAGTCAACAATCGCAGACGTGCCTTGTTTAACATATACACTCAGTGTATAACCTAAAGCACTATTAGTTGGAACAGTTCCTGAACTAGTGATTGTATATACTGCACTACCTGCGGTACTAGCTACAGTGATAACGCAATCGTTAACACTATTAACACCGCCTAATTGACTTCCAGAAATAGATATTTGATTTCCAGAAACATAACCGCCGCCACCGCTAGCAACGGTAACAACATATGATGTTGCAGTAACAGTAATATTAAATGTTGCTGGACTATTAGCTCCGGTACCACCGCTACCAGAAATGTTTACGCCGCTTAAACCAGAATATGTAAATCCTGGTGCTGGCACACTGATATTTTGATAAACATAGCTACCATCTGGGCCAGTGGTTCCGCCAGTCATACTCCATGCTTCAGTTAGTCCAGTTAACGCAATGGTATTTTTATTAAATGTTACGTTAGTATCTGTAAACCAATTAGCACCTAAAAAGTTATTACTATAATTTAATAAGTTAGTAGTTGTTGTATTATATGCAGATCCTGCATTAGAGAAATTTAATCTTACTAACTGTGCTTGAGAACCAAATGCTTGTTGTACCGATGCCTGTACTTGAGCACTTTGATTAAAAACAATACCAGTTGCTGGGGTTTCGGTAGAGTCATACCCTTCAGCAATAACTCCGTATGTACCATATGAAGTGTTACCGTTGGTAGCACGAATTCTTCCACCAGCTTCTGCAAAGTAACCAGTATATCCATAGTATGAGAATACTGAAACAGCTTCTGTTAATGCACTTGGGCCAGTACACCAAATACCAATACCATCACTAATAATGTGTGTAAAGTCATTACAAACGATCGATTTATTTCCACCGTTATGCAAGGTTCCATCAATCTTCAATCCAGTACAACCATTACCAAATGCTGTAACGTTTTGTACATAAGGACTACGTCGGAAGATCCAAGCAGTAGTGTCGTTTGGTCCTGTACCTGGATCTAGGCAAGCATAACTGCCTGCTGTTGGACGCTGTATATAAAATTGATCGGCGGTAGTTAACGAACCTAACAATCCAGTGAAAGTCATGTTACGTAGACCTGTACCGTTTCTCAAACGGAACATATCTTTAACACAGTCACCGGCATATATTACCATATGGGTTCCTGTAGCAACAGTTCCAGAACCAGTAACCAATGGAAATACTGAAGTGCTAGTTGTATTAATAGTAGCAATACCTCCAGAAGATACTGTAAGCACAGTTACAGTAATATCATTGTAGGTATTTGTAGCAGTACCAGTACCAGATCCAGGACCTGTTGCTACAAATCTTCCACCAATTGTATTTGCACTTGCACCAATTGCTGTAAAATCTGTTGTGCCCAATGATGTAATAGCATATTGGAAACCTGTAACAAATAATCCTGCGGTAGTTGTAGGAATACCTACACTACTTCCAGATATTCTTATAGTATCTCCTTGAGCATATCCACTACCTGGATAAACAACAGCTACAGTATAAGTTCCATTTTGATTTGGAGATACGTTAAATGTTGCATTTATTCCAGAAGATGCAATATTTGTTCCGCTAACTCCATAATATGTACCAGTAGATGCTGTAACTTTAAACTGAGTCGATGAAATACTAGATCCTATTACATAATAAGTTGTTCCGGGAGTAATACCACCAAACCCATAGTAAGGATTAGTTCCAATAACTGCTGGAGTAGATGGGTTGGCAAATTGTAAAGCCATTTGATCTGTAAACTGATTTGTAGAATTTACTGTGAATAAATTACTTGATCCGGTTGCGGCAGTACATTGTAAAGTTAAACTTATTGCAGGTGCTACTGTTACACTACGTAGCTCGTCACCAATTATAGATGTGTTTTCTGGAACTGTAATTGGCAGTGTTTCATAATAACTTCCAGTTTTAATAAAAATACTTGCAGTAGTACCAGTATTTGGTGTCGGTACTGACGAAGTATTTTGATTAGTCAATGCTGTTGTAACAATAGTCAACAACGATGCCGCATAGGCAGGCGAAGTAGAATCTGTAGTTCCAAAACTTTGATACACAACTGGAACAATTGAATTTAATGTTTGATAAATCGATCCTGTATAATTGTTGGATCCGACAGTTAGCGCAGGAACAGTATTGGTTAATACATTTTGTATAAGCGATGCTAGTTGATTTAATGCGGCAATAAAATAAGGTAACTCGGCTAATACTGTACTATTGATAATTGTGTTAGTGCTACCAAATGCAAAATAAGCTAGAGTTGCCGCAACAATTTGACTATTTCCGCCTCGTGCCATATCATATACAAGTGCATCAATAATATAACCAGCATCCCTTATAGTCTTTGTCTGATCAAATACAGAGCTTGAAGTGAACCCATTTGCACTGATTGATTTTTGATAAACCATCCAGTAGTACATTTCAGTAGTCATCCAAGTTTTGTTTGCTACAAGATTAGCAACTGCTCCTTGATATAATGTACCTTGACCAATATAGTTACAAGCATAGGCAATAGATTTCCAAGGTTGATCCCAAGTTGTACCATAGTCTGGACGATCTATACCAGTTTTTGTTGAAACATAATAAACAGCACCTACTTGATTAATTTTATTCCAACTAGGAGATGTTGTTATAACTCCGTTAGCACCTGTTGTAGAAACTGCTTTTAATGTATACTGATTTGTTCCAATAGGTAATGCAGTGTATGAACTAGTAGTGCTTGAATAGTATTCAAGATCCCCTACAGTATTCATAGCATTTTTTCTAGCATGTGGGATGTAAAAAATCCAGTATGTATTTGTAGTGTCGAGATCTGGTCGACTAGTTGAATATCCTGACAAGTGTGTTTGTACACAAACATAAGTACCATTTTGCCAAACTACTAGGTCACCAATTGTATATGTTGTTGCAGTAACCCATGACTTAGTCCATAATCTTCCAGGAATAACTGCCTTCCAATAGATATAATTAATACCTACAAAATAAAGAAGCTGTGCATCAACTAAAGGAGTATCATTGACACTACTTATTGTAACAGTGATTGCAGTTGTATCGATAGCAATTACAGTTTGGCCGGCTGTAAAACCAGCACCAATAATATTCATACCAACCGTTATACCTGTTACAGAATTAAGTTTTAATATAGTACCAGAGCTACCTGTTGAAGAATAAGTTTTTGTTACGCTGTATGAGTTTGGGTCTTGTCCAAGGTTATCAGCAATAGCATCAAACAACATACCGTGGCGACGTATAACATCACCAACTTTGTAAGGAGTTGTCTGGCCCCATTCACCCCTAAAATTAAATCCTTGTGTTTCAACTGCCCAGTCTGTTGAATCTACAGATGGAGTGTTACCAATGTTGTTTGCAGTTTTACTTATGTATGTATAACCACCATACATTGTAGTATCGCCAGTTTGATAAGTTGTAGCGGCATTCCATGCTCCAAGATATTCTAAACCTGGCATCCAAATTGACCATTTACCTTGATCAAAACCGCTTATACTAAAAATTAAACCAGTTGTTGTTCCAGCAACGGTTGTTAATTGATTTGTTCCAGCAAGAGCATGTGCGTATGTATCTGACAAAACAAATGTATTCGATCCGTTAGTTGCGCTAACATAATATATTGCTGTGCTTCCGCTATATAAAGAAATTGATCCGGATGCAGTTGCCGATAATTGCCCTGTAACTGTAATAGATTGTCCTACTGTTAATGCAGGACCTGAATAAGAAAACTGACCTGTTGTATTAGTAATTGAGACTGTGCTAAGTCCTACAGATATAGAACTTGTGTGGCCGCTATTTGAAATCCAAATATCTGGGCCATACTTTACAATATCATTTGTTTTATATCTAGTACTTGTAGTCCAAGTTCCTTTGTATTCTATTCCGCTATCGACAATGGTCCACGCACTTTGATTGGCTTCTAAACCTAATGCGGCTGTAGCGGCACTAGTATGATTAGCGATACACTTATAAACTATACCACCGTATTTTACAACATCGTTTTTACCATACGCATAATTTGGAACCCAACCTACCGATCTCCAAGCATTGAATTCTGTATACTCAGTCCAGTTTGCGATATCAGATGCAAATGCTGTACTAGTATGAGCTGTACTACAATAATACACCACACCGCCAAAGATAATAATATTACCTAAGCTATATGCCTGGCCAGTTTGCCACTGTCCATTATTCGAACTAACAAATGTTTTTCCGTCAACAATTAAACTCCAATAAGGTGTGCTTGCACCTGTTTGAGTTACATAATACAAGTCATTATAAAAATTTGTTGAACTTGAGGTATTTGGAAGAACACATGCGTATGTTTTACCTTGGTAGCTAACTACGTCATCTCGAGCGTAAACAGTATTTGGTGTCCACACACCTTTCCATGTAAATCTTAATCTTCCAATTTTAAATTCTGATGCCATTTTTATATCCTATTAATTTGCACTAACGATTTGAGCGGCAGAGTATGTATACGCCTGATTAACACGAACAACTAGTTGTCCTTGCGAATCAATATAATAATAACAATTTTTACTATCCCAACGATATTGATCAAAGTATAAGTTAGGGTAAGGTCTGCTATGATCGGTTGCTAATCTTCCATCAAAAAAATCTACGCCATATTCAAAGTTTTCAAAGTTACCGCTGTTAGGCCCTGGAACATTAATGTTTATACTTGCTGTAGAACTTAACTGATCTACTTTGTTGAATAACAAAGTGCCATCATCTTGGCGACGTAATCCGTAAAAATATCTAGGATTACCTTCTCCCAATAAATCGTTTAAACTATATTCATTACCAACATAATATGTCATAATCTATCCTTAACTAATCTCAACGTAACTTAATACAACGTCTAGACTGCTAGCAGTATTTGAAGTAATTATCAATGTATTGCTTGCTCCTAAAACTAATCGTTCTCCGCCATTGATTATCCTGGCGGTGGTGTTAGGAGGTATTACTACGTTTTGCACAAAATATGCAGATGTACTGGCTAATGTATCATTTATTTGAACACTAGCTAACAATATAGTTCCTGTGGTATTAGTCATACTAAGGCCAACAACTGTAGTAGTAGCACTTCCGCTACTGGTTAATATTGTAGTTGGGGTAGTGCCTACTCCGCTTGCTAATTTATTTTTAAATAGTGTAGTCATTTATTATCCTAAAGTCAGTGCAGTTTGTACACCGATATCTTGTGCAGTTGAACTTGTTACACCTACACTACTACCTGCTACGCTTCCCCATATTGATCCATTGTATATTTCAACTAATTGTAAATCGGTATTAAATCGTACCATACCAACTTCTTCATATTGTAATGCAGGACGTTGAGCATTTGATCCTACAGGAATAACAAATCCGTATGTACCGGCAATTTTAAAATAACCTGCTCCTAGTGCAGACATTGTAGTATTTGTACTAACTGTTTGACTAATGCTTACCAAATAAGTTCCTACTCCGCCATTACCGGTAAGAGAAACGTTTTCGTTAGTAGTTGCAGTAATTAATGTATTTGTAGTCGCACCTGATGTAATATACACACCCGGTGTTAATATACCAGTAGTAGATGATACTGTAAGTATCACAGGAGTACTAGTTGTACAAGTTGTATTTTGACTAATATTTACAGTCCAAGTTAAGCCTGAACCACTGACAATATAAGTGTTTGCTGTAACTGATCCACCGCTTAATATTTGTCCTACAGCAACGGTACCACCTGAAACTGAAGTAAATGTTAGTGTTGTTCCGCTAATACTTGCGCCTACAAGCGTTATAGCTGTACCTGATGAAATTCCGCCAACAAATGTAAATGTTGTTGGAGAAAACTGGCTAACAGCATTTGATACTGTATTAGTAATAGTATTTTGATAGAATTTAAAATTACCTAAACTTACTCCGCCAGTACCGCTAGTGATAAAATTAATATCGGTATTTGCTGGAGTTGCCGTAATAGTACTATTACTAATTGTAAGATTAGCAGTAGTCAGCGATGGAGTTGAAAAATTAGTTACACTTAAATTGCCGATAGAAGCATTTTGTGCATAAACATTATTCCATTGTAAACTTGAGCTACCTAAATTATATGTGTTAGTAACTGCTGGTAAAATATTACTACTAACTTCGCCTGTGAAACTAATAGTATCATTAGTTGCGGCTCCTAATTGGATATTACCATCAGCTGTAATATTTCCAGTAGCGTGTAAGTTCCCAGTAACTAATGTATTTGAATTTAAATTAATTGATCCTGTACCACTAGCAGTAACATTTACATCGGTATTTGTTCCAGTGGCTTGAATTGTATTACTGTTAAGAGTTAGACTACCTACATTGATATTTGCTGAAAAAACAGTAGGGTTTACACCGTTTGGTGTTAAATTAATTGTGTTACTACTACTACTTAAAGTATTACCATTAAAGGTAAATGTTGCTAGATTGGTTTGTGTAGTTACTGTTAAATTTGTAGAACGTGTTGTTCCATTTACATCTAAGTCGTAAGCGGGCGATGCTGTTTTAATGCCAACGCGGCTGTTTACAACATCCAAGAAAAGTAGGTTTGTCTCAAAAGCTAAATTTACCCCGTTACGAAGCAAATTATCTTTTAAGAGCGGACCCGAAATTCGACCAACAGCCATCAGAGCTCCCGTTTACCCCGTGTTTCACGGTTAACCACTTTTTCAGCTGGACGCTCTTAGCGGGTTTACCACTGTTTAATCATAGAAAAAATTGGTCATTTTTTCTAATCATAGTATTTAGCTGTTTTGTTTTTTACGGGTTGATTACCCTAGAATTAAGTCCCAGGCCCACAGTGTATCATTAACTTGGCTTTGTGTTAAGACTGCTCCGGACCCACCAACTGTAGACCAACCGGCTCCGTTGTAGACTTCAGCATATCCTAAATCAGTATTATATCGCATAGCACCTTGTTGAGGACTTTTAGGTCTATTATTTGAATTACCTACAGGAAGTACTAGACCGCTTGTACCTGTAAATTTTATATAACCGTTATTGGTGCCAGCTAAATTTACTCCGCCATTAGTAGTGTTTTGTATATTACTACCATTTATCCAAGGAACTCCATTTAGTTTAACTTGTCCTGTTCCACTAGTGCTAAGAATAATATCAGTACTAGTTGTGTTGATAGTGTTTGAACCAAAAGTTATACCACCAGCAGTAGTTGATGAAGTAGTAATCGTAACAGCATTTGCTCCCGGACTGATAAGACTCTTAGCATACAGTGTATTCCATTGTAGGCTAGGACTACCTAAATTATACAAATACTGTTTGTTTAACAATAAGAATTCGTCATCTATACCAATGAACAAAGGGCCACTTTGAGTTAAAAGTTTGGAAGCTGTGGTTGCAGGAGCAGGTAAAATGTTACTAGTAACTTCTGCAACAAATGTAATCCTATCTGTAGTTTCATTACCTAATTGAATGTTACCATCAAATGTAACATTTCCAGTAGCATGTAGTCCACCTGTAACTAATACATTATTGTTTAGTTTAATTTGTCCTGTTCCACTAGGATTAATGTTTATATTATCGTTAGTAACAGTATCTAATAATGTATTTCCGCTAAAGTATAAATTAGCAGTACTCAATCCTGGAGTCACTACTGTAGGATTACTTGCTTGATTAGGCTGGATTGTTATGCCACCGGTTACATGCTGAATATTATTAGTAGTGACAGTAAAATCGCCAAAATTAGCTTGTGTGTCAACAACTAAATTTGTAGTATTAGCTTGGTTTGGAACTGTAAGTTCAACCGTTGGTGCTAGAGTATTAAATCCAACTCGACCGTTAACAACGTCTAAGTATAATACTTGTGTGTCAAAGGCAAGATTTGAACCGTTACGTAGTAAATTATCTGCTAGTAACGGGCCGCTTATTCTACCAAGTTCTCGCCCCATGGTCAGCTCCTAGCTTAACTGTCAAAGCCGAGTAGTGCTATGACAACCTTTCCGTATGGCACTGGTGTACTAAAATTCAAATAGTAGCCAGATCCTGCTCCACCAGTTTTTGTAATAGTATATGCAGTATTAACTGCAACTGTACTAGTAGTAATTGCATTGCTAATAACTACGCTGAGTAGTGCATCTGTATTTGGATCTGTCACATAACTAACAATAGTTGTGCCGCCTGGCAAGTTTGTACCAGTTATAGTTGAACCAGTTAAGTTTACTGTTGGGTATACTGCTCCAACTGCATCAACTTCGCCGCCATTTTGATAAGTTGCTGTAGTTGCACTGGCAAAACTTACACTACTAACAGTACTACCAGTTACTGTAAAGTTACCGTTATAGGAACCAGTACCTGTTGCATTTACCCCAGTAATTACAATACTTGCACCGGTTGCAAATGGAACTTGTGGTTGGGTAGCAAATGTTATGGTTGCTGTAGCACCGTTGCCGCTTGCACCTGTAATAAACAAACTGCTATTAAAATATAATGTCGTTGCTCCGACACCTGCTGCCAAACTTAATTTTGGCGCATAAACTTCTGTTGGAAGTGTTGGATTCTGTACTACTGTATAGTTGATTGCACTAACTTGAATTACGTTTTCAACAATTACTAAAATATTTTGTGCGCCAACTGTTGTGTTATTGGCATTGTTAGCCGGATTGTACCAAGTGCTGTTTAAAGGACCAAAATAAGTATTAGCTCCGTCTCCAGCTCCTAAATTCTGTTGTGTAATTGTGCCTTGCTCAACATACTTCAATGCTCTCCAACGTCCTGCGGAATAAACTTCCATCTGTCCGTTAGTAACACCGTCTGTATTGAAACGCATCATTCCATTTGAAGGAGTACCTGGGCGTTGTGCATTTGTTCCAACAGGAACACTTACACTACCAGCTAAATTAGGCTGAACATATACGTTTTGACCAGCCGCATCAGAATATAACGTGGTATCGTTAGCTATTCTTCTATTGACATTTTGACGTTTTAAATATCTCATTATACTGGCAATGTGCTAATTGTTGATGTTATTACTGTGTTTACACTAGCAACGGCTACAATAAAATCTCCGCTACCTAACACTAATTTTTCTTGATCTAAACTTACAGTTTCTCCGCCCGGAATACTCAATGCATTAACTATCATGGTAGTATTAGTTGCGGACCCGCCATTAGGAACAACATAAACTGTAACTGTAGCAGTTGTACTAGGAGTATAATTGCAAAACATTAAACAAGTGATTGCATTGCCAATCTGACTACCGCTAACTGTGCTAGTATAGATTGTTGTGTTTGTATTTGCTACTAATGTTGATGAAATCGCCATGTTTATTCCTTATAATAAGATGCTTAACAGCACCGCTCTATTTCTACTTATCAGTTCATCTGGCGTTTGACTTGTATTATTTGTAAAATATATTCCAGTACGTCCTGGGCCTGCTGTGGCGCTTGAATACACTTTTGACTTGCCAGATGTGTATGTTGGAGCACTTTGATCATCTAGTGTCATAACTGCATTAACTTCGACTACTCCGTTATTACTAGTTAAAATTAATGGATTCAGTGTAGTATTACTGATTGTATTAGGAGTACTTGTACCGCCTACTTGAATGTTACCTAGTTGTACACCTGTGCTACTAACTGTAGCAATAGTGTTTTGTGCTATTTGAAATATAATATTTGTTGCACTAGCTTGAATACTAGCATTGGCAGCGGCAACTGATCCAGTAATTGGATACTGGAGACTACTTACAATCGCATAACCCTGCCCTGAACCATTATAGTTACTGGCTACAAAATGCTGTACATAATCTACGTTTGGAATATCATTTACATCTGTACAACGTAGATAATAATTTGTACTATTAGCAACACGTATAACTGGATTTTGACCTTGCATGTCAAATATCAAATCAGCAAGTCCATCTGTTGTAATAGTTCTCAACTGCATGCCACTCAGCTTACCGTCGGCTGTTTTTAAACTCCAGGTACCTGTAACAGTAGTTGAACTTTGACTGTCGTAATGACTTACTTGTTCATTAAAAATTAATTGTGCGGCACTGTAATTACCGCGTTCTACTTCAATACCTGCAACATAATTATTAGCACTACTAATACCATTGCCTTGCTGGCCTTGGTTTAATTGTATGATGTTGTCTTGAATTGTGGTATTGATACTTTCAATTTGGGTTGTTATACCCTTAACATCAAGATTGCCTGTAACTGTAACCGTACCTGTTGAACCCGGATCAAATATGATATTTCCACCGGATACAACTTGTAATCTGTAGTCGCCGTTACTGACTTTTAATATTCTTGACATTCTAGAATCCTGTAAGGGCCCCGAAGGGCCCTATTAGTTTATTAAGCGTTATCGATCTTAACTGAAACGTTAGCTACTGCTGAGCCAAATGTCCAGTTAACTTGTGATCCGTCTGTAAACTGTGTACCTGTGTTACGAGTTACACGGCAACGACGATTAGTGATCTTAGTTACCCAGTATGTACCACCAGCAGAATCAGTAGCATTGATAGCTATTGTTCCACCGACTGTTGGAAAAGCATTAACTAACTTAGCATAGAATACACCATCAGCACTTTCAACACGGAAACGTTGTGTGTTTTCTTGTTTGATAATGTCTGTATCTTGACGAACAACACCACCAGTTGTAGCTAATGACTGTGCCTGGATAGCGGCATAGTTACCAGTATAACCAGTTGTTACTTGTGCGGCAAATGTCAAGTTAGCAGTAGCGGCACCTGAACTAAACGTTGCGGCAATGTTACCACTGAATACGCAAGTTGCTGTTGAAGTTGCTGTTGTAACTGCTACTGCATTACCACCTGCTGAGCTACTTAGAACAATTTCAGTTGAGCCGTTAACTGCAATGATATAATATGTACCGGCTGTTAAACTACCGCCTGTACCAGTTGTAACTACTTTCAACCCTGGAACTAATTGGTCTGTTGATGTAACTGTTTCTTTGTAAAGAACGATTGATAAACCGCTGATTGCACCAACTACTGTTGTTATTGCTGAACCATCAATGTTAGTTAAAGTAAGTGTACTGATACCATCAGTTGCTTTAACAAGGTAACTGTTACCAGTTGAATAACTACCAATTGAACCCGCGCCGCCTGCTGTACCGGTTAATGTAACAACTTGCCCAACATAGAATGTACCAGCTGATTGTGCTGGTGTCATTGCAAATACACCACCAACTGTAGTTGCACTTAAACCAGTTGATGTATATGTTGTAATTGTTGTCAATGTTGAACTTGTGATACTTGGAGTAACTGAAACAGCATTGATATAACCGTTACCAGGAGTAGTTAATGCAACTGCGCCAACACCAAATGCTGAACTTGAAACTGTCAATGTTGCGCCTAGGCCTGAACTTGTTGCTTGTACTAATGATGGAGCACTTGCGGCGTTCCATGCTGTAGTTTGTGCGGCTGTAAATGTACCACCACTTGCTAGAGCAATACTAGCGATTGTATTATAAGTTGCGCCTAGTACTGCTGTACCACCAGTTGATGCTGTTACTACTGGAGTTGTTGATCCAATAGCCAATGCATAACTTGTTGTGATTGTAATGCTTGTTACTGATGTACCACCAGTTTGAACATAATATGTTCCGTTACCAGCTGAAGCACCTGATAATACAAAGTCTTGGCCTTTTACGTATGTACCACTTGCTACTACTGCAACACCAGATGAGCTAACACTAGTAACTGAAATACCAGTTGTGCTTGCTGTTAGTGTTGGAGTAAATGTAACTACGTTAGTACCAACTGTAGCTGTTACTGGGTTACCAGCGCCACCTAAATAGGCTTGAGTTTGTGTACCACTTAATGAACCACCACTTACATAAGTGAATGAAGGAGTACCAACTGCTGTTACACCGCCTTCGGAAGCTAGTGCTGGTTTTGGAAATGTTACAGTTAATGTGTTAGCTTGTGTAGGTGTATAAGAACCTGCTGTACCAACGGTAACACCGCTTGTTTTAAGACCACCTAGGTCATAGTCTGTTGGTAATAAGTTTGTATTACCAAATGTGCCTGCGGCACCTGTATTTCTCTTACCGAAATATTTTTTATTTAATGGACGTCCCATTTTGTTTCTCCTTAAATTTGACGTTCTATGTCATACGCGGTTGGGTTATCCGCATAAACTTGCACCATGCAAGCGTGACAATGTATTTATGCGTAGGTAACTCTTAATGCCGCTTGATCCAGATAAACTAGATCAGTATGCGGATATATTTGATTACTGTGGAAACTAATCACAACACCAAACGTAGGATCTGCTATCTGTGTGCTTGTTAGTGTAACTCCCCATAGACTCAAATCGCCGCCATAGACATTATAATCGCCTACTGGTACAGGATACACATCTGTAGGACCTGTTCCTACATACATATTGCTTTGTACAGGATTTACAGTGCTGGCAAGATTATTACCGTTGGCAATCTCTGCACCATTTAACACTAATTTAATTTTTAAATCTTGAATTCTACTGGCACGTTGTACATTAAGAGCTAGTTCAATGCCGGCAACTATTAGTCCTGTATCGGCAAATTTATATCCTGTGCAGTATAATTCGCTGGTATTACTAAGAAACTTTTCCATCCATAATCCACTAATAGTATGTAAAGGTTTACTACTAGTTGCGTAATTGTTTTCTAAAATAGTATTATTTTTTGTAATCCAGTCAATACTTGGATACCCAGTAACAGTATTAGGTATATTCAGATTAGATAAATTTGTTGGATTTAAAAAGGCAGTAGTGGTCATCATATATTTACCCAAACAAAAAGGGATCCGAAGATCCCTTTTGTTTTATTACTAACAAACTGTTTAGGTTTGAATTAGCTGAACTTAACGTTAGCTGAAGTGATAGCAACACGACCTAAATAGTCAGCCGCATTACCTAAGCTAGATGCTGTGTTAGACAATTCAACATAGCCATAACGTGTCATGAATGAAACGACTGGTTCGAATGTTGATGGGTCAAGTACTACACCACTGCTCATCAATGGAATGTATGGGCAATAGAATGCAGGAGCATCAGACTCGCTAGCACCTTTGTAACCGATAAGAATATCAGTTGAATCAGTTGCATAGCTGTTTACATAAATCTTCATAGCATTGTTCAATGTACCAACAAACTTAGTGTTTGTAGGAGCTTCGAATGTACCTTCTGTTGTACGAGCAAATGCGCTTGTAGTAGCAGATTGTAGGATTGTCAATGCAAATGGTGATACAACAGCGTAGTTACCAGCACCACGACGTGTACGCTGGGCGATCAAGTTGCTAACACGATTGATCTGAACTGCCAAAGCGGCATGCTCGTCACCAACGAATGTAGCTGTACCTGAAACTGCTGACTGGTCATAAGTCTGTGTTGCAGTACCTGCCAAGCTGATCAATGATGCAATGATCTCTTGGTCGATTTCAGCTGTGATTTCTTGTGCTAAAGCAGCCATTACTTCTGCTTCAACGTCGATACCTTGCTGTGCTTGTGCATCCTGAGCTGATTCAAATGTCCAACGAGCTGACAATTTACGTGTCTTCGCTTCAACAGTTTGTTTCAAGATTTGGATGCTCATTCTGTTACCTGCTACACCTTCTAGTGTTGCTGTTGATGTTGCTTTAGCGGCAGCATCGTTAGCGTTACCAGAGTAGCTAGCGGCAATCTTGAATGGGCTCAATGCCTCTTCACCAGCTAGAACGTTCGCACCTGCTGATGTATCGCTGTAGCGTACACGCAATGTGTGAATTTGACCAACTGGGCCAGTCATTGGTTGTACACCAACTAGTTCATTAGCAATGACTGTTGGCATGACACGGCGGATTACTGGAAGAATCACGCGGTTTAATGTTGCAACGTTACCAGCAGAAGTGGCACCAGCTGTTGGAGATTCCATCAAATACTTACGAGTATTTTCTAGAGTAACTCCCATCACTGATTTTTTAGTGCCTGATAAGCCTTCTAATAGGGCTTCCTTTGTTTCTGCCCAACGTCCGTTTAATAGTTCTGACATTTAAATTTCTCCTTAGAATTTTAGTCCAGCGAGCTTACGAATATCAATGATATTGTTATCGGTCTCACTTCTATTTTGGTTGTTGGAAATCTTATTTCCGGTTATTTCTTTAGCCTCTACTAGTGCCTGTTTCTTCTGCGGAGCGTTTCCAGCTAACACTGCTGGAAGATACTTTTCAAAACTTTCGTTTAGACGAGTAGTCTTTACACTCTCCATCAATTCGCCCATGATCTCTTTTTGTTCCTTGTTTAGAGGAGACAAAAGTTCGTCCATGATTGCTTTTCTTTCTTGAGCTTCTTTCAAAGCACGGATTGTCTGTTCTTTACTTTCTAGGATTTGTTCAGCTTGTACAACGGCCTTAGCGGCCTCTTGCATTGCTTGATCTTTCAAGTCTATGACTTTGAGTAATTTTGCAGTTTCCGATTTTTCATTTAGATAAGACGCTTGATATTCGTGAGCAAAAGCTTCGAATAACTTGCGACCAAAGTCTGCACGGCGAGCGGCTTCAATGTCTTCTTTCAATGTCTTCATCTCAGCACGTAGGCCTTGACTTACAACACCTTCAACCATCTTAGCGGCACGTTGTACAAATGCTTCTTTTACCTTCTTGATTTCTTTACGACCTTCACGAACCAAGCGAACTTTAGTTTCTGCTAGGTCCTGTTTGTCTTTGTAAAACTCTGTAATTTCTTGAGCTAGAGCTTCTACAACGAATTGTTCTAATTTACCAAACTTACTTGCCATTGCAACTTGATCTTCATGTAACTCACGAACTTCAGCGGCCAACTGACGTGTAACAAATTCCTTCATTACCTTAGCTGTCTTCTGTTTTTCTTTCGCTAGCTTGATTTTCATCTCTGCTAGTTGGTTACGATCATCTGCAAATTCAACAATCTCAGCACTTAACTGCTCAGAGATCATACGATCTACTGCGTCAATCATTGTGTTCTTGTCATGTTCATATTTTTGTGCAAACTCTTCGCGTAGCTGTTGAGTAGCAGTTTCCTTAGCTTCGTTGATACGAGCTTCGAAAGCAGCCTCAATAGACTCTTTGATCTCCGCAGAAATCACATTGTTTTCAAATAAACTTTTTAGCGCATCCAACATGTGATTCTCCTTATTATTGGAGTTTGTTTATTATTGCTAATAAACTCTCTTTGAGATATTTCTGTGCTTTAGGGTCACCTTTCACCTCTTGCGCTATACGCAAGGCATTTAATCCGCCTCGATTATTCATCAAGTGTTCATAAATTGGTGTTGGGTATGCTCCCGGAGCACTAGGTTGAGCTACCATATCTACTGTGATAATCTCAAAATCCGATACTTCACCGGATCCGTCATCTTTGACGTTTCCGGATCCGCGACTTGAAACACCTAACTTGACTCCGCTTTCCAGCATTGTCTTGATTAGTTGTCCCATTGGTGTTGGAAGTATTTTCAACTTCCCGTAACCATTTGGACCGTCCATCCACATATTTACAATCATGTGACTTACACGATCCAGGTTAATTTTTAGATCATCTGGATGATCTACTTCTCCGAGAACTGAATAGCCGTTTTGAATCTGATCGTTTAAGGTTTTGACAGCCTTGCCAATCTCATTTACAGGATAAACACGCTGGTTAGCGTTTTTTATACCGCCCTGGATGCAAATCCCGGACATGTATAAGTTTTTTCCTTCTTTGTCATCAGATTCAACGACCATCTTTGCTTCGTTGAAACTGAGATTCTCTCGGAGGTATAGTGACATATATTAGTATGTACTCTTTATATTACTTCTTTAGTGGACGCAATGTACTCTGGGTATTGCTTTCGCCTTTACCGCTTGAGTCTGTTGCACCAACTTGCTTGCCTGGCTTGTTGAAACCAGCTTGACGATCAATTCCACCGCCAGCTACTGTTTTCTTAAAACCTTTCTTACCAGCATCTGTCTTACCTGGACGATTATGGATTTCTCCTAGTCCTGCTGTTAAGTCAGCTGTTGTTGGCTTTAGCAAACCGCCTTTAGTTCCACCAGCTTTAGTTCCAGCATCACCGTGTACTTCTACATGGTTCTGAGCAATATTAGCGGCTGTACCACCCATATTGTTCTTGCCAGCTACAGTTGAACGTGTTTGAACTCCGTTGTCACCATGCTTTGGTGGACTTACTTTGTCAACATATTCAAACATTGCTGAATTTGTGTCGGCACCTGGTAAACTAAATTCGTCTACTTCTGCATCCATTCCCATGTCATCGCCTGCACCATGGATTGCATCCATATCGTGATGACCTTCTTCGTCTTCTTGTGACAATAATTGTTCAAATTCTGCTTTTAGATCTTCTAAAGCATCTTCTAAATCCATTACACGATCTTCGATGTCGCCATCAGCTTCATCACCTTCTTCGTCGCTAGCAAATGGATCTTCTTCGCCATCATCTTCTGGCTCATCTTCAGCATCATCTTCTTCGCTGTCTTTTTCTTCTTCTTCTTCAGCGCCTTCTTCTTCTTCAGCGCCTTCTTCTTCCATGGATTCTTCTTCTTCCATGTCTTCCTCTACACCTTCTTCTTCCATACTTTCAGATTGTGCTGAGTATGGATTACCAGTGTCACGGCTAAAATCTTCTGCTAGTAGTTCTTCGTAAATCTCACGTGATTTACCTACTACGATGTTGTGAAATATTTCTTTGGCTGCTTGTTGATCGTCATTGATCAAAGCTTCAAGCATGGCTTCAAATTGAGCGCGGTCAGTCATGTTAAATTCTCCTGTGGTTGTATTGATACAAGGCTGTAATATATTTACACTTTATTACAAAAAGTGTATAGATATAGGTGGAAATCAGTCAGTTTTGACTGATTTTTATTAAGCGGCTGGTGCGGCTGGCGGTGCGGCATACATTGAATGAATAAATTCTAATTCACTTTCCTGTTCTAGTATGTGTGCTTCACTGCTTTTTCTAAGTTCGTTCAGTTGTCTAAGAGTTAATCTTGTCTTACGTGTGTCATCTCTATGCATGATTGTATCGTCACGCTTGGGCTCATAGCGCAAATCGTTGGCTATATGCCTAGTATCAGGATCAATGTAAAACAATTCTCTTAGGATCATATTATATTTATGCGGCAGGGGGCGGAGGAGGTGCCCCAGGTTGTGTAGGAGCGCCAGTAGGACTCATGCCTTCTGATCCTGGCTCTTGCATGTCTTCTGGTGCAGTCATATCAGCGGCTGCGCCTAGGTCGCCTTCAATTCCGCTAGCAGATAAGCCTGCACTACGTAATTCTCCAGCGGCATCAGTAGCAGTTGGCTCACCTTTACCATTTTCGTCTGCCCACATGCGTTCATTTTCTGCAATCTCTTCTGCTGTTAGACCTAAGAAACGCTTGAGAGCAAAGCGTTTTGACACAAAAGGTATTGCTTGAATGGTATTAAATGTGTTGATACGCTCGGCATCGATAGCCGCTTGCTTGCTACTGGCGAAGTTTAATGGTGGATTAAAGGATAATTCAAACAAGTTGCTGTCAATATTCATGCCTTTGCTGTGCATAAACATCTTAAACTCAGCATCAAACACCGCAGTCATTAGACTTTGTAAGCGTTCGCAGTACTTGTTAAAGCGTAATTCTTGAATATAAGCAGTTCCGACACGGCCGTCGTTGAAGTTTGACTGGCTATCATCTTGTCCTGTAGGCAAATAGCTACTAGGAATACGTAAACCACGGAATAATTTATTAGTAAAATACTTTAAGTCGTCAATTTCACCAATGTTCTTACCGCCTTCAAGCATGGTAACATCTGAACCTTTACCGTCTGCTGTTTTAGGAAAGAAGTAATCTTCGTTAATTGATAGTGGATTGTATGCACTATCAATAACGTTTTGTCCACCACCAGTTTGACTTGGTATACGTCTTTGATGGATTTCATTCTTAACACGCTCTACGAATGCCATAGCCAAGTGACTTGGCATGTTTCCTACGTCAATATGGAATACTCTGCGCTCTGGAGCACGTTGTATACGATAGATTAAGATAGCATCTTCTAATAATTCTTTCTGTTTATACACTTTATAAACATTTTCTAGCAAGCTATTGCCAAACGGATAGTTATTATCCAATCCTTCTGACAAGGATAAGTGTACAATATGCTTGGCATCGATAGCATTTTCTTTGTGTTGCATACCAAAGCGACTACCGCTACCACTTCCGCCGCCGCTACTTGTACTACCGCGACTGCCACTGCTACCTAAATATCCGCTGGCAGGTAGTGGACCACCACCAGTTTGCTTAGGATTAATGTTAGGAGTAATCATTGTAGCAACTAAATTTTCAAAATTAGGTGCTAGATCTTTAAGAATGTACTGTTCAGGCTTTTTGCCTTCGCTTTCGTTTACAATAACCTTGACTAAATTACTAGGATCTACATAACTCCACTTTTGATTTTCTGGATCACGGATGAAAAAGCTATCGCCATACTTGAATGTATTGCGAACAATACGGAAAATACGAATATCAAAGTTTTGTAACTTGTTCCACTGCTGTAAGTACTCACTGAGAATACGGATTTCGCTATTAGTTGCCTTGTGGCGCCATTTGACTGCAAACGGATTGTTATTGTCTTTTAGTTTTTGTGTGCAGAACTCTGCTAGAATATCTAATGCCGCATTAACTTCTGGATCGCTGTCCATAACTTCATACTGCTGATAACGTTCTACACGATTTGGACTACCAGTATAAACATCTGGCAAGTAACTACTGTAGTTTGTACGAGCTGGGCCTGGGCGATTTCCGGAATTCATTCCGCTGATTGGGCTTAAGACTTCGCCATTAACCGGCACAGGTGTGAAATATTTTTTCCAACTCATTCGTTTTATCCTTAAACCGCTACTCTATTACCAGTAGCCTTGCCAGCTAATCTAGCTGTTTTATGACTTGCTTCAGCAGTTGACTCTGAATGCGAAGCTACTTGTCCCATAGTCTTATTTAACTGTTGTAGACTGGCTAACACGTCTTTTAGAGTTACATTATCGCTATTTCCACTACCGCTAGTACCGGTATTGCCCATGTTTGTCATATTGGGTAAATCAGTTTGTGCGCCTTGTGCTTTTGATTTACTAATACCAGACATCATGTCTTTCATAAACTCGCCAATTTTAGCTTGTGGAACTACTGCTTCAGGACCGTGTAATTCTGCTAGCATACCGCCGCCAAAGTCTTTGCCAAACCAATCACCAAAAGATTCTTTAGTTCCACTTGCGTGAGAACCTCCTTCGACACGAGGACGAGTTTGTCCCGGCACATATGGAGGAACTCCTGGAGTTTCTCGTTGACCATTAGGAGTATTACTGTTATTACCACTGGCAGTGTTAGCAACAGTATTAACTGCTTTAGCAACATCTTGTATAAATTTTGCATTTCTTTCTTGTGCAGCCGCGGCAGTTGTTTCTTTACCGTATAAGAAATCTAACATTTCTCCATATTTTTTAGCAAATGCACCGTTCTTATCCATTTGTTTACCAAGGTCATTTAGTGCTCCAATCATACCTTGTGTATTTGCCTGCGCTCTTAAATTGCCTTCTGCGGACATACGTGCCATAGTTTGCCCAGTATCTTCTACTTCTTTGCCGCCCACTAGTTTTTTACCAGCTATTGTTCTATCAATTTCATCTCTGGCAAGTTTATTAGCACTTACTCCTGACAATCCAGTGTCTCTCTGTGCGGCTGCTTGTGGAGCCGCAGTTAAATTTTGCCTCATTTGTGCTTCCATGGCCTGTCTACGTGGATCACCTTCAGCTAGATTTTTCAATGCATTGGCAAACTGAGGACTATTTTGATAATCATTGGCTTTGGCCTGTGCTCTTGCCATGGCATCTGCAGCCATTTGTTTTTGTTCATCAGTTTTTGCCAAGGCAGCCATACGACTTGCACGTTGAAATTCACTTGCGGCTGGACCCATGGCTAGTAACTGATAACGTTGTGTTTCACTTAGACGACCATTTATACCGAGTGTGGCACTTAAATCAGAAACATTCTTACCCATACCACTTAACGCTACTTGATTTGACATGAAACTTTCACGTTGTTTCTCTGTCATTTGGCGCATATTGGCTAATACCGCTGGTTGCTGTAGACGTTCTTCTAATTCTGCTTCTATAGCTGTGGTACTTTTACCAGTTACTCCAGCTTGTCTTAAAATTTCTCTACTTAATTTGTCAGTAGCTTCCACTGCACGATTAGTTGCGTCGCCTTCTGATAATTTGTCTCTACGTCCGTATTGGCTTAAAACTGCAACTCTACCCAACTCATCTCCCAGCATGGCATTGCTTTTTAGCAAGCTCTTTTGGTTCTGATCTAGATCGTTATTTCTTACCTTTTCTCCAAATCTTAAAATATCGTTACTAGTTTGACCTATTGCATTGTTTATGCCACCTAGTGCTCCGCCTGATCTTGTCAGTGCTTCTCTATATTGTTCCTGGCTGTTAAATCCAGCCTTGGCAGCTTTTTCTGCTGTGTCAAATAAACTTAAACCGCCGATACCTTGTTGGAAATTTTTATTAGTTTGCGCTCTTGCAGTATCTATATCTTGAATAAGGCCAGCAAATGCTGTGCCTGCGTAAGGAATTACACCTGCAAATCTTGTCAAAGATGCAGTTGCCGCATTACTTTGATCTTTCATACCGCCTATGGCTGTAGCCGCGGGAATTGCTGCCGCGGTAAGACCTGCAACATCTGTGCCACCCGCTTTTAAAGTACCCGATTGTTTTCCAAGCCAGCTTGTTAATGCTTCGGCAATTTGTTTACCGATTACTACAGAATCTATCGTAACGGTTACATTTTCACTAGCCATTTAAAAATCCTAAGAAATATGCGTATATAAATACACACTACATATATTTATCAGGAGTAAAATATGGCAAATCCTCTACAACAGTTTTTCAGACAACCCAAAATTTATATTAGTTTGCCCAGTAAAGGTGCTTATTGTCAGACCGGAACTATACAAGGAGATCCTAGTAAAATTGCAGTATATGGCATGACTGGTATGGATGAACTTATGGCAAAAACTCCTGATGCACTATTAAGTGGTGAAAGTAGTGTTAAAATTATCGAAAGTTGCTGTCCTAATATTAAAAATGCATGGGATTTATCATCGTTAGATTCTGAAATAATTTTTGCCGCAATAAGAATAGCAACTTACGGCAACACTATAGAAATAGAACATACATGTACAGAGTGCGATGAACCTAACAAATATGATGTTGATTTAGGTATACTAATTAATCATTTTACAAATTTAGAATTTGATACTAATATAGTATTAGACGAATTGTCTGTTAAAATACAGCCTTTAAATTACAAAAAGAAAACAGATTTTGCACTGAAGAATTTTCAAATTCAACAAAAACTTTTTCAAATTGAAAAAATGGACGACGGCGACGAAAAAAACCAACAGATGAATTTGTTATGGAAAGAACTTAGCGAAATACAACTTGAAGTTTATCATAGTTGTGTCGACAGTGTTGAAGTAAGCGGACAAGTAGTTACCGAAAAACAATATATTAACGAATGGTTAGATAATTGCGATAGAATTATATTTGAAAAAATCAATAAAAAGATTGAAGAAAATTTATTAAAGTGGAGAGCTCCATTATATCCGGTAACTTGCGGGGCTTGCCAGCATAAAGCAGAATTATCGATAGATTTGGATCAGTCTAATTTTTTCGTCTAAGCCTAATTGGAAAAAGCTCCGAGGATATCCAACAGGATCTAATTAGGCTAGAAGAAGAAAGCAAAGAATTTAAATTAGAACTTTACAAAATTGGCTGGTACATGCGTGGAGGTGTATCGATTAACGATTTACTAGATCGTTATAGCTATGAGGATCGAGAAATTTTCTTTCAGATTATTAAAGAAAATATTGAAACTACTAAAAACACCCAACTACCACTACTTTAACTTCCGTACTTGCTGTCTAGTCTGTCGATTCGACTACCCGGTTGGGTAGTTGTAGATGGAGTACTATTAGGTTGTTGTACTGGTTGCTCTGGCTGTTGTACTGGCTGTTGTACCGGAGGCTGTTCAGATTGCGGTGCAGGTGTTTCTGCATCTTTCTTCTTTTTATCTGCTTCTTCTTTTGCTAGAAGCTCTTTAGCCTTGCTGTCTAGATCTGGTATCATACTACTAATCTTAGAAGTGACCCAATTTCCAGGTTTAACTTCTATATTAGGAACTCCCGGAGGTAAAGGAATAGTAAACAAAACATAATTAACCATTGCCGCCCCAAGGCCTTCCGAAACTTGTAACCAATTCACTAGACTGATCATTGCTACTCGTGTAACAGGATTATTAATTGCTTTTATAATTATATTTGTTTTTTGTTTAGTATCGGCTTCAGCCAATCGTAGGAACGGTAAAAATAAATGAGTAATTGTTGTCCATGTGGCTCCATTGAGAGGACTAACTCCAAATGTGCCTTTTTCAGATGCAGGAATTTTTGTTGCAAATTGTACTACTAGTAGCTGTATTACTTCTGCAATCATTACTTTCTTTTCTGCTTCATAGGCATTTAGATAATATTTTTCTGCTATGTCTTTTGAAACAGTTTGTCCATTAGCCTTATTTTGACTTAAATCATTTCTTAGTTGTTCAAGTTTATCTTGAAAACGTGAATACGGAGGCCAAAAACAATTCCATAATACATATCCATCAAATCCCCACTTGGCAACAAAATCTCCAAAACTTTTTGTCATTAATGCTTTGTCTTTGATCTTGTCAAATCTTCTTTCAGCTTCTCCAGTAGTAGTAGCTAAATTTGCTTTATCGTACTGTTCCTCTGCTTGAGCAAGTGCTTGTTTTTTTACTTTTTCATACTCGGCAGGATTCTGTGTAACCCAATTACTAGATTCCATTTCTTGACGTATTTTTGCTTGCACATCAGCTGGCGCTTCAGTCCAAGGAACCATACGTACTTCAGTTTTAGTTGTTGTGGAAGGAGGCGGAGGAGGATCACCAGGGCGACGAACTTTTCTCGGTGTCTTGTTCGGCACGTTTACAGTAAATTCTACAGGTACTAGATGATCAGGGCTACCTTTTTTTACAAAAACATCACCAGGTAGTCTAACTAGATCTCCAAGAGCCTCGCCTACAATATTGTTTATTTCGGTATCAGTTAATTCATGGGCATCTTTTCCAATAATTTTATTTGTAGGCTTTACTGCGGCCGCTTTTTCTTCCATGGCTTTTACAAGAGCCGAAACAGCTTTATCTTTAGCTTTTATAAATTCTGCCGCGGCGGCACCTGTACCTGCACCCGTAATTTTTCTAAGAGCCCAGTTAGCTATTTTATCACCTAGACCTACAGCTTTTTTAGGATCAGATTCATTTAGACTAATAATTTCTACGACTTTCATATTTGTGGTTTACTCATGATATGATATTTATCTAGTACTTAAAGAAGAACTAGCGTTCTTCTGTTCATCGCTTTCGCTCGAACTTTAGTAGTTATTATAAAACGCGAAGCGTTAAGATATATTATCTAGATCGTTCAGTCACACTTTGCCCTGGCGGGCAAAGTATTTTGGACATTATCTGAGTCGAACAATATCACTTAGCGTTAGCACTAGAACACAGGCGGTCATCCGGTACCTGCTCATGCTGTCTTTATATGACGGCGGCTTGCACTAATACGCTAACATTAGTACAAACGTGGGGCTACAACCCCTCTTTTAGCCTTGAAAAATTAGTTTCCTTGTCAATTAAACGGATTCTATAGGCATATTCCATCATCGTCCTGTTAAGGATAGTAGTTGACAACCCTGACACCAAGCAGGAATTCCATTGACTGCGACCCGTGGTCCAGCTTTAAGGGCACTTTAACAACGCCAGTGCAGGCTTATTTGGTGTTTTATCTGCCTAAATTATTATGATTTGAGTATATGTGAACCGTGTACACGCACTTGAATATGACCATTATAATAGTCATTTGATTCCAGCACACGACGGCTGAATTGTTCACGAGCCTCTATATATGACGTTTCTGCCTTGGATTTACAGTAAAAAAGTATTTCCCTGCGAAAGTTTTCTTGACCTAACTGCGTGATATCCTTGGTCAGTTCTGGTGAGCTACCATAATAGGTACGCCAGTCTGAGTCAATTTTACCACGGATTTTCTTTTTTTTCTTTGTGCCGTTTTTTAACTTGACTACTTTGTAGGTAGTTTTAGAAAATTTAGCTAGTTTTTTGCCTATGTACATACGCCCTGTAATTGTATTTGTAATTAGATAAACAAATCCAACACAATCCTCGGGCAATTCTTCTATTAATTGATTTTCATAGTACCAAGACATACACTAGTTAGTGTTTGTCTGGTCCTCTGCCTCTTGGTTTTGGTCAAATATTTGCCAATTTGTAATTTTTGTTGATGCCTTGACTATTTGTCTAACCTGTTGTTTGAGTGGCCGTTCATAGTTCACTGCCAATAGAGTGCCTAATTTGATATAGCCCACAGCCAGTCTTGGATCATCAATGCTGTAGGGCCAAGTGATACCGCTGGTACGATAAAATTCGTTAAATTCTTCATCACTCATATGACTGGGACCAAATCGCATACTGTGACTTTCTGTAATAGTGTCTTGACATATAATTTGATCAGCAGGACAATCCACGTCTTTGCGACTGGCTAATTCATAAGGATGTCGGCCCACATGCGGATAGTGCAACAGCAAGTCGCCAAACAAAAATGTCTTTTTAAACAATTTATAATCCTCCTCTTCTAACGGCACTAACCGTGATGGAATATCAGGACTTGCTATGATTGAAATATCTTCCACAGGATTGTTGATACTGGACAAGCACTGTTCAAGTTGATGTAGCAAGTGATTGTAGTATCTCAACTGAGAAAGTTTTTCAGGATCAGTTTCTTTATAGTGTTGCTGTGGAAAATTTATATGTAGAAGATTCAAACTGGCCTGTGCATCACTTGCATCAAAATGACCAGGAATTTTTTCAGGAATCCATGTGTTGATTGCATCTATCAAAAAGTTAAGCTCGGTACTGCGTTTTTTTAGATCTTCGGGTCTGCCGTGCCACGGATCAGCACCTTTGTACAAGCTGGTCACACTTAAAGGCTTCATAATGTCAGCCCACACACGGGCCACACGATGTTCCTCCAATCTGTAGGTAAATTTAACACGGTCCAACCAAACATTATATAGTATTGTCATTGTTTTTATCCTTACGTGCTTGTTTTTCTCTATCTAACCACACACGATATTGTTGCACATGAGCCCTACGGTCCTTGGCAATAATGCGTATCTGCGCCAACCAGTAGCGCATATTTTCCCCAGCACGGCGTGTGCCCTTAGCTTGCCAGTCTTGATTAGCTTTAAAGTACTCACGAAAAGCCAGCATGAGCTTTTCATGCGACTCTTCGTTTTGTACGGAACTGGGTTCAACGTGTTTACTCATTGATCTCTAAATCATTGGCATAACTGGTAAATCCATTTTCCTTAATAACTTTTAATACGTTATTAACACGACCAATCAGTTCGTCCTTGTGCGATATTAAGAATATGTTCTTTTTGCGTTCACGAGCCATTTTCTTAAGTACTGCCAATGCACCTTCTACACCCGACGCATCTAGGCCGTTGTCAATCAGCTCATCAACGAACAAGAGGTTAATGCCTTGATATAAGGATTCCCAAACATCACGGAAACTCCAAGACAAGGATAGGATAAGCCTATTGCGTTCGCCTCGACTTAGATTGTCAAAATCCAAGTCTTGCCCTAGCTGTGTAATCATAACCGTTAGATCATTCTGGAATAATACTGTGTGCGGTAAGCCCATTTTATCTAGATAGTAAGTAAGACGATTGTTTAGATAAGCTAGGTTTTGATCTATAATCTTCTTGCGAATAAAGCTGTCCTTGCTGGTAAGAAGTTTAAGTAAAAACTCTTGATGCTCTTTGAGCTTGGTCAAGTCGTTGACTTGATCCCATGTGATTTCCTGTAGAGCAGTATCGGTAAGCTCATCAATCTGTTCTTGATAGGGATCTGTTTCCCCAGCGCGAATCGTCAACTGTGTTTCTAAGGTTTTAAGATTATTCTGGTGCTTGAGTGCTTGCTCAATAGTGTCATAGTAAGTAACGGGCCTAGCAGGTACTTCACCAATTGCATCTATTTCCGTTTGAATTTTAGTCCTATCTTTAACAACCTTGTCATAGTATTTCTTCGCTTCATCAAGGTGCCCTTGTGCCAGCTGAGTCATTTCTTCATGTTTATGGTCATGGAGGGATTGTTCACAAGCATGGCAGGTCTTGTTAGCCAGTTTGGCGAGCTCGCCGTCATACTTCGTGACGCTTCGCTCCGCTTGCGCTGTCGCGCTATCTAACGTAGCTCGTTCCTTATTTAGGCTTTTCAGCTTCGCTGTTTTTTCATCGAACTCTTTGAGCTCGCTGTGCTTCGCAAGCTCAGCTGTAATATCTACGCTTTCAAGTTCGATAATAGCACGGCCGATTTTTTCCAAGTCTTCTGTATGCTGGGTATTCCAAGCACTTTGTCTTGTTAGTAATCCATCAATACTTAACTGTATTTTTTCATTACTTTTCTTAGCCGCTTCAATATTAGCAGTTTCTTGTGTAATAGAATCTTTAGTTTGTCTAATTAATTCTTTAAGTGTTTCTGCTTTTTCACTTAATAGTGTAATACCTAGTAATTGCTCGATGATAACACGCTGGTCGTTAGCCCGCATACTTAGGAAAGGTTCTGTATAAGTGTTAAGGGCAACAATGTGCTTGAACATATCGTGACTCATACCCAGTAAGTCATCTAAGTCTTTCTGAGTTTCACGCATATCTCCTTGTGCGTCATCTGTTTCTGCGGTTTCTTGTTCTTGGTCGTTGACAAAGAACTTTAATACATTAGGCTTACGTCCACGCTCAATACGATAATCTATACCGTCTTTTTCAAATGCCAGTGTAACCAACATACCCTTATTATTAATCTTATTAATAAGGTTATCTTTTTTAATGTTAGTTAAGGCATTACCAAATAAAGCATAACTAAGAGCATTTACAATGGTTGTTTTGCCCGTACCGTTACGACTTCCGCTGTCGTCTCCTCCTTGATCCAAGTTTTCACCTAGTACAAGAGTCAAGTTCTGCTGGGCAAAATTCACTGCTTGAGTTTGGTTACCCACACTCATGAAATTCTTAACGGTTAATTCTTTAATTTTTATCATAAGCTGTTATAAATGGCTAGAAGTGTGTTTTTGTCGTAAGTATCAGAGTCGATATTAATAATTTGACTACTTACAATTTGATCGACACTTTCAAAAGCCTGTATGTCAATATTTGTATTGATTTCAATTTCTTTCTTTTCAGCAATAAGTGTAAGCTCACGGATATCGTAATCTGCCATGAACTTTTCTTTAATAAAACTTGCTTCTTCAAAAGTAATATCAATGTCTAATGTAACACGTAAATGCTGTTTAGATTTAAGGATTGTATCAGCACCGTCGATTAGTTCACTAAGTTTAAGTGTACGGAAAGTAGGTTGATTATCCCAGGTATGATAAACAGGATCTTTACCCCATTCTAAAATCATCATACCGCGTTCATCGTCCCATGTGTCTGCATAGTTGTGCGGGAAAGCATTGCCAATATATACAACGTTGCCCTGTTGTTGACGTTTATGAAAGTGTCCTGAAAATACATAATCGGGACCTTTCAAGTCTGCGGCCTGTAGCTCTCCGTGATCCGGCATCTGTACCATTGCGTTCATGTAAAACAATGGAAGTTCAAAGTGTCCAAAGATATACTTGCTCTTAGAACCTTTTAAACTTTTCCATTCGTCACCTATAAGCCATGGACAGAGCGTGACATTTCCAACGGTAGTCGGTTCATGAACCACTGTGATTCCGGGAATATACTTTCCAAACTCGACTGAATGAATATCTCGCTTGTCTTTATAGTAAAGATCATGATTACCAGGAAAAAAGTAAAAATTATCAAACGCTTGGCCCAGCTTTTCCAAAGCCCTAAGGCTATAATCCATAGTAGTAATATTGAGACTATTGCGATTGTGGTGCCAATCGCCCATAAAAATTCCTGTATCACAGCCTTCCTCCTTTGCTTTAGCAATATACCAGTCTACAAAATCTTCACAATCTTGATTGTGTACATTACTGTTAGATTTCAATCCAAAGTGTATATCTGTAAAACAAGCTACTTTTTTAAATAAATTACTCACTAGCATCCTCATTGTGTCTTTTCAATGCTGCCGCATGTTCGCCAGCACCAGTTCTGCTATAACTAGGATTCATACCGTTGATTTCTAAAATATCATCTCGAATATTTTGATTGCGTTTTTCAATATTAATAACGCGAACAAAACTATTAGTAACCGCGGCAGTAAAATATGCAAAAGGGTTATCGGATTTGGATTCATCAAACTGTAGTCCTATCTGTGTTAGTTGCAAAATAGCCTGTCCCTTCATTTCGTCATTGTAAGTATAGCCACGAACGTTACCGCGAGTAGCATATCTTTCACACAATTTTAACATCATACGAGCTAAAGTGTTAGTAATTTGGCCAGCATCTTTATCAAACTTGCCCTTGACTAAATCACCCTTCCAATGACTTTTACCAACACAAATCAGTTCGTCTTTATCGTCAAATTTCCAATGCTGGAATGGAGGAAAGTTTACTTTGTCCCTGTGATCGGCAAGACTTTTTGGATTCTTCTTACGGGTATTGTTCAGCGGAATATGATCAAATGTCATAATTCTGAATACTAAGTCTGTCTTTGGTATTTTTTTATAATCAACTTCGCAATCAGCTTGTTTGATTTTTTCACCAGCTTTTTTTCGCTGTTGGTAATCGGCATCTCCTATGCGTTTTGCTCGATTCCGTTTGGCCTCTGCAATAGTTCGAATATTAATTTTGTCTACATTGGGCAAAATTATATCATATTGGTGATATTCGGGTTGAGTAAACACACAGTACGATGTTTTACTTCTATGTATTTCTAACAACATATCCTTGTTGTTTAGGTAATTTACTTTTGCAGTCATCCTTGTTCAGTCCTCTAATGATTAATTATAAACTACGCACTTAATAAAGTCAACTAAATATGTTACCAAAAGGAATATTAATTATGGGATTACTAGACTCACTAAATGCATCAAGCGGGTTATTAGGCGCCGCTTCAGGTGCAGTCAACACCGCTAAAAATCTAGGAGCCGCAATTGATACAGCATACAGCGCCAGCGGTGGTGATGTAATGGCCGCTATCCGAGCAGTTGATTTGCCGGCCGCAGGAGAAGCTATTGGCGATCTTACCAGTGCTGTTGCCAGCTTTGGTGGCGATGCAAATGCAAATGATTGGCGTGTTCGATTAAGCATGGCTAACTGGACAGCTTTCAAAACAAGTCCTGTGCTAAAACCATTGAAAGATGCAGGCGGTTTAGTATTTCCATATACTCCTAAGGTTTCATTTGGTACAAAGGCTAACTATCAAGCTGTTGAAACAATACATACCAATTATCTAATGCAGGCATTTAAAAATAGCGACCCTGGACACATAACTATTGATGCTCCTTTTTACGCAGAAGATGCTACGCAAGCTCTTTACTGGATTGCCGCCGTGCATTATTTACGCAGTCTTACCAAAATGTTTTCAGGAAATGATCCTAAGGCTGGAAATCCTCCTCCTATTATTTTCCTTAACGGTTATGGAAATTTTGTGTTTAAAAATATTCCAGTAATCGTAACCGATGTTAAGATTACATTACCAAATGATTGCGACTATATTGGTTGTGATGTAGTTGGAAGTGCTGCCGGAGAAGTAGAAGGAGTTGCAGACAGCATTGGCGGGCTAGCCAGCATGGGCGCTGGTTTACTAGGTGGCGATTCGGCACTTGGAGGAATACTAAGCGGAGTCAGTAGTATTGCCGGTGGTGTTGGCCAAGTAGCAGGACTACTTGGATCGTTTGGTATTGGTGGAACAACTAGTGGCGGAGTCGCACACGTTCCAGTCAAAAGTACAATTAACGTTACAGTACAACCGATATACAGTAGAAATAGTGTTCGCAACTTTAGTCTTGACAGATTTGTCGGTGGCGGCTATTTAAACAATTCATTTGGATACGTATAATCATGCCAGCACAATATACAAATACTAGTCCTTGGTATAATACTAAGATAAAACAGAATTATTTAGATATACTGACCATTAGACCAGTTGCGGCTGACAACGATGATTTTTTGTATACAATACAACCGCAGTATTCGCACAGACCAGATTTACTAGCCAATGACTTGTATGGTCAAAGCAATTTATGGTGGGTGTTTATACAACGTAATCTTGATGTATTACAAGATCCTATTTTAGATTTTGTACCAGGTGTACAAATTTATATTCCCAAAGGTAGAAATTTAAATTCAGTGTTAGGATTATAGTATGAGTTTTGACGGAATTCCAGGTGTAGTAGATTCAGCGACCCGCACTGTCGAAGCAGGTGCTAATGCAGCCAAGACTTTTTTGTCAGAAGGTCCAGCTAATGCATTGACAACATTAACTGGCAGTTTAGGAGATCTTGGTAATTTTATTAAAAAATTAGGAGGTGTTAAATTACCTCTTCCAAATCCTTTATTTGGTTATGCTAGTTACACCTATGTAATAGGTATTGGTTGTCTTACAGATGACGAACTTAATTATCCTGACACCTCCTATAAGATAGGAAAAAAAATTGCGCTAGTATGCAAGTCTGCAAATGCTGATCCTTCTAATCGTGTAAACACTCCCTACGGCAAGTTTGATTTTTTTATAGATAACCTAGTTCTTGAACAACAAATAGGTTTCATGGCAGCATGTGATCAAACTAACGTACAAAATTTCAGTTTTAATATTATTGAACCCTATAGTATGGGTTTGTTTCCACTCAGCTGTCAAACAATAGCACAGGAGTTAGGCCATGATAACTGGCGTGAAGCTCCGTTTGTACTTACTATAGATTTTAGGGGTAACACAGAATCTGGAAAAATAATTAAAATTCCAGGATGTAGTAGACAGATACCATTTAGTTTTCAAACTATGGACATGACAGTCAATGAAAAAGGATCTGTATATAAATGTACAGCAATGGCTTATAATGTATTTGCCCTTACAGACGATGTTAATCTTTTTAAAAATGATGTAAGCATTAGCGGTAAAACTATACAAGAAATATTGCAGTCTGGAGATAATAGTTTACAAGCAGTGCTGAATGAAAAACTCAAACAAACTGCAATACAGGCAAACTTTGAAACTCCAGACGAAGTTCTTATTTTATTTCCTTTAGATACTGCCAGTGCATCTAGTCCTAGTCAAAGTTCTGATAATACAGAAACTACGGATGCAGCCACAGTAAGCGAATCAGATGTAGCCAGCGCAAGCGCATTGTATGAACAACTAGGAGTAACTAGAAGCACAGTTAATCCAAATCTTATTCAAGATCCTGCAACTTGTAACAATATAGGTATTGCAGATCTTGGATTTGACGAAGTAAGAAAAGGTATTGCACCAAGTGGAGCAACTGATAAAGTATATAACAGTAAAACAGGTATCTTTGATAGAAGTAAATTAACGTCTGATATCAAACTAAGCGAAATGAAATTTGGACAAGATACCAAGATTACTACTGCTATAAATCAAGTGATATTACAAAGTGGATTTGTCAATGACGCTCTAGACAACGACAATATCACACCTGAAGGTTACAGAGGTTGGTATCGAATTGATACTAAAGTTTATAATATAGGTTCGGTGAATAAAAACAGCGGTATTAAACCTAAGTTAGTTGTCTACAGAGTAGTTCCTTATGCGGTACACAGCAGTAGACTAACTCCTCCTAACACACCTGGTATAGGATTAAGCGAAGGTGGCCCACTAGAGCAAGAAGCAGTTAAAGAATACAACTATATCTACACCGGTAAAAATGTTGATATTATGAAATTTGAAATTAAATATGATGCTGGTTTTTCAATGATTATGGGTTCTGATGCTTTGGAAAGAACTCAAGATAGCGTGACAGAAAAACAAACAGGCGGCTCAGACGAAAAAACAAAAAAGAATATAAAGGCAATGCCAGACGGCCAAGACCCTAGTAAAAAGATTGGAGTTATGCCAACAATACTACGTTGGGTTAATACTCTTACTGGTCAAGATCGTCGGGGTGGCGGCGGTGCAGAAGGTCAAGCTCAACGTGCCGCAAAAATGTTCCAGATGGCATTAGAAAATCCTCTTGATATGTATAATTTAGAAATGGAGATTGTGGGAGATCCTTATTATATTGCACAAAGCGGCACTGGCAATTATACATCTGCTTGTACACAATATAAGAATCTAAATTCTGATGGTACTATAAATTATGAAAACGGCGAAGTGGATATTAAGATCAATTTTAGAACTCCTATAGATATTAATCAAAGCACTGGATTATACGATTTTGGCAAATCAAAATCAGTGCCATTAAAACATTTCAGCGGATTGTATTGTGTAACAGATTTAACAAGCAAATTTAGTGGCGGAGTTTTTACACAAGTATTAAAAGGTTTCCGCAGACCGTTGTACGGAGATTTATTTGAATCAACACCTGACCAAATGTTTGGAATTTCAAATAAGAAAGAAGAACCACCTAATACAGATCCAGATGAGGTAACACCATAATGGGAGATAAAAATTACGTATCGGCAGAATCTCCTGAACAACGCCCAGGCCCTTATTTGGCAAAAGTCATGAGTCATCTAGACAGTACCTATATGGGAATGTTACAGGTGCAAATATTAAGACCTACTGGTAATACTGGTTCCGATGGACAAACCCATCAAGTAAAATATATGAGTCCGTTCTGGGGACAGACAAGTGCAGACTTTATCAAAGAAGATCCTGACAACTATAACAACACACAAAAAAGTTATGGAATGTGGATGGTACCTCCCGATGTCGGTTCTACTGTTATTGTAATTTTTATTGATGGAGATCCAAAACGCGGTTATTGGATAGGTTGTGTTCCTGATGAAAATATGAATTTTATGGTTCCAGGAATAGCCGCAACACAGAATGTAGTAGAAGGCGGCGACCGCGCACCTGTAGCAGAGTATAATAAAAAACTTAATAACAGTAGTGCAGATCCAACACAATTTAAAAAACCTAAACATCCTCTAGCAGATGTGTTAACAACACAGGGTTTATTAAAAGACGATATTAGAGGAATCACAACTAGTAGTGCTCGTAGAGAAACTCCTAGTTCAGTATTTGGTATCAGCACCCCTGGGCCAGTAGATAAACGACCTGGTGCAACTAGAGGCGCAATTGGTAGTACTACTAGCAGAGTTCCAAATGCGTTTGTCAGCAGGCTTGGCGGATCGACATTTGTTATGGATGACGGCGACGACAAATTTTTGCGTAAAACGAAACCAAGCGATGGTCCGCCAGAATATGCCGCGGTAGAGCAGGGAGAAACCGGTGGACTCAATACAATCCCACACAACGAACTAGTACGTATTCGTACTCGTACCGGACATCAAATTCTTCTACATAACAGTGAAGATTTAATCTATATAGGTAATGCTAGAGGAACCACATGGATTGAATTGACTAGTAATGGTAAGATTGACATCTATGCCGCAGATGATATCAGTATGCACACCAAAGGTAACTTTAATGTAACTGCTGATAAGGATATTAATTTAACTAGTACTGGCGGAAATGTTAATATTAAATCTAGCGGTAATACTAATATAGGCCCAGGCGGAAACTTTAATGTTAAACCTGGTGGATCTGCTAATATTAATCCAGGCGGCAATTGCAACATACTAGCTGGAAGTACTTCTATAGATGGTGGAACTATTAACTTAAATTCAGGAACAGCTGGCGGAGCCGCAGCCGCAACAGCGGCTACTCGAGTACCAAACGCAGAACCTTGGGCAGGACATGAAAATTTACACGGTGCCTCACTAAAATATACAACTAAAACAGATACCTTTAATAAGGTTAAAGGAGCAGACTAATGAGTCAACTATATAGTAAAGTAACCCTTCCGGCAAGGCCTAATACAACTCCAGCTACACCACAAATGTATAGAGGTTTTAGTACAGTTGCAACTAATACACAAAATTTTACACTGTATGATTTTGATTTAATCAAGCAAGACCTGATCAATCATTTTTATATTCGTAAGGGCGAGCGATTAATGCAACCAGGGTTTGGAACCATCATTTGGGACCTTTTATTTGAACCATTAACAGAACAACTTAAAGATCTCATCTTACAAAACGTTAACGAAATTCTTAATTACGATCCTAGAATACAAGCAGAAAACGTACTTATAACACCCTACGACACCGGTTTACAAATCGAAGCAAATTTAAAATATATTCCTTATAATATTAGCCAGACTCTAAAACTACAATTTGATCAAGCTAACGGTCTACTGACACAATAAAGTGCGCATAGAATTTTAATCAATAAATACTGATATTAGGACACATTATGAGCGCCACGGATAGACAAAATAACCTGCTAGTAAACCAAGATTGGCATAAAATTTATCAGTCATTTAAGAATGCAGATTTCCAAAGTTACGACTTTGAAAATTTACGTCGCACAATGATCGACTACATCCGTACAAATTTTCCAGAAGATTTTAATGACTATATAGAAAGTTCAGAGTATCTAGCATTAATTGATATTATTGCATTCGTAGGACAAAGCATTGCTTTCCGTACCGACTTAAATGCTCGTGAAAACTTTCTAGAACTGGCAGAGCGTCGTGATAGCGTATTACGTTTATCAAGAATGTTAGGTTACAATGCCAATAGAAACATGGCAGCAAAGGGATTGCTTAAATTTCATACAGTTTCCACATCTGAAACTGTGTTAGACAGCAACGGTATTAATATGAGTGGCCAAGTTATTACTTGGAACGATCCAAGTAATCCTAACTGGTACGATCAGTTTATTAAAGTAATTAATGCAAGTTTGCCCAAGACTCAGCAGTTTGGCAGTCCAATTGATCAAGCAAACATTTATAATATTGCAACTAGTCAGTATCGGTTTAACGGTACTAACACTAATGTTCCTGTATTTTCTTTTACCAAGACTGTTGCTGGTCGTAGTATGAATTTTGAAATAACTAGTACAACTTTTAGCGGGAAAACTTATATCTATGAAGAACCTCCTAAAGTTGGAAACGGTCTAGCTTTTATATACAAAGATGACGGCTACGGCGCCGGCAGTACCAATACTGGTTTCTTTTTAAATTTTACACAAGGTTCATTGAATCAAGGTACATTTCAAATTACACAGCCTAGTACAAATGAAATAGTAGATATCAACACACAGAATATTAATAACTCTGATGTATGGCTATACAAACTAGATCAAAATACGGGTGCTGAAAACACATTATGGACACAAGTTCCTGCACTTACTGGTAATAATGTTATCTATAATAGTTTAAGTAAAAAAATAAAATCTATCTACAGCGTAATCACAAGAGCTGGAGATTCTATCAGTCTTGGATTTGGTGATGGAACATTTGGCGATCTACCATTAGGCAATTTTAGAGCTTACTATCGTGTTAGCAACGGATTAACATATACTGTCAATCCAAGTGACATTATAAATGTGTCAATAAGTATCCCTTACTATTCAGCAAGAAATCAAATTGAAACATTATCAGTGACTTTAAGTTTGGCAGCTAGTGTTAATAATGCTAGTGTAGCTGAAACTAATGCTAATATTAAAACTAATGCTCCGCAAACTTATTATACACAAAATAGAATGGTTACTGGAGAAGATTATAATATTAGTCCTTTAGCAGTAACACAAAAGGTTGCAAAAGTTAAAGCAATTAATCGTTCTAGTAGCGGTATCAGTAGATATTTTGATTTAGTAGACCCAACAGGAAAATATTCAAGTACAAATTTATTTGCAGACGACGGCATCTTATATCAAGAGCCTTATATTTCTACTACAAATTTTTCTTATCTAACTAAAACAGATATTGAAGGAATTGTTTACAATACTGTGTTCCAGTTACTAGATGATCCAAATTTACGTAATTTTTATTATTCAAATTTTATTAATTACATTAGCGAAAGTTTAAACATTGCGTGGTATAAAACAACTACTGATAGTAATAGTTCTACTGGTTATATTGGATCAGCGGTTGATGCCGCACCTTATAAGTTAGGTTCTTATACTAGTACAGATTTAAAATATTTTACAGCCGGCGCCTTAATAAAATTTACAGCCGCATCGGTTGACGGTGTGCCAAGATATTTTGATACAAACAACAATAATGCTGTAGTTCTTGCTAGTTCAAACATGAAAGGACTAGTTAGTTACTTGTGGGCACAAGTTATTTCAGTAACAACAGATGGCACTGGAACAGGCAAGGGCGTGTTGTCTACAGGATTTGGTGCAGTAACAATGAGTGCAATTATCCCGTCAGGTGCAGTTGTTAGTCAAATTATTCCAAAATTAAATGTAACAATTACAAGTAGTGTAATCACTACAATGATAGATTTAATATTCAATAATAAACCATTCGGATTGCGTTACGATGCAACAACACAAAGTTGGCAGATAATCTTTGAAACTAATCTTAATGCATCCGGTGCATTTAATCTTGGAAGTCAAGGCGACACAACAAATACCCAGCAAGATTCTAGTTGGATTTTATTGTTTACAACTAACAACGAAACATATACAATTTCTAGTAGACTACTAAGATACATATTTGAAAGTAATCAGGAAGTAACATTCTATTTTGACACCACAGTCAAAGTTTACGATACAGTATCTAGCAATACTATTGTAGATCAATTAAAAGTATTAAGTATTAATACACAACCGGATAATACTAGTCCTTTTACAGTTGATGCCGCTTGGCAAATTGTTTCAGAGTACAACGGGCTTGACGGGTATATTGATCCAAGTAAAATTGTTATAACATTTGCAGATTCACGTAATGATGGAGTAGTTGACAATCCACAACTATTTTTAGACATTGTTTCTCCTAACACAAACCCATTGACAAAATATATTGTCCAAGAAAAATATCTGATAAGTCAGGGTCAGGAAGATTATCGTTATGTTAGTAATGCAACTGGTATCGTTTTAATTTTTAGTACACAAAGTAACGTAGGTGCATTATCTCAATATACAGACGGTCAGTATTTTTATTTTGTAGACAAACAAGTTGTTAAAAAATATGATGCTGTAACTAGTACATTAATTCCAACATTGGATTACAAAGTTTATGTTGGTCGCGATAATTTAAAATTTCAGTATATTCATAATGCAGATTACGATAGTAGAATTGATCCAGGCGCAAGCAATATTATGGATGTATATGTATTGACTAAAGATTACGATACACAATTTAGACAGTGGCTGTCTGGAGCAAATATTACTGAACCGTTACCACCAAGTAGTAGCGAGTTAAATAGTTTATTATCAACAGAACTAAATTTAATTAAATCTATATCAGATGAGATTGTATATCATCCTGTTGATTATATTTTATTATTTGGTAGCAAAGCTGATTTTAATTTACAAGCAAGTTTCAATGTAGTTAAAAATGTAAGTAGTACTGCTAGTAATAACGATATTATTGCTCGTATTATTACAGCGTTCACTGAATTTTTTGCATTAGAAAATTGGAATTTTGGCGATACCTTTTATTTTACAGAATTATCCACATACGTATTAACACAACTAAGTCCAGATATTACTAGTTTTGTTATTGTTCCTAAGCAAGGCAATTTATACTTTGGCAGTTTATTTGAAATTCAATGCCCTAGTAGCAAGATATTCGTCAGTTGTGCTACTGCAACCGATATCAATGTAGTAGCTGGTTTGACATCTGACAATATTAAAACTGTAACAGGTGCAGGCTTGAATTCTGTAGTATCATCACAAAACATAACTAGTGCATCGTTCGGAGTAACTAATGGCCAATAATACGGACCCAACTGGAAACAATGGCCTAACGGCAAATTTTCTCCCTGATTTTTATAAGACTCCTGCAAACAAGAAATTTTTACAGGCAACACTGGACCAATTATATCAACCAGGTACTGTTAAAAAAATTAACGGATATGTGGGTAGAGAAAATGCAAAAAGTGCCACAGGGACTGATTTATATATTACTGCGGCTAGCTCAGTTCGTCAAAATTATCAATTAGAACCCGGTATGACTATTACCGATGATATTGGTAATACAACATTTTTTAAAGACTATATTGATTATATTAATCAAATAAGTGTATTTGGTGGTAATACTAATAATCATGCACGATTAAACAAACAAGAATTTTATTCTTGGGATCCACATATTGACTGGGACAAGTTTGTAAATTTTCAAAACTATTATTGGTTACCATACGGTCCTGATACAATTGAAGTATTTGGCCAACAAAAAAATATACAAAGTACATATACTGTAACAGTTGAACATGAAATTAATAATAATCAATATTTGTTCACTCCTAACGGATTTACACGTAATCCTGTATTAAAATTATACAGAGGTCAAACATACACTTTTGAAATTGATAGTCTAGGCAATCCGTTTAGTATAAAAACTGAAAGAAGTTTAGGTAAGGACAATCGTTTCATAACTGATACAATCGATAATTATGGTGTAGAATCTGGAAGCATAACATTCAAAGTACCGTTAGATGCTCCAACAATTTTATACTATCAAAGTGAAACTGATTTAAATCTTGGCGGAGCAATACAAGTATTATCTATTAAAGAAGACACATATATTGATGTTGCCGCTGAAATTTTAGGAAAGAAATATTACAAATTAGCAGATGGCACAGCATTGAGTAATGGAATGAAGTTACGATTCTCCGGAAATGTAACTCCTGCAAACTACGCTATTGGTGAATTTTATGTTGAAGGCGTAGGAGTTGCTATTCGTTTAATTTCTTCTAAAGATTTAGAATTAATTAATTCTTATACCGCAGAACAAACAATACCTTTTGACAGTGATAAATTTGATACTAATCCTTTTAGCGATGCTACTGGTTTTGCAGGTGAGCATGACTACATTGTAATAAATCGTGCTAGTCAGGATAAAAATAACTGGAGTCGTTATAACCGCTGGTTCCATAAAGATGTGCTTATTGCTAGTGCCGCATATAATGGACAAGTTGCAAGTTTAGATCAAACTGCTAGAGCGGTTAGACCTATTATAGAATTTGAAGCTAATTTAAAATTATTTAATTCTGGAACAACTGCAATTATTGATATTGATGTTATTGATCAATTTACAACAGATGCATTTTCAAATGTTGAAGGGTCGTTCGGATATCACGTCGATGGCCAACCTGTGACTAACGGCCAGCATATTATTTTTACAGCCGACACAGATCGATTAGTAAAAAATAAAATTTATCGAATTGATTTTGTGGATGTAATTCATCTTAGTTCGGGTAGTAAACAGATACATTTAGTTGAAATTGCAGAACCTGCACTAAATCAAGTTGCACTAATTCGTACAGGCGTGACAAACCAGGGAACCTCTTATTGGTATAATGGTACTAGCTGGATAAAAGCGCAACAGAAAACAGCAGTTAACCAAGCTCCTTTGTTTGATATTGTAGATGAAAATGGTATAAGTTATGGTGATAATACTGTATATAATGGTTCAACATTTAAAGGTACACAATTATTTTCTTATAAAATAGGATCTGGTATTTCTGACAGCATGTTAGGTTTCCCGTTGTCTTATCGAAACATTAGTAACATTGGGGATATTGTTTTTAATTTTAATCTTGCTACTGATAGTTTTCAGTACAAGCAGACTATTGATATTATCACCAAGTATACAAATAACGGATATCTTGTAAGTCAGACGTTTGCAGGTGTAACGAAATATCTAAACGGTTGGCAAACCTGCACAGCACCTAATGTTCAATCGGCTGTTAGAATTTACAAAAATTCTGGGAAGACTAATAATTTTGATATTGATATTTTTGATAATATTGAAAAGTTATCTGATCTTGTTGTTAAAATTTATATTAATGGACATAGATTAGATAAAGCTAACTGGTCAGTAATAGATGGTAACTATTATAAGCAAGTAGTATTAAACACTGATATTGCCTTATCCGATGTATTGACTATTCGTGCATTTACCTCCCAGCCAGTAAACGATAACGGATATTATGAAATTCCAGTTAACTTACAAAATAATCCATTGAATAATGCAATGGGAGACTTTACACTGGGCGAAGTTATTGACCATGTAAATTCTATCGTAGATAATCTTGACATGTTTATAGGAACATTTCCAGGGCCTGGTAATTTAAGAGACCTTGGAAATGTTACACAATATGGCACTAAATTTGTACAGCATAGCGGCCCAATGAGCCTTGCATTGTATCATATTACAAATCAATCAAACAACGTTATAAGAAGCATTGAACAAGCAAGAGATGACTACAATAGTTTTAAAAGAAACTTTATAAAAATAGCCGGATCGCTTGGGATTGATGGTGATCCTGCTACCATTGTAGAACTAGTTTTACAAACAATCAATAAAGACAAACCAAAAACATCGCCTTATTATTTCAGCGATATGATTCCGTACGGTGCGTCTATTAAAACTAATTTAACTGTAGTTGATTACAGAATCAAAACATATCCATTGTCTAATGTGTTTACGTTAGATTCATTGTCAAACAAAGCTGTTGGAGTTTATTTAAACGGATCACAACTTGTATATGGACAAGATTATACTTTTAGTAGTCAAGGATTTGTTGTAATAACACCATCGGTGGTAATGAACAACGGCGACACTATTACTACTATCGAGTATGATAATACAGATGGATGTTATGTTCCAGCAACTCCTACTAAGATGGGTATGTGGCCAAAGTATGTTCCACAAATTTACACAGATACAAGTTTAGTAACTCCTCGATTAATGATACAAGGGCACGATGGAAGCCAAGTATTAGCCTACGGCGATTATAGAGATAATTTAATTTTAGAATTAGAAAAACGTATTTTTAATAATATTAAAGTCAATTACGATCCTTCTATTTTTGATATATCAGATATTATCCCTAGTTATAATAGATCAAATGATTACAGTCTAGCCGAGTTTAATCAAGTATTAGCGCCTAGTTTTTATAAGTGGACTAGTTTAGCTGGTAGAGATTTTACAAAACCTTTAAGTTACGATATTAATAATTCGTTCACTTATAATTATACAAACAGTTCAGCACCAGATGGTACAAGTGTACCGGGTTATTGGAGAGGTGTCTATCGTTATCTTTTAGATACCGATCGTCCTAATTTAACTCCTTGGGAAATGTTGGGTTATAGTTTACAACCAAGCTGGTGGGTATCCGTATATGGCCCATCACCATATACAGGTGATAATTTACCTATGTGGCAAGATATTGCAGATGGTATTATTCGTGAACCAGGTAAAGCACCAGTTAAAGTTCCTAAGTATGCTAAACCTTTCCTAACAGGACGTATTCCTGTAGATAGCGATGGGCTTTTAAAAAGTCCGTTAGCTTGCGGATTGGCATTAGGCCCTATTACAAGCGGTGTTGATGCAAATTTTGTATTTGGAGATGTAAGCCCAGTTGAAGCCGCTTGGCGCCGTAGTAGCCACTATCCTTTTAGTGTAATTTTATCTACGACACTGTTGACACCTGCAAAAACTTTTGGTATCTTATTAGATCGTTCTCGAGTTGTACGTAATCTAGCAGGTCAATTAATTTATAAAGACACTGGTTTGCGTATTAATCCAACTAATGTTATATTACCGAGCATTTATACAAGTACAGTTCGCGTTCAGACTGCGGGACTTGCAAATTATATTGTTGACCATATTTTAAATTTTATTTTTAGTAACAATATAAAATCTTATAACACTTATGTTTCTGATTTAAAAACAATACAAGCACAGTTGTCATACAGACTTGGAGCATTTAGTAGTAAAGATCAGTTTAATTTGTTGTTAGATAGCAAAACACCTTTGAGTACTGGTAGTGTATTTGTTCCTAAAGAAAATTTTAAAGTTTCTCTAAATACTTCTAGTCCAATAAAGAAAATAACATACAGCGGCGTTATTATTACTAAACTTCAAAGTGGATTTGAAGTAAAGGGATATAGTAAAACACAACCATATTTTAATTATTATACTTGGATTCAATCAGGTAATACTATAAATGTAGGTGGAATAAGCGAAAACTATAGTATGTGGACTACTGGACAACAATACCCAATGGGATCAGTTGTTCAATATGGTGGTGTATTTTATCGAGCAACTGTTACTACTACAGCAGGTGCAGGATTCGATACTTCATATTTTGCAAAATTATCTAGTTTACCAATAGTTGGCGGACAAACTGCTACCTTAAGAAAACTATGGGATAAGAATGATGTAATTACAGTCCCATATGGTACTGAGTTTGCTAAAATACAAGATGTTGTAGATTTCCTACAAGGTTACGGCGAATATTTAAAAGATCAAGGATTTATATTCGATGATTTTAATAATACCCTAGCAACCGTATCGAACTGGGAAACCAGTGTTAAAGAATTTTTATTCTGGACTACACAGAACTGGAGTACAGGCCAGGACAAGTGGAGCGACTGGAGAGCAAATCAACCAGTACCATACGGAAGTATTGTTCGTTATAACGGCGATTATTATAGTGCATCATACGCTATTGCACCTTCTGATATTTTTGAACCTGAAAAATATAGTAAATTAGAAGGACTAAGCGAAGTAGGTGCAAGTGTTATTAGTTTAAGTCCAGCCGCAATCAAATTAACATTTGAAACTCCAACAGCAGTAGTTGATAATATTAGTAATCCGTTTTACGATTATGAAATTTTTAAAGTTGACGGTACACCTATATCTCCTTTATTCTTAGATAGTTATAGAGAAGGTAATATTGTTAGCTATTCTCCAAGAACAACTGATGGGATATACGGTGCAAGTTTTTATCTAGTACAAAATGAACAAGTAGTATTATTGGATAATAATACAATTTTTAACGACATTGTTTATAACCCAGAAAGCGGATATAGGCAAGAGCGCATCAAAGTATCTGGACATACTAGCATTGATTGGTATGGTGGTCTTGATGTTCCAGGATTTATATTTGACCAAGCAAATATTCAAACTTGGCAACCTTGGCAAGATTATGCACTTGGCGACATTGTAGGATTTCAAGGTTATTATTATAGTGCAACTACAGCATTACCTGGAACAGAAACTTTTAATTCAGCAAACTGGTCACGTTTAACTAAGAAACCAACAGCAAAATTAATTCCAAACTGGACCTATAAAGCTAGTCAGTTTACAGATTTTTATAACCTAGATAGCGATAACTTTGATTCAGATCAGCAAAAAGTTGCTCAACATTTAATTGGATATCAAAAACGTCAGTACCTTGACAACATTATCAGAGATGATGTTAGTGAATTTAAATTCTATCAAGGTATGATTCGTGAAAAGGGCACATTAAATGTTTTAAACAAACTATTTGATGTTCTTAGTAGCGAAAACAAAGAAAGTTTAACATTCTATGAAGAATGGGCGTTGCGTGTTGGACAATACGGCGCGGCAAATGCATTTGAAAATATTGAATTTATTCTAGACGAAGGATTATTTAAACTTAACCCTCAAGGTTTTGCATTATTCAATAGTACAAATGTAGATTTGCTTGGCACATTTATCATACAACAAAAGACCTCAGACGTATATCTAAAACCGTTAGGCTATAATTCAACACCTTGGCCCATGCTTGAAAACTACAATCCGTTTTTACGCAGTGCCGGTTATGTAAATGCTTCGGAAGTATTTTTAAGTATTGGTTATATTGAAGAAATCGTCAATTACGATATTGATACCTTCCAGGAAGGATCGTATATCTGGGTAACATTCGATGGCCCGAGTTGGAATGTTTTTAGATTTACTGATACACATACCGTAGTAACAAATGTTACCTATGCAACTAACACAAAAATATTAACAATAACAACACATGATATTGTTAAATTTACAGTTGGATCGTATATTGGATTATCACAAGTTCCATTATTAAAAGGCTTTTATAAGATTGCAAGTGTATCTTTAAATACTTTTACTATTTTGGCTGATATTACTGGGTTCCCAAGTACATTTACACAAAATGGACAACTAGTAATTTGTGCATTAGTGACACAACGTACACAATCGATTGATACAATTGATGCTGTTCTTACTAACAAACTATATCCTAACGAACTAATCTGGACCGACGATAATGGCGCAGGCAAATGGACTACTTGGAAGTATAATCCTGTTTATGCTATTGCCAACTTAAACAATAGTGCTCCGCAAGATCAATTACGTTTTGGCCAAGTGATTGCTATTAATAGTCAAGGTAACGTTGCCGCAATCGGATCTTCGATTGGCGAAATTATCACCTACGACAAAGCAAGTGTAGATGCAGAATGGGTACAGCGTCAAGTAATTACAGCACCATTTATTGCAACTAACACAGTATCTGTAACAATAGGAACTACTACAGCAGGAAGTAAAACTGTAGCAATGACTTCTGCACAAACTTATATGATAGGTGGTATAATAGAAGGTTCTGGTATTCCAGTAGATACGTTAATCACCGCAGTTAATGTTGGTGTTAGTATTACTATTGGACAAAAAGCAGTATCTACTAATACAAACAGCACATATACTATTATTACAAATCCAAATCCAAGTAGTGTAAGTGCTACTAACATACTGATTTCTAATGATGGCAGTTATATGGTTACCGGAAGCCCACTAGCTGGATCTGCGGTAACAAATTATTTTGGAGCATATGATTCTACAGTAATCTACGGCCCCGGTGCAATCGTATCCTATAATAGTTTATTCTATCAAGCAGTTGTAGTAGTATCTGCTAATACAGCCCCAACTGCAATATCTACATATTGGAAACCTATCTATTATATTCCAGTTAGCAGTTATGGTACTTGGGATCAAACAGTAATTTATCCTACTAATACAGTTGTAATTTATAAAGGTAAAATATATAAATCAACAAGAAAAATTTACGGAAAAGTAGATGTAACAGTCACCAGTACAATCGCCGGTAATCAGCTAGTTACCGCAGATACTAGTGTATTAGCACCAGGATATCAAATTGTCTTTTCAGGTAATGTATATGGTGGGGTTACTGCCGGAGTAACTTATTATATATTAGATGTTCTCGATTCTAAACATTTTAGATTAACTGCGGCTCAAGGCGGAACAATTCCGGTAACACTAACCTATGCATCTGGATTAATGACAGGTACACAACAAGGACAGTTGTCTCCAGATTCTGGAAACGGCCAGTGGACTTTGCAATCAACACAAGCCGGCCCAGCTGGTCAAGGTGTAATTAGTTTATATAAGAAAGATGCCAACAATATCTTTAATCTAGTAGACACCATAGTAAGTCCTTACCCTGCGGCAAATGAAAATTTTGGATCTACATTTGCATTTAGTAATGACACATTATATGTTTCTGCTCCAGGTTATGGTTTTGTTCCTGCAGGCCCTAATAATAATCCTCCAGCAGTTCAGCCTTACGGCCGTGTGTATAAGTTAAAATATTCAACTGTAGTGCAAGCACAGTCTGCATATAATCCAGTTGGTAGTGCCGAATCAACATTACGTGTAACATCTACAGCTGGCGTCCGTGCTGGTATGTATGTGCTAGGAACTGGTTTTACAGGCGATCAAACAGTAATTAGTGTTGTTGATTCAACAACAGTATTACTCAGCGGTAGTCCTAATTCTACACCTGATGGTATTATTAAATTTGCAGTTATTGGTTGGGGGTATGATTTAACCGGTACTCGTACTGGTACTACTCCTGGACAAAAATTTGGTAACACGTTAGCTATTAGTAATGACAAAACAACACTTGCTATTAGCTCTTGGAATGATCCAACAACCGGATCGTCAGTTGCTATCTATAAAAACGATGTATTGTTCCAAACTATATCTCAAGCAGGTGTTTCATTATTTGGACAAAGTGTCTCTATCAGCGATGATGCAACTTACATTGCAATATCCGATCCAGTATACTCTGGATTCACACCTGCAATTACAAACCAAGGTCGTGTTGGAATTTATAGTATAGATTCTACTGGACTTTATATTAACACTGGTAATATAGTAAATCATCTACCAGAGCAAAATGGATTATTTGGTGTAAATGTTTCGTTTATGAATGATTATAAAACACTAGTTGTTTATAGTCAGTATGGCGATACTAGTATTACAACAACCTTTGATAAAACTACAACTACATTTGATAAAAATACTACAGCATTTACTGTTACAGAAATTAATAGTGGACGTGTTGATGTGTTTGATCGTTATGCTAACAAGTGGGTATTCAGCGAGTCATTGACAAAAGTGAACCCAGTAGTTACTGCTGGCAGTTTTGTAGCAGGCGATACTTACGCAATCCTATCACTTGGTACAACTGATTTTACAAAGGTTGGAGCCGCAAAAAATGCAGTAGGTGTTCAATTCACAGCAACCAGTGACGGTTCAGGAACTGGTACTGCGGCAATTATAACCTCAGAGTCTTTAGTCTTAGATGGTTACGGAACTGGATTTGCAGTTGGATCTAACCATATATTAGTTAGTGCTCCAGCAGGATTAGATCAAGGTTTACAATCTGGTCTAGTATACGACTACGGTAAGAAACCAAATAAATTTACATGGGAAGTTGCACATCAAGAAATTGAAAAACCTGATGTTAGTAAGATTAAAAAAGCATTCTTATATGATAGAGTGACCGGCGAGCTTGTAACATATATTGATGTAATTGATCCTGCTCAAGGAAAAATTGCTGGCGCCGCCGAAGAAGAATTAAAATATAAATCATTCTACGATCCTGCATCTTATTCTATTGGAATTGATGGCGTAAATATTAGTCCTACATCTGCATGGACTACCGATCAAGTAGGTATGTTATGGTGGGATTTAAGAACAGCTAAATTTCTAAATGCCTACGAAGACGATATTGTCTATAGAAATACCAACTGGACTACACTTGCACCGGGTGCAAGTATTGATATATATGAATGGGTTGGTTCAAGATTAAAACCTAGTGACTGGGATGCTCAAGCAGATACACCTGCTGGAATAGCATTAGGCATCAGTGGACAAAGCCTATATAGCGATTCTGTGTATAGTACAAAACAAACTTATAATAGTACAACACAGACATTTACAACTACATATTACTATTGGGTTAAAAATAAAAAGTTTATTCCAAATATTGCAGGTAGACATTTGGCCGCACAGGATGTTGCAAATCTTATTGGTAACCCACGCGGATATGGATATACATATCTTGCATTAACTGGATTAAACACATTCAGTCTTGTTAATGCTAAACAATATTTAAAATCTACAGACGTTGTATTAAGTGTAGAATATTGGTTAGGTAAGAAAACTGACCAAAATGTACATAGTCAGTGGAAAATTGTTAGTACTGATCCTAACACATATATTCCTCCAATCATTGAACAAAAATGGATTGATAGTTTATGCGGAAGAGATTCTGCAGGACGTTTGGTACCAGATCCACAATTACCTATTAAACTACGTTACGGTGTTGAAAATCGTCCACGTCAGGGTATGTTCATAAATCGATTTGAAGCATTAAAACAATTTATAGAATTAGCCAATCAGGTATTATTAGTAAATCAAGTTGTAGAAAATGATAACATTCTTAAATTAGAAAGTTATGATCCGCAACCTAGTACATTATCTGGACTATACGATACTATATTTGACACCGATGCCGAATTATCTTATGCTAACATTGGTAGTTTCACAAGAGCTAGCATTAGTCCTGTAATAACTGATGGTAAAATTGTAGGAATTAATATAGCTACTGCTGGTAAGGGATATGTAATTGCTCCTTATATCATGGTCAATGGCACAGGATCAGGTGCAAATCTTCGTGCAACAATCAATGCTAAAGGTCAAATTACTGGAGTAACCATTATTTCTGGCGGTGCTGGATATACTGACTCTACTACACTATCGATTCGTGATTACAGTGCGTTAGTAAAGAGTGATAGTCAGGCTAACGGCAATTGGAGTATCTATACATACGATCCAATACAAAAAACTTGGAACAGAACATTAACTCAAGCATACGATGTTAGAAACTTCTGGAGTTATGCTGATTGGTATGCAACTGGATTTAACCAGTTTACTGCGGCAGATTTTTCTGTAGCTACATTTGTAGAATTAAATTCTATCTCTCCCAAGGTAGGAGAAGTAGTTAAGGTTAGAACTGCCAATGCCGGCGGTTGGCTATTATTAGAAAAATACGCAGATGTTGTAAGTGTAGACTGGACACAGAGTTATAATGTTGTTGGTATGCAAAACGGTACTATACAATTAAATTCTAATTTATATCAAGTGGCCAATACAACATTAGGTTTTGATAATTTTATTTACGACGAGTCTGGATTTGATGCAGTAGCAGTTACTGAATTAAGAATTATCCTTGACACATTAAAACATAATATTTTTATTAATGATTTAAATGGTGCATGGTCAAATTTATTCTTTGCTACTGTAAGATATGTACATAGTGAACAACCGTATGTTGATTGGATATTTAAAACTAGTTTTGTAAAAGCACAACATAATGTTGGCGCATTAGATCAGCCAGTAACTTATCAACCTAATAATTTAAGCAACTTTGAGGATTATATTGCTGAAGTCAAACCTTATAAGACTAAAGTTAGAGAATATGTAAGCAACTATGAAAGTTTAGATACAGCACAGTTACCAATTACTGACTTTGATTTACAACCAATATTTGAAAAAGATGCAGTAACACTTGTACAAGCATTTGTAACAAACGGGGTAATTGTAGCAGGCGATCCTGCTATCAATACATATCCTTGGAAGTTCTGGTTAGATAATGCTGGTTACGAAGTTACTGAAATTGTATTAACTACTAACGGTTCAGGATATGTAACTGCTCCAGACGTTGTGTTTATTAGCGACAGTGGTGCAGGAGCAACTGCTAAAGCATACATTAGTAACGGTTCAGTTAACAGAGTTGTATTAATAACTTCTGGTGCTGGATATTATGCCGCACCAAAAATTATATTAAATGGTGGATTAGGAGTCGACGGTGTACAAGCAAATGCTGTTGCTATTATTGGTAATAGTGTTGTACGTTCTAGCAAAATTGGTATAAAATTTGATAGGATTGATCGTAAATATTATATTACTCAACTACAAAAAGTTGAAACATTTACCGGCACAGGATCTCGTGTTCAATGGCCATTAACATGGGCTCCAGATAATCGCATTGGACAGAGTGTTGTAACAGTCAATAATGTACCAGCACTACGTGATAACTATACATTAAACATTGTTTCTAATACTAGTAAAGGATTTACAAGTTATTCTGGTACTATAACATTTACAACTGCTCCTGCAAAAAATTCTACTATTGTTGTAACTTATATTATAGACGAAAGTTTCTTAGGATTTGCTGATAGAATACAATATTATTATAATCCTGAATCTGGACAGCTAGGCAAAGATCTTGCACAGCTAATGACAGGTATCGACTACGGCGGCGTGATTATTAACGGCCTTGGTTTCCAAATATCTAATGGTTGGGATAGTTTACCATACTTTGCAGATAAATGGGATAGCTATGATGAAACATTTAAAGATTATATTACTGTAGTAACTGCTGGTACAAACTCATTCACATTGCCCTACGTTCCTACAAATAATACACAACTAAACATTTACAAGCGAGCTATTAATACTGAATCCTATGTAAGTGACGGTGTAACTACTAGCTACACATACAATATACACGATATTAATCCTTATGTTACTGCATCGGTAGTATTGGCAACTAGTGGTATTACACACAACTTTGTTAATATTAATCAAGTATCGGGTGTGTACGGAAATATATTGACATTGGATAGTACAGCAAATATTGTTGCTGGAATGCAAGTACTTGGCACTGGATTTGCATCTGGACAAACAGTATTCAGTGTAGTTGATGCAGTCACTTTAAGATTAAGTGCCGCACCAGATTCATTGCCTAGCGGGTCTTTAGTATTTTCACAAAATATTAAAGGCAGCTCAACTGTAACTATAACAAGTACAGCTGGAATTAAAATTGGCGACAAGGTATCTTGTATTGATGTAAATGCATTTAGTTATAGCACTGTAGTTACAGCTATTATTGATAGTACTAAAGTTCAAGTAAGTTCTATTTTGTATAGAAGTATTCCTAACGGTATCTATGTAACATTTGAAAGAGATCTAGTGCAACCAACAGATGTCATTATACATTCTGACGGACATATTAGTTTAACTAATTTATCCAACAGTAAGATTATAGCCGGTACCACAATTAGTATTATTGGAGGATTGAATCCAATTAGACTAGATGATCCTAATTATGATATTGCGTTATACATTGGACAAATAATTGAAGCACTGGCATACGATCTTGCATACGATCTACAACAGTTCCAAACTATTAGAGTTGGATTAACTTTAAGAAATCTTGTTACTACTTACGGTTACAGGTCTCAAGAAATTAATTTAAGTATTAATAATATTATTTCTAATATAGCAAAACTTCCAGCAGTGATATCTGCCCTAACAAATCCTACATTTGCTACTGGATATACACTAGTGACAAATACAATACAGAATATTGTATCAGGTCAAATTGTTCCAATATGGTTGGCATTATCAGCATCTGCGCCGCAAGATCCAAGCGGTGGGCAAGCAGGTTGGTTATTAGATGACAATATTCCTTTCTTACAAGCAGAACTGATTGCATGGATAACTGCAAACTATCCAAGCGTTGTGTTTGATCACACTGATTTTCAAACAAGAATTCAACATATTGTTGAAGGTCTGACCTATGACTTATTTAAAGGTGGAAATAGAGAAACAATTTATCAAGGTATAGACTACTGGTATTATATTAATAATACAGGTTTCTTACAACCACTTACATTCTGGACTGGATTATTTGCTAAGTTAAATTCGCTTTCGCAGTCAATTATAACTAACACAACTGTAACTAGATTACAAACAGCAGTGTTCCAGTATAAAAATAATGCGTGGACAAACGGTAATCTAGCTACTACAATTATCAGCAATAACATTACTACATTGTTGAGTGTTGTAACTAGTGCGGCAAGTCCACAGCCGATAGTAACACAGCCAACCGCTACACTAAATGCTAGTGCAACTGCTATACTAGCGGCCAAGACTTCACTGACACCTTTGGTTAATCCAAATGCAGTTGTTAATACATTCTTAGCAGATGGCTCAACAGATACGTTTACTTTACCTAGTCCGTATAATGTTGTCGATGGCGGATTGAGTACAGATATTATCGATGCTAGTATAGACGATGGCGGCACAGCCGGTACAGTATTTGGCGGTTTAACCGATGTTGTAGTAGATGGTAACTCAGCAACTGCTAAGGCATTTACAGTGTTAACTGGAGATGAGTTTATCATTAGGGAAACTACTAGCGATGGCAGTATCAAACCTAAAGATACAGACTACGATACAAGTTTAAGCGGCGGCGACACTAGCACACTAAGCGGTGCGTATGCAACTGCCACAGGTATTGCCGCAGATGACATCATTGTTGACGGCGACGATTTAGTTACTCCTACAACAAGTCCAGCACCAGAAGAAGTTGTTCCAGGACAAGTAGTAGATACAGTAGCTATTAAGGTATTTGATAAACCAAATACTGGATCTGGACAGATAAAGGTAGACAATTATCTAGCAGATGGAACTACCAAGACATTTAAGTTGACACAAACACCAAACAGTCCAGGTGCAGTTATTGTTAAAGTTGATAATTTAATTAAAACAATGTCTACAACAACTGTAACTAACGACTATGTTGTAGACTATCCAAATAATCAAGTAGTGTTTACAACAGCACCTGCCGCTAGCACAACTGTTACCTTATTCAGTATTGGATTTAATGGCGCTAATATATTGGATATTGATTATTTTGTTGCAGACGGTACAACAACTGAGTTTGTTACAAATGCTTCTTGGGTAACTCCAATTAACAGTCTAGTATATGTTGATGGTGTAGTAGCTAACCCTGCTATATTTAAAACTGATGCAAGTTATGAATTATCAAATGCAATAGCATTTAGATTTGCATTACCACCAGCTAAGGGACAGGTAATTAACTTTATCATTGTTAATGGCAGCGATCAAGCATACTCTATTACTAAAGTAGAAACTATTGCAACTACTGGCGCAACAACTTATACACTACAAAACACAATAGGCAATGCATTGCCTAATGAGTCTAACATGATTGTGCGTGTAGATCAGAATATTTTACAAGCACCAAGTAATACATATTTTACAATTGGTAGCAACAGATTAAATTATTCAATTGATAAAACTAAATTTGTTCCATATTCAATACCAGCAACTGACATTCATGTAATAGTTGGAAATACATTATTGACTCAGGGTACTGATTATCTTGTAGATCTTGGCGGAATTACAATTAAGATCAATAAAACCATTTATAAAAATTATACAGGACAACAGTTGATCATCAGTGTAATAACCGATCAAAGCTACTTGTATAATCCAGCTACAAATCAAATTACATTTAAAACTGCCTACGACAACACACATCTAGTACAAGTTATTAGTAGTTACAAGCATGATATTTTAGATATTGAAAGAACTACAATCAGTGTTAGCACCAGTGCAACCTTAATTGCAGATACTTCTGATTACTATTATTATCAGAATATGTCTGGCGGCTTATTAAAACTAGACAGACCAGTTGTTAACGACAATTATATTTGGGTAATCAAGAACACTATGTTATTAACACCTAGTGTTGACTACAAACTTAACGATGACCATCAAAGTATCACACTTGGTGCTAACTTGATACAGACTGACAAAGTAACATTGATTACATTCGGTAGCAATATATTACGTGCAGGTATTGCTTATATGCAATTTAAGGATATGCTAAACCGTGTAAGCTATAAACGCCTAAGTGCAAATAAACAAGCTATGTTAGCAAGAGATTTACATTGGAATGATACACAGATTCTACTAGATAATGCATCTACATTTGATTTGCCTAATCCGGCAAACAACCGTCCGGGTGTGGTTGAAATCCGTGGAGAGCGTATTGAGTATTTTGCTAAAGATGGAAACACATTAAGTAAATTACGCAGAGGCACACTGGGCACTGGTGTTCAAACAATAAACTTACAAGGAACAACTGTACAGGATATTGGTACTAGCGAAACATTACCTTATACAGATACACAAGTGGTTAAACAAATCATCAGCGATGGTAGTTTAATTGTACCTTTAGATTTTACTCCAAAGAGTGTAAATGAAATTGAAGTGTTCGTAGGCGGCTATAATGACGGAACTATCTGGGAAAGCGGTGCAACTTATCCTGCGGGCATGATTGTTAATGTTGGAGTTTATACTTACAGATGTTTAACAAGTCATATCAGCGGTGCAACATTCTACGACACAGTTAGTACTGTGACAATTAATGCTGATGGAACTAATACTGTATTAACTACTGGAATTGCCAGCAGTAAAGTATGGAAATTCTTTATTGGAAATATTCGCCTAAAGAAAACTGCTTATAGTGCATTTAATATTAACCAAGCACCGTATAGTCCAGAAGGTGATGTACCATTTACAGCAGACTTTACAGTTGACGGCGCAACTGCGGCAATAACATTAACTAACGCAATAACATTTGGCACACAAATTACAGTGATTAAAACTACTGGACAAAGTTGGGACCAGACTACAAATGTGTTGTACGATTCAGGAAAGGTCAGCGAATTCCTACGTGCAACTCCAGGCATCTGGTATAAAGAGTATAAAACAATAAGTACTATAGCAGACGGACTATTTGATAGTGCCGGTGACACATTAGACAATACCGATTTAACATTCGATCAAGGAACTTAAGATGACGCAACAAATTTTAAACATAGGAGCGGCCCCGGGTGATAAAACTGGGGACACCTTGCGTACTGGCGGACAAAAAATAAATGCAAATTTTGCAGAACTATATACAACTTTAGCAACAACTATTTTACCTAGTAGGAATAATAATGCTGGCAAAGCATTATATACTGACGGATCGTTGTTATATTGGGGAACTGTTACAGCTACTAACGGAGTTGTAACTACTGGTAGCTACAATGATCCAGCATGGATTACTGGAATATCTCCTAGTAAAATTTTAGGGCCAGTTCCTGCGGCTCAAACATTAGTTAACGGTGCATACACTCTTATTTTCAATACAAGTGGCGGATTAGTATTTCCAGATACTTCAATACAGACAACAGCTTATTTAGGTACAGCTACTACTAGCATGGTTGGTGGTGTTAAACCAGATGGTACAACAATCACAATTAACAACGGTATTATTAGTGCCGCAAGTGCATACACATTGCCCACAGCAACTACAAGTGTACTAGGTGGTGTTAAGGTCGATGGTACTAGTATTACAATTAATAACGGTGTTATCAGCGGAGCAAGCACTTATACATTACCAATAGCAACAACAAGTGCATTAGGTGGTGTTAAAGTTGATGGAACTAGTATTATAATTAGTAACGGAGTAATTAGTACAAGTGTAACTGGCTCGGTTGTATTCAAAGGTACTTGGAACGCCGCAACTAACACTCCTACATTAGCTAGCGGAACTGGAACAACTGGCTGGCAATATGCAGTTAGTGTAGCAGGAACAAGAAATTTAGGTGGCGGATCTCAAACTTATAATGTTGGAGATTTTATAATTTATGATGGTGCTAACTGGATTGATATTTCTGGAAATAGTGGTGTAACTTCATTTAATACACGTCAGGGAGCAGTTACATTGACCAGCAGTGATGTTACTACTGCGTTAGGATTTACTCCAATTCAATCAAGTAATATAACTATAGCAACTACCACAGCAAGTGGCGGCGGCAGTTTAACTTATAATGCTGGAACATTTACATTTGCTCCAGCAAGTATCCCAACTTATACTGTAAACACACAAGCGGCCAGCGGCAGCGGTAGTTTAAGTATTACTGGAACTGTACTTACATTTACCCCAGCAGCCGCGTATGCGTTACCTACAGCTACTACTAGTGTACTAGGTGGTGTTAAAATTGATAACAACACCATTGTAATTAATAATGGAGTTATTAGTGTTGGCGGCGCATTAACTAGTGCTACGATATTTAAAGGCTCATGGGATGCTTCAACAAACACTCCTACATTGGGTTCGGGTACTGGTGTAGCAGGCTACGAATATATTGTAAGTGTTGCCGCAACAAGAGATATTGGCAACGGTAGTACAGTATGGTCTGTAGGTGACTTGGTAATATATGACGGAGCCAAATGGGTACGTATTCCAAGCGGTAATAATGTCGTATCATTTAATACACGACAAGGTGCTATTACTTTAACTAGTACAGATATTACTACAGCTTTAGGATTCACTCCAGGTACAGTTACATCAACTAGTGTTGTTAGTGCAAACGGATTTGCAGGAACAGTAGCAACAAGCACATCAACTCCTGCTATTACAATTTCAACAAGTATTACTGGACTACTAAAAGGTAATGGCACAGCTATATCTGCCGCAACCGGTGGCACTGATTATATTTCTCCAAGCACAACTGGTCAGACAATTACAGATACATCCGGCGGCACAAATTATACATTAAAGATTGCAAATGGAACAACTGGTGCTGTATTTGGAATTGGTACTGGCAATAATGCATATGGTATTGCTAATGATGCTCTTAATAACACTATTTCAGGATATGTTCCTTATACAGTAAGTGCAAGTACAATAACATTCAAAGCTGGCGCAAGTGCTCCGGCAACAGCATTAAGTATTGCAAGCAACGGTACAGTAACTATTGGTACATTAGCAGGATTATTAAAAGGTACTAGTGGTGTTATATCAGCTGCCGCGGCATCAGATATTAATACAACATTTGGAAGTCAAACACAAAATTATGTTTATGCCGCTCCAGGCAGCGGTGGTAACGGTAATCCAGCATTCCGTTTATTAGTAGCCGCAGACATTCCAGGAACATTAGCCGCAACAACATTCAGCGGTAATGTAACATACAATGCTAGTACACAAATTATTGGTGATTTTGATAATGCTACATTTGCAAACCGTACAGTATTCACAACTAAGACAGCTAATGCCAACCCAGGTATATATGCTGTACCAAATGGCACTGGTACTGCGGCCAGCTGGCAAGCATTGAACAACAGTAATCCAACTAACGCAAGTAAGATCTTAATTGCTACTAACGGTAGCACTGATGTACAACTTGTATCAGGCATCAACGGTACCGGTACATACTTGCCATTAAGTTTTTATACTAACGGAAGTCAACAGATGCAGTTAACAGTAGCTGGTACGCTAATAGCAACAGCCGCAACAGCTACATCAACAAGTACAGCCGCAAGTTTAGGCTATATTGGTAGCCCAATTAATACACAAGCTAGTACATATACACTAGTGATAGGCGATGTTGGTAAGACAATTTATGCAGGTGGTAATTTAACAATACCAGCTAACGGAACTACGCCTTTCCCAGTAGGTACTATTATCAACGTGATAGCCAGCGCAGGTATAACTATCGCCATCGGTGGAAGTGATGTATTACAATGGGGCGGCCAGGCTACAAGTCAAACTGGTACACGTACTGTAGCAACTTATGGTATGGCGTCATTGCAAAAAGTGACAAACACTACCTGGTATATTAGCGGTGTAGGAGTGACCTAATATGGCTGGAGCATTAACAGCAACTCGTGGTACACTTGTACCTGCCGGCGGCGGCGGCTTCTTGCCGTTCGATTTTACAGGCCCGCCACAGAGAGTCAGTGCTAGTTTTAACGGATCAAATCAATACCTAAGTGCTCCAGCTACAGGTACACGTGGCACATTTATCTTTACAGGTGATTTCACAGTTGAAGCATGGTTTTATCCAACAAACTTAACCGGAACCCATACACTGTTTTCATTAGGCACAGAAGCCACTAACAGATATAATCTAGCTCTAAATGGTGCCACAATAAATTCAAAT